>FLNX01004377.1_pt1 | contig 61225 bp, 60 predicted proteins | sample 1140341 | NCBI WGS metagenome assembly FLNX01 (sample SAMEA3878208, study PRJEB12797) | bioreactor metagenome | biome: Moose rumen | place: Sweden | collected 2011-10
ATTTTATTTGCTTATTTGTATCTTTGCCCATGTAAACATCAAGTTCTGCCTATGAGTACACAGTTGATGACAGAGAAGATAGCAGAGTATAATCCTGCTATCCCTGCTACAATGTGGCTGAAATGCCGATAAATAAAGAGATTGTGGGTAGTGGGATTGCCTTAAAATCGCACTACCATCTCACTACCATCTCCCTACCCAGACAGCGACTGTTTTTTGAGCGGTTTGCTTTCGGCTATAGGCGTTCAGTTGTTTGGCTGGAGCCGTTCAGTTGTTTGGCTATAGCCGAACGGTTGAAAGGATGCTTCTTTACCCCTCGAAGGACGGCACTGATACCCCTATACCCTTATCCTGTTGCCCCTACGGAAGGCATCTTTAACATCAATCGGAGGCATTACTTTGTCGCCTCGTTGAATCTGTCAAGAAGCCATTGCTTCTGCTCGGCAATCGTCATGTTGCTGTTGTCGAGTTCGATGGCATCATCTGCTTTGCGTAAGGGTGATACCTCACGATGAGAGTCGATATAGTCACGCTCCTGTACGTTTTTGAGGATTTCCTCATAGTCGGCATCCATGCCTTTCGCCTTCAACTCGTCATAACGACGCTGGGCACGGACCTCAGCGGAGGCGGTGACGAAGACTTTCAGTTCGGCGTTGGGGAATACGGTGGTACCGATGTCACGACCATCCATCACGACACCCTTGTCCTTACCCATCTGTTGTTGCTGTGCCACCATTGCCTCACGGACAAAGCCGAGCGTAGCGATAGGGCTGACACGGTTGCTGACCTCCATCGTGCGGATTTCCTGCTCCACGAGTTCCCCATTCAAATAAGTGTCTGGACGACCAGTCTCCGCATTGAACTTAAACGAGATATGAATCTCGGGTATCCGACGGCGCAACTCGTCCTCATTGATGCCCTCCTCGGTAAATAGTCCGTTGCGGAGCGCAAAAAGGGTGACACTGCGGTACATGGCACCTGTATCTACATAAACATAACCCACCTCACGGGCAAGGTCCTTTGCCATGGTACTCTTTCCACATGAGGAGTGACCATCAATTGCTATTGTAATCTTTTTCATATTCTTTATCTCTTCGGTATTTCGATCTCACGTTATAACGAGTATGTCGCGTTAATCAATAAGGACGAGGCAGACACGTGGTATTTGGCATAAGCCAGATTAAGTTTGAATCGCTTGAGTGTCAGTCCTGCTCCTACGGAGAGCCCTGCTCCATGACTACTACTGCTGTCTCCGTCACTGATCTTCATCTCATTGCTGCGGCGGAAGTTGTAGCCTCCGGCAATGTAGATGCTCTCACCGATGAAGACATCAACACCCAATGCCACGTGCTGGATGAAGTTGGTGTCCCAGCGGTTGAGGCGCGACAGGGTAGCGGAGAACCGCAAGGGAGCGGCTTCCAGTCGTTTGGATACGCCAACCAACAAGTCGAGGGGAATCTTCTCATATTCATCCTGATAAGCCTTCACCTGTCCGCCAAGGTTCTTCGCAACAGCAGAGAGTGACCATCCACGTTCCTCATCATAATAGTTCAATCCTAAGTCAGAGGCAATGCCGATAGAGTTATAACCGGCTATCGATGAGGAGATAAAGCGTAAGGTGATACCGCCACTCCATCGGTCACTGAGCAGATAGGCGAAACTTCCTGCAATGGCGATGTCCTTCGCTGAGAATGTGCCCAACTCGATATTATCCGCCGTTGTCTCCTTCATGCTGCCATAGTCCATATACTGTGCGCTGACCCCCCATGTGGCACGCTCCTTCCATGCCTTGACAAAAGAGGCGGAAGCGGTCTTCGCACCTTCCATGTAAGTCATAAAGTTAAGGTTGATGCTCTTGTCAGCGATATTGCAGATAAGTGCGGGATTATGGAAGATAAGGGTAGGGTCATCATCGTCAATCGTGATATTGTCACCTCCTAAGGCTGCCACATGGGCACTGACGGGAAGTCGGAGGAAACTATATACCTCCTGACTCTCCTGCGCTTTCACATGGAGGGCGGAAGAAACAACAACCAGGGCAAAAAAGACTTTTTTCATCTAATATTTCCTAAATTCGCTCCAAAGTTACTCAATAATTATGAATTATGAATTATGAATTATGAATTAATTCGTACCTTTGCACAATAATAACGTACGAATGTTGTTTTTATTGCTGACGACATGGAACAAAAGAAAACACCGCAGGCGGATTTGGAACAGCAGCGCACCACAGGATTCTTGTTAGGCTTGGTGTTGGTGCTCGCCATGCTCTTTGTCGCTTTGGAGTGGAATAGTGTGGAGTCAGTAGACGATGAGGCAACACTTAATCTGGATGAGTTGGTGCATGAGGACGAGATGATTCCCATGTCGATAGAGGAGCAGTTTGCCCAGTTGGAGCCTGACAGGGCGCAGCCAAAGGAGGCGGAGCAACTGCATATCGTGGACGACAATGTGGAGATACTGCCTCAAGACGAACAGGTTGCCGAGAACGAGGGCGATGGTGAGGACGAGGCGTTGCTGAAAGAGTTGCAGGGTGAGGAAGAACCTAAAGCGCTGGCTCCGATGGGCATTGATCCCGAAGATAACCCATTGCAGTTCCGTCTGGTAGAGGACCTTCCCCAATATCCTGGCGGTGCCGTGGAGTTTATGAAATGGCTGACGAAGAACCTGCAATATCCTAAGAAGGCACAGACCCTAAAGAAACAAGGAACAGTCATCGCCCATTTCTATGTGGAGAAAGACGGCAGCATCACAGGTCTGAAAATCGTGCAGTCGCTCTCTAAGGAGTGTGACAACGAGGCTCTCCGTGTCTTGGGGATGATGCCTAACTGGCAACCTGGTGTACAGAACGGCAAGCCCTGTCGCACGAAGATCAGTATTCCTATTGTATTTAAACTGTGAGATTAAACATTAAACATTAAAGATTAAACATTAAACATTAAACATTAAAGATTAAACATTAAAGACTATGATAAAGACATCCAATGAGATCCTGAAATCGGTGAATGATTTCTTAGAGCAACTGCCTTATGAGCGGAAGCCTCAGTCGTTGTACGACCCTATCCGTTATGTGTTGTCGATAGGAGGTAAGCGCATCCGTCCTGTACTGATGCTGATGGCATATAACCTTTATAAGGATGAGCCCGAGAGGATACTGATGCCTGCCTGTGGATTAGAGACCTATCATAACTACACGCTGTTGCATGACGACTTGATGGACAATGCCGACCTGCGTCGTGGTCATGAGACGGTGCATAAGCACTGGAATGCTAATAAGGCGATTCTTTCTGGTGACTCAATGTTAGTGCTTGCCTATCAGCGTATCGCACAGGTACCTGCCGAGAAACTTGCGGAAGTGCTGGATTGTTTTACGGAGACTGCATTAGAGATAGGAGAGGGACAGGAGTATGACATGGCTTTCGAGACTCGTAATGATGTCCGTGAGGAGGAGTATATTGAGATGATTCGCCTCAAGACTTCCGTGTTACTTGCCTGTGCTACGAAGATTGGTGCCATCCTTGCAGATGCGCCAGAAGGGGATGTCGCCAGTCTGTATAAGTATGGTGAGCAATTGGGTCTTGCCTTCCAGTTGCAAGACGACCTGTTGGATGTCTATGGTGACTCCAAAGTGTTTGGTAAGGCAATTGGCGGTGATATCACTTCCAACAAGAAGACCTACATGCTCATTAATGCCTATAACCGTGCGGATGAGAAACAGCGTGCGGAACTGACTCGCTGGATAGAGGCGAAGACGTTCAATCGTGATGTCAAGGTGGCTGCTGTCACCCGTCTCTATGACGAGATAGGTATCCGCCAACTTTGTGAGGAGAAGATCAACGAATATTTCGAGCAGGCAGCCCGTTATCTGGCAAAAGTCAATGTGCCTGACGACCGTAAGCAGGCTTTGCGTCAATACATGGAGGAACTGCTCCATCGCAATAAGTAAGTCCAATGCCAACAGCCCAATTCATAGACACCCATTGTCATCTGGATGGCGAGGAGTTCCGTGCAGATTTGGATGCTGTCGTCCAACGAGCCAAGGACGCTGGTTGTACGAGAGTCTTCGTCCCTGCCATCGACCTTCCGTCTTGCCAGACGGTCATGGATGTCGCCCGTCGCTATCCTGACTATGCCTATCCCATGCTGGGTCTGCATCCAGAGGAGGTGAAGGCAGACTGGAAGGAGGTGCTCTTAATTCTCAACTCTCAACTCTTAACTCTCAACCCAATCGCCATCGGTGAGGTCGGACTCGACTTCTATTGGAGTCGTGAGTTTGAGCACGAGCAATTAGAGGCTTTCGAGGAACAGGTGCGTTGGTCGGTAGAGACCCGCCTGCCGTTGATGATACACTGCAGAAAAGCACAAAATGAGATGGTTGCTATATTAAAAAGGTACGCGCACGAGTTGCCTGGGGGAGTATTCCATTGCTTCACGGGTAATGAGCAGGAGGCACGTCAACTGCTGGAGTTCGACCGTTTCGTGTTGGGAATTGGTGGCGTGCTGACCTTTAAGAAGAGTCATCTGCCGGAGGTGTTGCCAGCGTGTGTCCCCTTAGACCGTATCGTCTTGGAGACCGATGCCCCTTATATGGCTCCCGTCCCCATGCGTGGTCAGCGTAATGAGCCCGCCTTCATTCGTCATGTCATAACAAAAATGGCTGAGGCTTATGGGGTAAGCGAAGAGACGGTCTGTGAGAAGACGAATGACAATGTGATGCGCATTTTCTTCCCATAATATTTGGCTAATTGCGTATTTTTTCCTAATTTTGCATCCGCTAACAACAGGGAGAGGTGCTCGAGTGGTTGAAGAGGCACGCCTGGAAAGCGTGTAACCGGCAAAACCGGTTCGCAGGTTCGAATCCTGTTCTCTCCGCAAAAGAATTGAGAAACCCGCTGAAAATCAGCGGGTTTTGTTTTTCTTCCTCAAAAGGGTGCCCCGAAAGTTTTAAGTTTATTTAATACAAAATTTTGCATGGCAGGTCATTTTTTGCAAAATCAATGCAGTGTATTAGTTGTTATGCTCATTTTAATTCTGTATCAGGATGCCGTCTGAAAAGCATGGGAGAGCCTTATATACGATAAAGAATAAAAGACCGATGCAAGGCGCGTGGGCGAGGGAAGCCCACCAAAGTAAATCGTCTGCATCAAATTATAATGTTTGGTCGTATGGTGGAGAGCCGTGATGACCCGACATTTGAGCGAAAATATATCCGCTGCATGATTTAAGTGGTGCTAATGCCGCCGCTTGGGTTGTGTTGTTGGATGCTCATAAGTAAAGAGACAGACTCCACATAGATTAAGGAGTTTGTCTCTTTATTTATTTTCGTTCTGATGATGGTCGCCAGTTTGCGATAGCAGCAAGAACACACCCCTTTATGATAGGCTTTATGTTGACTTGTTATAGTTTAATTCTATTCGTTGAATAATCATATTTGTATTCAAGCGCAGATTCGGCCTCGTCATAGTTTGTGATTTCCGCAGTAGTAATTATCACATAATTTCTATCGTCTGTGAATTTTGCATCAGCACAACCTTCTGCTATTGTTTTCCATTTGCCTGTCTTTATGTTGTATTGACTAACGTTGGTGATAAAGTTTCCTGTTCCAAACCCATTACGACCTGCATCAACGAGAACAAAAGTAATCTTGTCATCGGCAAAATTGTAAGAATTGATGTTGTATGGTTCGTCTGATGGAGTGCGTATGCGCTCAAAAGAGGTTGTTCTGTTGTTGACATCATATATGCCGATTTTTCCACAATTTGCTCCCTCACTATCATAGACATCATCAGAATCCGAATTACTAAGATAATAGACTTTATCGTCAGAAGTTGCAATAACGGTCTTCCCATCACTGGCAATATAGAGAATTGCTTCTGACAGTTTATCATCTCCATCCTTCTCTAATCCCAATTTGGCTGCAACATTTTTTACTTCTGATGCGCTTGGAAGGTTACTTGTGTTTGCCAAATCACTAAAAGCCGATTCTACAGATGCTGATGAATCTTGTTGCTCTTTGTTGCTACTGCAAGTCCCCAATATAGCAGAACCTGCGCAGAGAACAAAGGCACCCAACAAGACATAAAAACATCCCTTTCTTATGCTACCGCCTATAGACTTCCTGTCTTGGTCATCTATTGTTGGTGTCTCGTTTTTTGGGGGGAGAGTTTCGTTGGCTACGCTAATGTCTTCTCTGCCATCCAACCACTCACCACAATGCTTACACTTCTTTGCAACCGCTAATATTTCTTCCCCACAGTAGGGGCAATTCTTTTTTTCTTCCATTTATTTAACCAATACATTATCAATATATGAACTCATGTTGTCAGTGAGGGCATCACTATATAGACCACTTGCCAACATTTCTTCATTGTCTTTTTTTACAAGTAAATCTATTCCTTGAATTTTATCATCAATATCTTGTGTTAGTGAACTTGAACGAACACCGAAACTGCTGAGATTTCCCTCTGGGGATTTGCAGAAAGATACACATCTGCTTACACTATAAAATAATTCATTCAATTTTTCGCTCGTCAATTTGTATTTCTCCTCTGGCGGATTGTTTATGATGTCCATATCGTTCTTCATTTCATCCAACCATTTGTCTAAATAGTTGAAGGCACCTTCCTTTCTATAGAACTCCATTCTCCATTGTATAGCATTGTTAAAATCATTGCAGATTACACTTGTGTTATTCGTGTTATATGCCCGATGCCTAAAGATAGAACTACTCCAGTTTTTGTGAATGTCATAAAAGATCAAATGTGATAGTCTTCGAACTGCCATCGCTTTGGTTTTCATAACCCAAGCCTTTTCCTCAAAGTTTGATATGGAATCATTATGTGCCTTGATTGCAGCAGCTTCCAGCTCTTTCTGTTTCCCAACCCGATTGTAATGCAGCAACACACCACAGGTAGCAATAAAAATAGTTATGGCGGTTATCGGTACTATTAACGTAAGTAGTTTGTTCTTGAAAGTCGATGGTTCTCTTTGACAGGCTGGTATCGGTACTTCTTGTTGTGTAGATACTTGAGTGGCTTTTTCATTTTCTATCCACTCACCACAATGTTTACATTTCTTGGCTACGGCCAATATTTCACCTCCGCAATGAGGGCACTTCTTTGTTTCTTCCATATTATGACAAATTTAATTAGTTATCATTGGAACTGCCAATTCTATTAAGGCTATAATAACCAGAATAATGATAGCAATAATAGCAAGGAACACTTTTGTTCCATAACTAACGCCCTGTTTTTGTCCTTGATGCTGTTGATATGGTTGCGCTTGTTTATCTCTGCTATCCAACCACTCGCCACAATGCTTACACTTCTTGGCAACAGCAAGAATTTCTTTTCCACAATAGGGGCATTTTTTTGTTTCTTCCATATTCGCAAAATATTAGTTTGACATTTCTGAAAGTTTCTCGCCACAATGGGGGCAAATTTCTAGACTTGCATCTGTATCTTCTCCGCAGATAGAGCATTTAATCATTGTTTTAGGCATTGCTTGATTTTGCCATTCGCCACAGTGCTTACACTTCTTTGCAACGGAAAGTATTTGTTCGCCACAAATGATACAGGGCTTGTAAGTTTCTTCTGCATCTATGCCAATATGTGAAGGGTGAAGTGGCTCATTGCATAACGGACATTTTTCCTGTCCTTTCTCCACTTTCTCACCGCAAACAGAACACCTGATATATTCTTTTGGCTCTTCTTTCAACCATTCCCCACAATGTTTACACTTTTTGGCGACAGCCAAAATTTCCTCTCCGCAGTAAGGGCAGCGTTTCGTTTCTTCTGTAAGACTTGGTGTCGTGGAAGGCTGGGCTGAATGATATGAATGTGAGGTGTTTTCTGCTATTTTGGTAATATTCTTCACAACAATACTCTGTATGCTCTCATTGTATTTTGACCGATACATTCTTTCGACTGCCGAGGTGAAAGGACGCTGTAAGTAAATAAGAATACCAATAATAATAACAGCACAAATGCAGAAAAATGGGCCTCCTATATACGTTCCGTATCCAGAATTTATGATTATAATAGCGGATATTATGTGAATAATGCCTACCATTGCAGCAATTATTGTATTCGTCTTTGCTAATGTTGATATTTGCCCTTTATCGTTTTTGGGGAAATTGAATATCTTATAGCATAACAGGATGGAAACTATTGTCATAACAATTCCACCTATTAGAGAGGATAGAGTGATAAAGCCCGCAGCATTATCTGCTGCTTCTGGTATAGCCCTTCCGTACATATATGCTTCCACTCCTATTGCCATAACCGCCTGTATAGAAGTGAAAAAATACACAATAGTTGCTATCTGCACTACTGCCAAAGAGATAACTTGACCAGAATCCACTTCGGGATATTTTTTCCCGAACAAGTGTCGAAGGAAAAAGTTTGCCGCCATTGCAGCAATTCCAAACACGATAATCAGCATAAATGCGCCCATATTCATTCGTTTTTACTGCCAGAAAGCCCAATCAGGCAAACCATTATTCCGTGATGTATATATACAAAAAAGACGTGGGCTTCATACATCTACTTGTCCCACTCTTTCTCGGCCTTCGCACAGCCATATCCCTGTATGGACAAGCAATGCGAATACCCACGCCGAATATGATAGTGAGCGACACCATTGGAGAAACGGTGAGGCATAGGCATATCATACCCAGAGTGGCATTCACCATTGCTTTCATTGACAGGGATTCAAATGTGCGAAGTTTGAAAGAGTCAAATCAAGCGTAGTAAACGCCAATTATGTATATGCTTTCTGTCCCTGCCTTACAAGTGGTGGGCGCAGTCAGCGGCAACAAAGGTAGTTAAATTTTGCCAAACAGCAATGAGAATGGCTTGTTGGTGACGATTTTATATGCTTTTTTAACTCCGACCACACATTTAGATACAAAAATGGCACTTTTCAGAACACCGCCACAACCATAAAGTAGAGCAATATGCCTTCTAAACAGGCTTTTGTGATGCAAAGTTAAGCAAAAAGAGGGGAACCCCCAAAGGGTACCCCCGTTGCTGACATTATGAAGTGGGATATGACAATAAGAGAATGCTAAATTCATTCCAAATGATTGATATTGAGCCTGAAAGTAGGCTGCATCTCTGCAAAAATAATAAAAACTTCGTATTTTATTTTGTTTTGCGTTCGATTTGCACTACCTTTGCATAAAATTGTAAGTAAAAGGATGAGAAAAGTAATAGTTTTTCTTGTGATGGCTTGCCTGACGGTTTGTCAGTGTTCTGCTATGGCACAGTCCAAACAACCAACGGACTCCACGGAACTGGTGCAGGACGACACATTGGCTGCCGACTCGGCTATGGCGTTGATTGATGCTGATTTGGAAGGTATGGAGTCTGGCGAGGGTGGGGGACTGCATAAGATGCTGAAGTCTAAGTTCATTGAAGGCTCCGCTGGTTTTATGTCATTGGTGGCTCTTGCCTTGGTGATAGGTCTTGCCTTCTGTATTGAGCGTATCATTTACCTGACGCTGTCGGAGATTAATGCCAAGAAACTGATGCAGGACATCGACGCTAAGTTGATGGAGAATGACGTGGAGGGTGCCAAAGACCTATGCCGTCAGACTCGTGGACCGGTGGCAAGCATCAGTTATCAGGGCTTGTTGCATATCATGGAGCCGTTAGACCAGATTGACCGTCAGTTGACAAACTACGGGACGGTGCAGATATCCAACATGGAGAAAGGATGCTCATGGATTAAGTTGTTCATTGCTGTTGCCCCGTCGTTGGGATTCTTGGGTACGGTGATCGGTATGGTGATGGCGTTCGACCAGATACAGACGGCTGGAGATATCAGTCCTACCATCGTTGCCTCTGGTATGAAGGTTGCCCTGATTACCACTATCTTTGGTATTATCGTTGCCTTGATATTGCAGTTTTTCTATAATTATATCCTGTCAAAGATAGAGCATCTCACCTCCCAGATGGAGGAAAGCGCGATTACTTTGATGGACAGTATTGCTAAGGTAAAGATAAACATTAAAGATTAAACATTAAAGATTAAACATTAAAGATTATGGCAGAGGCTGGAAATTATCTGTTAGCAGAGGTGATGCTGTGGCTGATGTATGCGGCATTATTAATAGCCGTCGTCGTTTCCGTTGTGTCTGCGGTACATTCTCTTCGTCATCGTTACGATAGTATATCCTCCAGCAACCGTGTGCCACGTAAGCGGATCGCATGGGGTGTTGTCGCTTTTGTAATCCTCTTACTGCTGATTACCTGTCTTGCCGGTTCCTCGCAACCGCTGATCATCAATGGTATCAGTTATACAGACCGTTTCTGGTTGAAGACTACCGATGGACTGATAGTCTCATCGGTCATTTTGATGGTGGTTGCCGCATGCTTCGTCATATACGGCATGTCAGGACTGAATAGGAGACTTGAGAAATAGAAGCATGTTCCTATGTCGTCGAAATAGAGAGATCCCGGAGTTGAATACCACCTCTACAGCAGACATCTCGTTCATGCTGCTGGTGTTCTTCCTGGTGACCTCCTCGATGGATACAGACAAGGGATTGTCGCGCCAACTGCCTCCTGTGGACGACTATCCACAGAAAGAGATAGATATCAGTCGCAGTAATGTGATGCAGATACGGCTTGACAAGAACGACTCCCTTTGGATTGACGATAAGTCGGTGTCATTCGCTGTCTTGCGACAGCAAGTAGAGTCGTTCGTGGCAAGTAGGCAGACAGAGCAGTATGTCGTTGGGGTACAGACCGACCGTGCCACCAGTTATGCCGCCTATTTTGAGATGCAGAACACCATCGTTGCCGCCTTCCATGCCTTACGGGAGAAGATGGCGCAACAGCAATACGGGCACCATTTCTCGCAATGTACCCCGGAAGAGCGAGAGGTCATCACAAGGCGTTATCCGTTGCGTATCAGTGAGGCACAGCCGACACGGGAAGATTAAACATTAAACATTAAAGATTAAATATTAAAGATTAAACATTAAAGATTAAACATTAAACATTAAATATTAAATATTAAACATTAAAGATTAAACATTAAACATTAAATATTAAAGATTAATGAGTCGCTTCCGTCGTCGTAACAGTCATGATGTGCCAGGGTTGAATCTCGCCTCGATGCCAGATTTGATCTTTACGGTATTGTTCTTCTTCATGATAGTGACCCACATGCGGCAGACAGAGTTGAAGGTGCGTTATGTGGTGCCACAGGGTACGGAATTAGAGAAGACAGGACATAAGGGCAGTGTGGTTTATCTGTATATCGGACACCCTGTGGACGAGCAGGGGAGAGTTATCTCAGACGAGACTCGCATTCAAGTGAACGACCATTATGTCTCCGTGTATGAGATACCTGGTGCTATCGCTGAGGCTCGTGACCGTATGTCAAGCGAGGACAGAATGCGTATGACGGTCAGTGTCCATGCCGATCGTGACACTGATATGGGAGTGATTAATGATGTGAAGCAGGCATTGCGACAGGCAGGAGCCTTGCGCATCAACTACTCCGCAACGAATAAGGAAGAGTTAAAGAAATCGTCGCAAGACGCTTTTACAAAGCGAAGCGACTAAAAGAATTGAAGAATATGGCAGTACAAAAACTTGATCAGTTGGATAAGGAAATCCTTCGTATGATATCCGAGGATGCCCGTGTACCATTCTTAGAGGTGGCTCGTGCCTGCAATGTCAGTGGTGCGGCGATTCATCAGCGCATCCAGAAGTTGACCAATCAGGGTATATTAAAGGGCTCGCAGTTCGTGATTGACCCGGAGAAGATAGGTTATGAGACCTGTGCCTATATCGGACTGAACCTGAAAAACCCAGAGAGTTTCGACAAGGTGGTTGCGGAACTACAGAAGATTCCAGAGGTGACGGAGTGCCACTATACCACTGGTAACTTTGATATGTTCATCAAAATCTATGCGATGAACAACCATCATCTGCTGAATATCATCCACGACAAACTACAACCGCTCGGACTTTCCAGCAGTCAGACACTGATATCCTTCCACTCGGCATTCAACAGGCAGTTGCCAGTGGTGGATGCTCCTATCTTAGAAGAATAACTATTAGCGGACGTAGTCGACAAAAGCGTATTCGAAGGCATGCTTCTCATCCTTCGGATGCGCTTCTTTCGTGTCCACCTTCCAGTCGCTATAATCAGGGAAGAAAGCATCTGCCTCCTTGGGAGTATCGTCAATCTCCGTCAGACAGAGACGGTCTGCAAACTGGATAGCCTGCTCATAGACCCTTGCCCCGCCAATGATATAGATGTCTTCCTTAGGCTTACAACTCTCCAATGCTTCCTTTAGTGTCGGATATACATCACAACCGGGCAGTTCTTTCGTGGTGCGACTCAACACGACATTCCTGCGATTGGGCAGTGCTCCTTTCGGAAGACTCTCAAAAGTGTTGCGTCCCATGATGATAGTATGCCCGGTCGTCAACGCTTTGAAACGTTTCAAGTCGTTGGGCAACCAGTATAATAACTTATTCTCAAACCCGATAGCACGGTTCTTTGCTACAGCCGCGATAATACTAATCATACGCTCACCTCCGCTTTAATGTGTGGCCATGGGTCGTAACCCTCCAGTTTAAAGTCCTCATACTTGAAGTCGAAGATGTTCTTCACGTCAGGATTGATTGTCATCTTTGGCAACGGTCGAGGCTCACGGGTGAGTTGCAACTTAGCCTGTTCGATATGGTTCAGGTAGAGATGCGTGTCACCAGTGGTGTGGATGAACTCACCGGGTTTAAAGCCTGTCACCTGTGCCATCATCTGGAGCAACAAGGCATACGAGGCGATGTTGAAAGGTACACCTAAGAAAGTGTCAGCAGAACGCTGGTAGAGTTGCAGGCTAAGACGGTCGCCAGCCACATAGAACTGGAAGATGGTATGACATGGAGGCAGTGCCATCTTGTTGACCTCCGCCACGTTCCATGCTGACACAATCATACGACGGGAGTTGGGATTCGTCTTCAACTGGTCGACAACGTATTGTATCTGGTCGATCACCCCACCGTCGTAGTCGGGCCATGAGCGCCATTGGTGTCCATAGACAGGACCTAACTCTCCGTTCTCATCCGCCCATTCGTTCCAGATGCGTACTCCGTTCTCCTGCAACCAGTGAACGTTGGTGTCGCCCTTGAGGAACCAGAGCAGTTCGTAGATGATAGACTTCAAGTGTAGTTTCTTGGTGGTCAGCACGGGAAAACCGTCGTCAAGGTTGTATCGCGACTGGGTTCCGAAGATGCTGATAGTACCTGTGCCAGTGCGGTCGCCCTTCTGGGCGCCCTCTGTCAGGATGCGGTTCAGTATGTCTAAATATTGTCTCATATCTCTTTTAATATAGGTTCGTATTCGTTGGGAATATGGGTGGTATTGATCTTCCACTCCTTAGGGTAGAGGTTGTTGGCACGGTTGCCGATGTTCTTCACTAATCCGAGGGGATGTCCGAGGAAGCAAACCTCCACGATGCCACGGGGTGTATCGGCTGGAAGTACCAATGCCTCGTGCCTTAGATATGCCATTGCCTGAGGATAGGATAGGGCTGCTTGTGGGTAGGTTACTGGCATCGTGTTTATTCCCACGCTGGGAATATTTCTTTCCCACGCTGGGAATGTTTCTTTCCCACGCTGGGAATGTTTCTTTCCCACGCTGGGAATGTTTTCTTTCCCACTGGGAATGTTATGGAAACTACTTTTCTTCAAGGCACACATAAAGAGCCCTTCCCCCTTTGTGATACCGGGGATGAAGCGATAGACGGGCTCGTGGAAGCCCTCAAGCAGTGATCCCGTGATGTTCCACTCGGGTTTTACCTCCACTTTCAGCACCTCAGCCTCGTACTCCTCCAGCATCCAGCGGATATTCTCCTCGTTCTCTTTAGTATTAAAGGTACAGGTACTATATATAAATAGTCCGCCCTCGTTGAGGCACTCCCAGGCTTCACTCACGATGTCACGCTGCAGTCGCCAACATTTCTCTACGTTCTGCGGACTCCACTCACGGATGGTCGCCTCGTCTTTGCGGAACATACCCTCCCCAGAGCAAGGCACATCACAGAGTATCACGTCGAACCTCATCTTCGCCTTGCGGTAGTCCTTTGGGTAGGCATTGGTGACATAACAGTTGGGATAGCCCCATTTCTGAATGTTCTCTGCGAGGATGCTGGCACGGTTGCGGATAGGCTCGTTGCTGTATAGCACGCAGTCCTCAGGCAGTGCCGAGCGCAGCAATGTCGATTTTCCACCAGGTGCCGCACAGAGATCAAGGCAGTTGAGCGTAGGACGTGTTGGCAGATGTTGTTGCAAGATCTCGTCCAAGAACATAGAGGCAGCCTCCTGCACGTAATAGCAGCCGGCATGGAAGAGAGGGTCGAACGTGAAGTTCGGACGACTCTTCAGGTAATAGGCGTTCCGGCACCAAGCCACATCCTCTGCGTCAACAGGCGTTCCAGCAGGCTTCTTAGGGTTGAGACGGATGCTCACAGGAGTCTCCTCCTCGAACGATAGCAGGTATCGCTCGAAGCGCTCGTCGCCCATCAGTTGGCGTGTATATGTGGTAAACTCAACAGGTAATTTCGCCATTTGCTTGCAAAATTAAAAAAAAAATCGCACCTTTGCAACTAATTCACATATTGTAACGTCTAACGAATGAACAAAACAATAAAAACAAATGGACATGAAACAAGGATTAATCATTTTAACGATGTTGCTCACACTCGGAATGAGTGTTCCTGCAATGGCACAGAAGCATCGTCATACCCCCCGAGAGACAGAGTTGGTGGACACTACCCACAATGGCTCTGCCGTGGATGCCTTCTCTGACACGACATCAGTGGATAGCAGTACCACCCACAGTGTGACGATAGACTGGGATAGTGATGATGGCGAGGATATCTATAAGGCTTTCGATGCCATGGAGAAAGCGTTCGACAAGTTTGGCAACTCAGGCTTCGCCTGGTTAGCATGGGTCATCGCTGTGCTGATTGTCATCTTCGTATTCCTGCTCATCCTTTCCCCCTTCATATTCGTCCTGTTGCTTGTCTATCTGATGAACAGGAACCGCAAGCAGAAGATGAAGATGGCACAGATGGCGATGCAGAACGGGCAACCTATCCCTGACCAACTGTTAGAGTCACCTAAGGAGGAGATCAGTGACGAGTATCAGAAAGGACTCCGTCAGTGCTTCGTAGGTATCGGACTTGCCATCTTCCTCGGCATTGCCGCTGAAGAGGTAGGCTTTGGCATAGGCGCCTTGGTGTTCTGTATCGGCTTGGGTAAGATTATTGCTGCAAAGACAGCAAGTAAGAATAATGACTTAAACAATAATAATAACTTAACACATCAAGATTATGACTAAGAGATTGTATCGCTCAGACGACCGTGTGATAGGTGGCGTATGCTCCGGCATCGCAGAGTATTTGGACTTCGACCCTGTTGCTGTACGCTTAGGATATGCCTTCCTGACCTTGGCAACATGTTTCTCAGGAGTATTGTTCTATATCGTGGCATGGATCGTCATGCCAGAGAAAAGTAAGGTGATTTAATGGATTCCCTCACTGACATCTCCCTTGTGGCACAGGTGGCGGTATTAGGCAACCGACGGGCTTTTGACGAACTCGTGCACCGATACCAGTCACCCGTGCGCCGTTTCTTTCTACATCAGACGTTAGGAGATGAGCAGTTGAGTGACGACCTGGCGCAAGACACCTTCATCAAGGCATATACGAACATAGCGAAGTTCCGTGGACTCGCCTCCTTTCAGACTTGGCTGATGCGTATCGCCTATAATGTTTTTTACGACTATACGAGGACACATAAGCAACTGGCTGACATGGATAATATACCAGAACGACAGGGCTCGCAAGTGAGTTCTACGTTGAAGATGGATCTCTACCATGCCCTCGCGTTGTTGAAGCCTGACGAACGCACCTGTGTGACCCTGCAACTCGTAGATGGTTATGATATCAAGAAGATTGCGGAGATCACACAGATGAAGGAGGGGACGGTGAAGTCGCACCTCTCCCGAGGAAAGGAAAGACTGGCAAACTATTTAAAACAGAATGGTTATGGATGAACAGAATGAGAAGTTGCTGCGACAGTTCTTCAGCGAGGCAGCACAACAGACGATAGAAGACAATGGTTTCACGGAACGGGTGATGAACCAGTTGCCACCAGTGCGGGTCAAGCGTTTCACTCGCATCTGGACGGCTTGCTGTATCCTGATAGCCGCCATCCTCTTCACCTTCTTCCATGGATGGGAGTTGTTGCTGGTGCAGATGGAGGTGTTCCTGCGTACGATGATAGTAGAACCGCCACAGGTAAGCCCTGTGATGGTGGTCTTCGCCCTTTTCAGTCTGTTGATGATTGGGGTGTATGAGGTGCTTAGTTACGAGCGGGTGATTCGATAAGGCGACCGTCCTTGTCGAACATACTGTAAGTGGTACTCGTCACCTTGAACTCCGTGCGGCGGTTGAGTTGGTTGCATATCTCCTGCTCCTCCGGGGTGAACGTTCTGACATAATCCTCTGTCAGGACGTCGTTTTCTTTCAGGAACGGATACTTCTCCGTGAGTTTCTTACGAATCTTCTTGGGACTTCCCTTACCATAACCCTTTGCTTGCAGGCGTGCCTTGGCAATTCCTTTCTGTATCAGGTAGTTGATAACAGACTCCGCACGGCGTTGGGAGAGTCGGATATTATACTCCTCGCTACCCTTATAGTCACAGTGGGCGGCAAGTTCTATGGCGACATGGGGGTTCTCGTTGAGCAGTGTCACTAACTTATCCAATGCCTCCGTTGACTCTGGGCGCAGGGTGGCACGGTCGAAGTCATAGAAGATATTGTCTATCAGGACAGGGGCGGTAATACTTGCCAAGGGGAATTGCAGCACATATTCCTCGGAGTCCTCGATAGGTTCCACCCGCAGTTCTTCCTTATGGTTCAGGTAGCCGACACAGGTCCCTAACAGCACATAGTCCACATTCGGCTTGATTTGTTGGGTAAACGAGCCGTCTCCCTTTACGCTCAGTTTCAGGTTCGTGCCGTCGTTACCTACGAGGTAGACGATAGCCTGTGGCAACTCATAGCCCTCCTGCTCATAGACCCAGCCTTTGACGGTCTGGATAATCTCGGGGTTCTCAAAGGAATAGATATGGTCCCAGCCGTGGGCATCACCACGGTTACTGGAGAAGAATCCCTTGTTGAGCATCCCCTCGAAGGTCATACCGAAGTCGTCACCCTGTGAGTTCAAGGGGAATCCCGGATGCTCCAACTGCCAGCCGAAGGCGTTAGGCTTGGCGATAAAGATGTCGAGTCCGCCCATGCCCTCATGTCCGTTGCTGGAGAAATACAGGTCACCATTGGGACGGAAAGTAGGGAAAAGTTCATCACCAGGGGTATTGATGGGTGCCCCAAGGTTCTCCACACCCCCCATACTGGTCTCCGAGAGACGCACACGCCAGATGTCCTTACCGCCCATACCACCAGGCATGTCGCTGACGAAGTAGAGCCATTTCCCATCAGGACTGACAGCAGGGTGGGCGAAGAGCGACAACGTGTCACGGGTCAGTTGCACCTCCTGCGCCTTGCTCCATGCGGCATCGGAGCGGCGTGAGGAGGCTATCTTCGCATAACGAGGGTAGTCATTATCCGTCTTGCAGACGGTGAGGTACATCATATGTCCGTCGGGTGTCAGGCAACAGGCTCCCTCATCATCGGCGGAATTCAACTCGGAGTCGATGACCTGCGGACGTTGCCACTTGCCCTGTTCGTCTTTCTGTGACATGAAGATGTCACCGTTCTTCGTTCCGGTAATACCACTCAACTCGTCACCTGTCGCCTCGTTGCGGGTGGAGGTGAAGTACAAGCGGTCGTAGGCGTCACCTCCTAATACAGGGGAGTATTCGGCGCGACGGGAGTTGAAGACATTCTCCCGCTTCACCGTATAGCGGGACCCCTCCTGCTTCCAGATGGGAGCCTGCTGTGCGGAGCGCAGTCCGTTCTGTGCAAGTATCTTGGCGAAGGCAGGACTCTGCGCTGCAACAGAGTCAACGAGCATGTCGTCAAAGACCTTTGTTGCTTCTTTATAACTGGCACTCTTCAGCAGTTGCTGTCCTAAGTACAGTTGTGTCATGGAGTCCTGTTGTCCATAGCGTAAGGCATTGCGGTAGGCAGCGATGGCACGTTGGGTGTAGTTGATGCGCCGGTAGCAGTCCGCCATCTTCAAGGCACGCTCCCCTCTGAGTTTCCTTTCCTTGACAGGAGTCTGGGCATACGCTCTCTTGTATTGTGTCGCGGCGTCGAAATACTCGCCGAGGGCATAATACTTATCGCCCTTCTTCATTGCATGGTCAGCACCGCATCCTGTCAAGATGAGGGCGACGCCTATTATATATATTATAAGGTGTAGGTTCTTACGCATACCTTACATATAACGCAACCCCCTTCTGGTTTATTGCGTTATGTGGGCTTTATCGAAAACGTTTACGGACGTAAAGACAAGAAAATTAAGCAATAATTTGGTTTATTCATCTTTTTTCCCTAACTTTGTCCCCGATGCCTGCGTAAGTGGGCTGACTTCTGCCAAATGAGTTTGGCGGACACGGGCTACGCCCTAACAGGCTAAGCCCAGGCATCGTGGGTAAAAATAGAAGAGAAGCGCATGCTTCGTCTTGTGAAACGAAATCTGGAAAATTTCATTTAGCAACAAGATGACATGGTGACTGCTCTCACGCAATAGCGTGGGATAATTGTATCACTATATCTTTTGCTATAGGTATTCCAGAACCTCGTTTCAGAGATGTAGAGTTGCGATTGATTCTACGCTCTTTTTGTATATATAATAATGTACGCATTAGGGCTTCCCCAATTGGCTGGAAACATTTACTATTTACTTTTATAACAAACTAAAAACAAACAAGTATGAAAAAACTATTTACTTTATTGACGCTTGCGCTGATTTCGATAGGGTCGGCGTGGGGAGAAGACGGTGTGTCAGCAACACGGACTTACACCAATTCTGGTAAAACGTGCACATGGACTAATGTATCAGCCACAGTAAAGAATACTACTGCATTTGGTGCTGATGGTCTCATGTTTAAAACTGTTGAAGGAGCGTCTAATGGTGTTAAAATGGGTGACAGTAATGCGTCTCTTAAAGTTTATGAAATAGGTGATGTTATTTATGTTGAGGTTGCTAGTGCTTCATCCACAGGTTCAATAACAGTAAAAGCCAATGGTAATAATGCTAATCGTAAACTCAAATTGAAGAGTAACACTGGGGATGCGGATATTGCAATGAGTTCTTCTGGTGTAACAAAGGATTTCACGACTGCTGATATAACCCAAATAAGCGATAAATATTATATTGAGTTGTCATTTGCTGATAATTCTGCAAATACGGGAGAATACAAACTCGCAGCAGCGGAACCATTTAGCGTAACACTTACCAGCGACGAAACGTTCCCTGATTACGTTGAAGATACTGCTACTCCTACAATTGATACAGATTTAAGCACTGACGCAAAGGATGTAGAAGTAAATATTGGTACAACCTTATTCATTGAGGCTTCGCATGTTACTGGCTACCAGTGGTATCGCAATACTACTGCTACAGCCACAGTAGATGCAGAGCATGCTATTAGTGGTGCTACATCTGCCTCTTATGCTTATACAGCACCAGTCGCTGATGCCGGGTCTACGGTATATTTCTATTGCGTAGTAACTAACGACAACGCTACCGGCGACAAGACTGCCACCTCTGCCATTGCACAGGTGAATGTAGGTGCAGCTCCTACTTTAACGGCTGTAAGTAAAAAAGTTTTTGATTTGGCTGGCGTGACTGCGACAACATATGGTACAACACCAACTATTATTGATAATATCGAAATCAAAGGTGCACAAGTTGATTCTAACAGTAAGTCTATAGATGGCTTCTCGTTAACAAAGAGAATTAAGTTAAATAAGGACGCTGATGGTACAAACTATTATGCTAAGTTTAAAGTTGATGGTCCTTGTGTAATTACAGTGTATGGTATGAGTGGAAAGAGTGGAGATACTCGGGAATTGAGCATGAATATTGGTGGCTCTGATGTTGCCTCCTTTGAGAATGGTGGCAGTGCTATTTCAAAAATGACGTATGTATATACAACTGATGCTGAGGCGGATGTTATCTTACATACAACAGACGGTAGTGGTACCTTTAATGTTCACGGTATAGTCGTTTCTGACATCACAGCAACAATCAGTGCATACGAGTGGTCTACTTTCGTATCAGATCAGCCACTTGTATTTGATGAGGTTGAGGGACTTGAGGTTTACAAAGTGACAGGTCATGATGATTCTGCCATTACAACAGAGGCTATTGATAAGGCAGTCCCTGCTAATACTCCACTCTTGTTGAAAGGAACTGCTAACCAGACTTACTATATCCCGATGGCTGGTAGTAACGCATCAACAGTTTCTGGCAACCTGCTGAAAGCAGGTACTGGTGCTGCTGTTTCCTCAGAGACTGGCAAAACCAAGTATGTACTGAGTGTGGCAGATGGAAAAGCCATCTTTAAGAAGATTGGTACTGCTGATGCTACAGTTCCTACAGGTAAGGCTTATCTGGAATTTGACGGAACGGTTCCAGCCCATGCCTTCTTTCTCGATGGTGACGCAACGGCAATCAAGAACATCAAGGTAGGAAGTGACGATAATATTTACTATGACTTGCAGGGTCGCCGTGTACTCTATCCCACCAAGGGACTCTACATCGTGAATGGCAAGAAAGTGATTCTGAAATAAGACCCCTCTTGACCTCCCCTGTTTAGGGGAGGGAAGCGGAATTTAGTAATAATTTAAAAACGTAAGAACTATGAAGAAACAATATATTATTCCCGAAATGGAAGTTATTGAGATAAAGACTCAACAACAGATTTTAACAAGTTCAACACCAGGTTTGGGTGAAGAATATTATTCAACTGATCCAATTATCTAATGAGGAATGGCGAGTTTTATGTAACTCGAATAACATATACTATCTGTAAAGATAGGAGATTTGGTGCTGTTCCTTTGTGAAAAGCATGCGGCACAAAGATTTTGTTTTTAATTAGTAATTAAACGTAGTAAGTGCCACTGTTCCGTGATGGAACGGTGGCACTTTTTTCCTGTCATTTAAGAAACCAGAGGTAATATCGTGGTTAGTTAGCCTGTATTCTCATACTAACCATTCATCATTCAGTAACTTTCTTTTCGCACTTTACCACAACAGGTTTCGGAATCGCAGGATTCCGCTCACCAACTCGATTAATCGAGGGAACTTGTTTAAATTTCCTTGTTTCCATAATTGGGATATAGTTAGACAATATTTCTGGCTGCAAAGATAATAAATCTTTTTTTAACTTCCAACCTTTTCCTATTTTTTATTTCTTACCCTTTTTCTTCTTCTCCTCCTCAGGCGGCATGATGGTGATACGGCGGTTAGTGGGGTCGCGCATCACATCGCTAACGATGGTGGTAACCTGATCTTTCAGTTCCTGGATAAACTGACCTGCGTCATATCGCTGATGCTCGATGTCACGAAGTTTCTTCTCCCAGATACCTGTGAGTTCACAACTCTTCAGCAAGTCCTCACGGATGAGATCGATGAGTTCGATACCTGTAGGTGCTGCGACCGGCCTCCTTGTAAAGTTTGCGAAAACTTGTCAGGTCCAACTGGTCAATCAGGCCGTTGACGAGGCGCACAGGGTCGTCTTCCGCAATATTTTCATCGATTCTTTGCGGAAAAAGCAGAATTTGCTTGGTAGTGTAAGGACGAAAGTGTATCTTTGCCATGATTTTGAAAACTTGGTCCAAAGGTACAAATATTTTTGGACATAGCAAAGCCCTGGCTTGAGAAAGTCGGGGCTTCGTGATAAAAAAAGAGGATGTGCCTATTTTGACACACCCTCATTTGTCTTGATGATCTATGACTTATAAGCCGAAACGGTCGAGAACATTCTTCTTAGCGCGTGAGATGACTGTAAGTACAACTTTATTATCGAAATGTTTCTTGATTTCTGTGCCCCCACTTTTCACCGTACATTTAGTGAGGGTTCCGCTGAGAACTTCATCGGCCTTGAGTTCGCCGACTTTCTTCTCAATCTGCTCTCCGGCAACTTCTATCTTGCTGAATACCTCAAAAATTTGTCCTTTTGTAATACCTGTATTACTGCCAATATTAATATAGCAAGTCTTCACGCTTCCCTTCTTGTCTATCTCATCAAGTGCTTTGATGATTGCCTCTACCTTGAAGTTGGTATCCACATAACGCTTCATACGCTTTTTTGCATACTCAATGGCTTTAAGAATGGCTTCGTCTTTTGTGTCACCGATAGTATAAGAGTCCTTAAAAGTCTCTGACGATTTGGTAACACCAGTCTGGGTGTCAATAATGGTCAATGTATAATTGATAGTGGCTTCGTAGAGGGTAGTCTTTTTACCGCCACTTTCACTTTTCTTTGATTTAGTGTCTATGGAATTAAGTATACCCTCAATATAATATTGGATACCCATCTCACCGAGGAAGACAAGTTTGTCGTTTTTGGCATTTGGCATGTCACTGATCGTTGAGGCATCTACCACAGTAAGTCTTCCTGTATCTATTATACCAGATACAATTTCTTGTCTAAGGTTATTACACGCTACATTGCTGGCATTACTCTTGTTTGTAAATTCCTCTACAAGTACATTGGGCTTGTCGTCTTGAGCCATAATAGTCAGCACGGAAAATAGTAGTGCTGTTAATGCGAATACTTTTTTCATAGTCATATAAATTGATTGTTTTACTTATTTCTTCTTAGAAATGATTTCGGTTTCTTCTTGCTGTCAGCAGCACCGTCAGTGGGGGCAGATGTGGGGAGTGTAGGAGTTTCTACTTCTGTTTGTACCTCAGGCATGGACTCATACCGCTTGGCAGGCTCAGTGGTAAACATCCATTGGCGCCAGTCGGTATTACTTTGTGACGCAGTAACTGTCGGTGTTTGCATCTTGCCATTGTCAAGCATAGAAACCTTCTTTACTTCCGAAGTGACAAAATCGCTCAAATCTCCTAGTGATACACAGCCGTTGTGCTGGTTAAGTTGCTGTAAGACATAATAGGTGAAAAGCCCGTGTTTCTTTTCTTTTAATGGCCACGCAGTCTCATCACCTGTGGCGGCGGAAAGCACTACCATGTTATTTGATATCACAGGGGCACTCTTCGCTTTGATTGCTATTCCCCGAGCAGCCTGCATCATGCCACCCTCACGCTTGGAACCGCTAAAGCAAGCGTCAAGGAATACAAGCGTCTGATGGGTTTTCATGCCACTGAGTAGCTTGTAAAAATCTTCTGTGCTGACTCCGCTTCTGGTATCAGTGCTATAGCCGTCAACAGGTAAAAGATAGGATTTATGACTTGCTTCATCTGGCATTCCATGACCGCTGTAATAGACAATCGCACGACTATTCTCTCCTGCTACACTCACCATGTCGTTAAGCCATTGTAGATTACGTCGCATTTTGTTGAGTGTCGCATCAGGTACGTATTTGATGTTTTTCTTCGGAATGCCTAAAGTCTTCTCTAAATACCTCATAAATACGGCTCCATCATTAAGGGCGTAGGGGACTGGTACTTCAAACTCGTAATGCTCATTAGCAATAATAACAACATAGGTGTTCGGATCTGTTTGGTCGGTTACAGGGATATAGGTATCCAAATTGTTCTGTGCCTCACAGAGTCCTATTCCTAATAGTATAAATACGGCTATTGTAATATTTCTCATCATTCAACTAGTTTTAGGTTTTTCCTTTGAGATTACAAAGATAAGTCTTTTTTTTAATTATCACAAATTACGAAATGCTTTTTTATATGGAAATGCTCTTTTTATTTCTTTTTTCTCTTTTTCTCCTCCTCAGGCGGCATGACGGTGATACGGCGGTTAGTGGGGTCGCGCATCACATCGCTAACGATGGTGGTAACCTGATCTTTCAGTTCCTGGATAAACTGACCTGCGTCATATCGCTGATGCTCGATGTCACGCAGTTTCTTCTCCCAGATACCTGTGAGTTCACAACTCTTCAGCAAGTCCTCACGGATGAGATCGATGAGTTCGATACCTGTAGGTGTGGCTACCAAGCGTTTGCGCTCCCGTCTGATATAATGACGCTTGAAAAGGGTCTCGATGATGCTGGCACGACTGGAAGGACGACCGATGCCGTTCTCCTTCATGGCGGCACGCAGGGTCTCGTCCTCCACAAACTTTCCCGCTGTCTCCATGGCACGAAGCAAGGATGCTTCATTATAATATGGTGGGGGCGTGGTCCATTTCTCTGTCAAGGTGGGCTGGTGATTGCCCGTCTCCCCTTTGACGAAGGTGGGGAGGGTCTTCTCTTCTTTCTCGGTGTTCTCGGAGTTCTCTGAATACTCGGAGTTCTCAGAAGACTCTGAGGATTTTTCTCTGACGACTCGCCATCCAGGTTCAAGGATTTCCTTGCCTGTTACCTTGAACTCTATCTCGTCTACCTCACCTAAGACGGTGGTGGTGGAGAACTTACAGTCGGGCAGGAAGACACCAATAAAGCGACGTGCTACAAGGTCGAACACTTTTTGCTCGGCATCACTGAGGTTCTGGGGAATGACTCCTGTCGGGATGATGGCATGGTGGTCGGTGACCTTCGAGGTGTCGAAGACACGCTTCGACTTCTTCAAAGCCTTACCGCCGATGGGCTTGATATACTCCGCATAGACAGGCGCCCCTCCAAACTTAGTCTGATAGAGTCCATTCAGGGTCTGCGGACATTTGGGATAGATGTCGTCAGAGAGATACTGCGTGTCAACACGAGGATAGGTAGTGTATTTCTTCTCGTAAAGGCTCTGAATGAGATTCAATGTCATCTCGGCAGAATAGCCGAACTTGCGGTTGCAGTCTACCTGCAGGGAGGTGAGGTCGTAGAGTTGGGGTGGTTGTTCCTTACCCTCTTTCTTCTCCACCTTCGTGACGGTAAAGGGCTTGCCCTCGATGGTAGCGAAAGCCTCCTCTCCCTCTTCCTTACTGGTGAACTTCCCCTTGGTTGCCGTAAAGGTAGTGTCCCGATAAACGGTGGCAAGTACCCAGTAAGGCTCAGGCTTGAAATTCTCGATTTCTTTTTGGCGGTTGACAATCAATGCGAGGGTAGGGGTCTGTACACGTCCTATCGAGAGCACTTGGCGGTTCTGTCCATACCTTAATGTATAGAGACGGGTACAGTTCATCCCTAACAGCCAGTCGCCGATGGCACGGGAGAGACCTGCCATATACAACGGCTGATAGTCTGCCTGGTCCTTCAGTTGCGAGAATCCCTCACTGATCGCCTCGTCAGTCATCGAGGATATCCACAGGCGACTGACAGGGCACTTCGCTCCTGCCTTCTGCATCACCCATCGTTGGATGAGTTCTCCCTCTTGTCCGGCATCACCGCAGTTGACGATGCGGTCAGCCTTCTGCATGAGGCTCTCGATGATGGCGAACTGTTTCTTGATACTTGGCTGGTCAATGAGTTTGATACCAAAGCGCTCTGGTATCATAGGCAGGGATGTCAAGTTCCATGACTTCCACATCGGGGTGTAGTCATGGGGCTCCTTCAGTGTACACAGATGACCGAAAGTCCATGTCACCTGATAACCGTTGCCCTCCATATAGCCGTCGTGTGAGGTCGTGGCACCGATAATACGTGCGATGTCCCTTGCCACACTGGGCTTCTCTGCGATACAAACAATCATGGCTGCAAAATTAATCAATTCTGTTGAATTTCGCAGCCATGAACAGTGATTATTTAATATTTTTAATAGGCGTGGTCGTCGATAATCTCCTGCTTGTCGAGTTTCTTCTTGTCGATGGCTCGCCAAGCGTAGATGATATAGGCAAGGACAAAGGGAACGAGCAGGGAGACATAGAACATGGTGCGGAGCGTGAACTCACTGCTGCACGAGTTGGCGAGTGTCAGCGACGACTGCAAATCGGCAGTGGAGGGATAGTATGCCGTATGGTTCCATGCGGAGCAGAGCAACAGGGCGAGCACGGTTAGGACGGTACCAATGCCGGCAGGCCAGATGCCACCGATATAGTCCTTTGATACGATAGTCTTTCCAATACCATAGAGCACCAGTACTACACCTATTAATAATATAATAAGGAGGTACCACATGTCAAGGAGGTTGTGCAGGTACTTATACGGCTCCATGTAGATGACACCTGTCTCAGGATCCCAGGCGTAGCCGTCCTTCAACAGCAAATGGACGAGGTAGGCGACAAAGAGAATGAGGAAGGGGATGGCGACACCAACAAGCCGTACACTGCCCCGACTGCGGATGTCCTCGTCGTTGACATTATTCATCACGTAGAGGATGCCCAGTACACGGGCAAGGAAGACCACAGCAAAACCGAAGACCAGTACCCAGGGATTCAGCAGGGCATCCAGTCCGTGGGAGGCATTTGCCCAACGACTGATAATCGGTGTGAAGGAACCTGCGTCTATCAGGTTGTCCTTAGCGATGATGAAGTTTGAGCCCTCGAAGAAGGTGGCAACGGCTCCGCCCAAGAGCAATGGACCTAAGATACCGTTCAATGTCAGGCAGAACTGGAACGTCTTCGGACCGAGGAAGTTGCCTATCTTGTTCTGAAACTCATAACTGACCGCCTGTAGCACGAAGGTAAATAGGATAATCATCCATAGCCAGTAGGCTCCTCCAAACGATGTGGAGTAGAAGAGGGGGAAGGAGGCGAAGAACGCTCCTCCGAAAGTGACGAGGGTGGTAAATGTAAACTCCCATTTACGTCCTGTGGAGTTATAGACAAGACGGCGCCCCTCCTCTGTGTATCCAAGGCTCCCTGCCAGTGAGTTGGCTCCCTGTACGAAGAGCAGGAACACTAACAATGCGCCCAATAGTGCTACCACGAAGCACCAGTAATGCTGTAAGAATTCGTATGTCATAGTTTTGTTGTTATTGTTTCGTTATGTCGATTCAGGCGGTGTACTCCGGTCCTTTCTTGATTTGCCTCAGCAGGATGCTGATCTCTACGGCAAGCATCAAAGTGAATAGGAACAAGAAGATGAAGAAGGTCAGGGCAACGGAACTGCCGTTAATGTCACTGACGGCAACCCACGTGGGCAGCATGTCCTGAATCGTCCATGGCTGGCGACCGAACTCAGCAACGAGCCAACCGCTCTCTGAGGCGATATAGGCAAGGGGAACGAGAATGATGGCAATAATATAGTGCCATGCAGGAAGACCGGCAATGTCATAAGAGTCGGCTTCCGTCTCGGGCAGCAAGCCAAAGGTGGCGAGCAGCCTTCGTGTCGTGATAGAGAGGAATGGGATCTTGTAGGCAAGCAGGATGATCACCGCAAAGAACAGGATGAACACGCAGCCCAGTCCTACCATGATGCGGAACGCCCAGAAATTGACAGGTACGTAAGGTACGATGTCATGCTTGTCTTTCACGTAGCCATATCCCATATACTGCATATTGGCATTGAGGATGGAGAGTTGTTCCTTCAGGACCGTCTCGTCGGCACCCTCCTTCTTCGCCTTGCGATAGGCGGCAAGGGCGGTGATGGCTTCCTGTCCCATTACAATCTTCTCGTCAACAGACGGTTCTTTCGTGCCGTCGGGCTTGGTATAGCCATTCAGGATATCATTGATGCCTGGAACATAGCCATGTGGGTCATTGGTCGCCATGATGCTTAGGGCATACGGCATGTCTATCTTCAGGGGGGCAGCCTCCTCGTTCTCGTAGTCGGGCTGTGAGAAAGGACTCACCCAGGCGATGGCGGTTAGTCCTTGGTCTGTACCACCATTGTAGAGTGCCTCCATGGCGGCGAGTTTCATAGGCTGTACCTTTGCCACCTGCTGTCCGCTGATATGTCCTGTGAAGGCGGCGCCGAGAGAGGCTATCAGTCCTACGACAGCGGCTATCTTGATACTCTCCTTGGCAAGACGTGTCTCGCGCTTCTTCCACAGATACCAACTGGAGACGGCAACGACGAAGACAGCACCGATAATCCATGCGGAGATAACGGTATGGCAGAACTTACCGACGGCAAAGGGCGAGAAGGCGACAGCGAGGAAGTCGACCATCTCGTTGCGCATCGTGTCGGGGTTGAACTCACATCCTACTGGATATTGCATCCATGCGTTTGCCACCAGAATCCACCAAGCCGAGATGGTGGCTCCCAAACCTGTCAGCCAGGTAGAGGCGAGATGGAATCCCTTCGATACCTTGTTCCATCCGAAATACATCACTGCGACAAAAGTAGACTCCATGAAGAAGGCGACGATGCCCTCGATGGCAAGTGGCGCTCCGAAGATGTCGCCCACAAACCAAGAGTAGTTGCTCCAGTTGGTACCGAACTCGAACTCAAGGATAATACCAGTGGCAACACCCATGGCGAAATTGACACCAAAGAGTTTCTGCCAGAATTTCGCCGTGTCTTTCCAGAAAACGTCTTTGGTACGGTAATAATAAGTCTCGGCGATACCCATGATGACGGCAAGTCCCAATGTCAGGGGAACAAACAGCCAGTGGTAGATTGCCGTCAGGGCGAACTGCGCTCTTGCCCAGTTGACGGAGCCAGCATCGATGTTTAATAACAAGTCATTCATAATTTATTAGGTTTTTAGGTTTGTTAGGTGGGTTAGGTTTGTTAGGGGGCACGTTCTATCATCTCCGTCGCCACATAGTCGGACTCACCGCCTTTCTCAGTATGGCTCTTCAGGAAATTGGGAAAGAAGAATACCTTCAGGATAGCGAACATGATAAACAGTTTTATCAAGATGATTGTCCATAGCGTCTTGCCAAGCCGCATGTTGCGGAAACCATCATAGTATAGGTCAAATGCCCTGTACCAGAAACCCTGCTTGTTCATGATTTGTCCCCTTTATCGTTAATATTGTTGCAAATATAGTAAATAAATTCAAAACTGCCAACTTTTCTTTGCTATTTTATGGAAAAGTTCTACCTTTGCACCGTTGATATATCATATTAATATGGATAAGAAGATCATTTCTACTCTTGCTGTTGTCATTGCTTTGCTGATAGCCGGTGTCGCTTATTTGGGCTATCATTTGTATCAGCAAACGGAGGCAAACAAGGACATGGAGGAACTTGCCATGCTCGACAAACAGGAGATGGAAGGCGAGTATCAGCAGTTTGCTGACCAGTATAGTGAGATGAAGACCCGCATCAATAACGACTCCATCATCGCCCAGTTGACTCGTGAGCAGGAGCGTACGGAGCAGTTACTGCAGGAACTGAAAAGAACAAAGGCGACCGATGCCGCTGAGATCACCCGTCTGAAAAAGGAACTCGCCTCTGTTCGTGCCGTGTTGCGTAGTTATGTCTTGGAGATTGACTCGCTGAATCGTCTGAACCAGGCGTTACAGGATGAGAATACCAGATATCGTACGGAACTGGAGGAGAGTAACCAGCAGAACCTTGCCTTGACCACTGATAATGCGACACTTTCCGAGAAGGTCGCTATCGCCGCCCAGTTGAATGCGGTCAATATCGACATCATGATGATCGTCAAAGGCACTTTCTCCTCGAAGACCAAGGAGCGTGTGAAGCATCCTCATAAGATAGGCGGCTCTACCAACGAGATGAAGGTGCGCTTTGTACTCTCCCGTAATGTGACGGCGTCAAACGGCATGCGCTCAATCTATGTGCGTATTCTCACACCGACAGGAAGTGTCCTGAATGCCTCGGGAAAATGTCCCTTCGAGGATAAGGAGGTCGACTTCACCGTGGCAAAGAGCATAGAGTATACGGGAGAGGAGACTCCGATGGAGTTCTATGTGGCTAAGAAAGAGACCTTGATACCAGGAACCTATCGTATTCAGGTGATTGCTGATGGGCATGAGATAGGCTCCCGTTCTATAGAACTTGAGAAATAACAATGAAAAAGCAATTACTATTTTGTCTACTTGCTTGTATCACACTCCCTGTCGGGGCACAGCAAAGGCTGTCACTCGACAGTTGCCGTGCCATGGCATTGCGCAACAATAAGCAATTGAGTGTATCACGGGTCAAGCAAGAGATGGCTGCCAATCTGCGCAAGTCGGCAAGGACGAAATACCTGCCGCATATCAGCGCGTTGGGGGGCTATGAATGGACCAGTAAGGAGGTCTCGATTCTGAATGACGACCAGAAGTCTGCATTGTCGAATCTCGGCACGAATCTTACTGGTAAGATCGGTGAGGGAATCCAACAAGGGATGTCTGATTTACCACAGGGTGTATGGCAGATGCTGGGGCAAATGGGGATATCCCCTGATGCTATTCAGCAACAAGTGGGTACTGGACTGAACCAGTTCGGCGGTATGCTGAATGCTGGTGGTCAACGGATTGTTGATGCTTTCCGTACAGATACCCGTAATATGTTCGCCGGTGCTATCATGGTGACACAACCCGTCTTTATGGGTGGTGCTATCATTGCCATGAACAAGATGGCGGATATCAGCGAGCAGTTGGCTGCTAACTCGACAGAGACGAAGCGCCAACTTACCCTCTATCAGATAGACCAGGCATACTGGCAGGTGGTATCACTGAAGCATAAGCAGAAACTCGCCCAGGCATATCTCGACTTGGTGAGGAAACTGGATGGTGACGTACAGAAGATGATAGAGGAGGGTGTCGCTACCCGGTCAGAGGGACTGAGCGTCAGTGTGAAGGTCAATGAGGCTGAGATGACGCTTACCAAGGTGGAGGACGGACTGACGCTCTCGAAGATGCTGCTTTGTCAACTCTGTGGACTGCCAATGAATGAGCAGGTGACCTTGGCGGATGAGGATGCCGAGGATATCGCTGCGGTGGGATTGACCCCGAAGGTGGATGTGGAGCAGGCAGCGGATAATCGTCCGGAATTGAGACAGTTGCAGAACGTTGTTGATATGAGTCACCAGTTCACGAATATCCTCAAGGCAGGTAATCTGCCACAGGTTGCCTTGACAGGTGGCTATGCCGTCTCGAACCCCAATGTGTTCAATGGCTTCGAGCGGAAGTTCGCCGGTTTCTGGAATATCGGCGTGTTGGTACGCGTCCCTGTATGGAACTGGGGTGATGTCGCCTATAAGGTGCGTGCCTCGAAAGGGGCTACCGCTATCGCTCAACTTGAGATGGAGGAGGCTCGTGAGAAGATAGAGTTGCAAGTCAACCAGAGTGTCTTCCAAGTCAATGAGGCTAACAGGAAACTGGAGATGGCGAAGGCGAATATCCGTAAGGCGGACGAGAACCTGCGCACGGCGAACCTTGGATTCCGTGAGGGAGTGATCTCCTCCACTACCGTGATGGAGGCACAGACGGCATGGCTGCAGGCGCAGTCCCAGAAGATAGATGCGGAAATAGATGTCAAACTCAGTCAGGTGAACTTACAGAAGGCACTTGGCACATTACAATAAAGATTATGTCAGCAAAAACACAACATAACAACATCCTGCTTGCCATCTTAGGATTTGCGGCAGCAGTAGTCATTGTCGCCTTGATAGGTTTCTTCGCCTTAGGGCGTGACCCCGAACTGATTCAGGGACAAGTGGAGGTAAGTGAGTATCGTGTATCCAGTAAGGTGCCTGGTCGTATCTTGGAGATACGGGTGAAAGAGGGTGACTTTGTGAAGGTGGGGGATACCCTTGCTATCCTCGATGCCCCGGAAGTACGTGCCAAGATGGAACAGGCACAGAGTGCCGAGAGTGCCGCAGCCGCCCAGGAGGAGATGGCTCGCAATGGTGCCCGTCAGGAACAGATACAGGGTGCCTACCAGTTGATGCAGCAGGCAAAGGCTGGCCTGGAGATTGCCGAGAAGTCGTATCAGCGTGTCCAGCGTCTGTACGACGAAGGTGTGATGAGTGCCCAGAAGCGTGATGAGGCTTATGCCAACTACAAGGCGATGGAGGCGCAGGCGAAGGCTGCCGAGAGCCAGTATCAGATGGCTAAGAACGGTGCCCGCCGTGAGGAGAAGATGGCTGCCGCTGCCATGGTGGGTCGTGCCAAGGGTGCCGTTCAGGAGGTGAACTCCTATATCAACGAGACGGTACAGATAGCCCAGATGGAGGGTGAGGTCAGTGAGATATTCCCCAAAGTGGGTGAGTTGGTGGGCACTGGCTCTCCGATTATGAATATCTCTGTGATGAAGGACATGTGGGGCACCTTTAATGTCCGTGAGGACCAGTTGAACGGTATGGAGGTAGGCAAGACCTTCGAAGCCTTTGTCCCTGCCTTCAACAAGACCATCCAGATGAAGGTCTATTATATGAAAGACCAGGGTTCATACGCCGTCTGGAAGGCTACCAAGGCAAACGGACAGTATGACCTGAAGACTTTCGAGGTGAAGGCTCGTCCCGTGGAGCAGATGGAGGGCTTGCGTCCTGGCATGTCGCTGATTATTAAATAGTTCATAATTCATAATTCATAGTTGAGGTGAGGTATCTCAGGCAGATATACGAGATCATGCTGCGGGAGTTGTCAATCCTGCGCCATAATCACATCTATGCTTTCTGCATGGTGGTATTCCCTGTCCTCATGATCTTCTTCTTCACCTCCATTATGGATGACGGACTGCCTACCAATATGCCCGTGGGTATTGTCGACTTGGATAACACCACCACCTCTCGTTCGCTGACACGACGGTTAGACGGTTTCCAGATGTCAAAAGTCGTGGCGCACTATCCCAGTGTGGCGGAGGCGCGCCGTGCCATCCAGCGTAATGAGATATACGGTTTCCTCTATATCCCCAAGGGGACGACAGAGAAACTCCTTGCCAGTCGTCAGCCGAAGGTGTCCTATTATTACTCATACACCACCTTGGCGGCAGGTGCCTTGTTGATGAAGGATATGAAGACCATCTCCACCCTCGGCTCCGCTGCGGTAGGTCAGGCTACCATGAGGGCGAAAGGCTATACCGACCAGCAGATACAGGCGTTCGTGCAACCTGTCAAGATAGACCTGCACCAGATAGCCAATCCGTGGACGAGTTACAATGCCTATCTGACAACCATGATGGTACCTGGTGCTATCATGCTCTTTATCTTCCTGGTCTCTGCCTATTCGCTTGGTACGGAATTGAAGTTTGCCTCTTCTAAGAAATGGCTGGAACTTGCTGATGGTAACATCACGGTGGCGCTGTTGGGGAAATTCCTGCCCCAGACCCTTATCTGGCTCGCCATCGTCTTCGGCTATGAGTATTATGTGTTCTATCACTTGCAATTCCCCCATTTGGGGAGTCCGTGGATGCTGGTGCTCCTTGGACTGATGCAGGTGATGGCGGCTCAGGGCTTCGGCATCTTCGCCTTCGGACTGATGCCCTCCCTGCGTATGTCGATGAGTATCTGCTCCCTGTGGGCGGTACTGAGTTTCTCGATGGCTGGCTCCGCTTTCCCGGTGATGGGTATGGACGCTCCGCTGCAGTCGCTGTCGTGGCTCTTCCCGTTGCGCCATTACTGGATGATTTACCAAATATGTGTCTTCAATGGCTTCCCGCTCATCGAGGCGTGGTTCCATTTTGCCGCTCTCGCCGCCTTTATGCTGTTGCCTTGGTTAGTGGTCAGAAAGATTAAAAACGCCATGCTTACCTATGTCTATATTCCATAATATATATAAAGGTATACAGGATGCCTGCTATATCTGGCGCAAGGAGATGACGCAGGTGATGAAGGATGAGGGAGTGCTGATCTTCCTCATCATCGTGCCGTTGGTATATCCGTTGCTTTATTCCTGGATATACAACAACGAGACCGTCCATGAGGTTCCTGTCTGTGTCGTCGACCAGTCGCATAGTCAACTGTCCCGACAGTTTATCCGCATGTGCGATGCCACTGCCGATGTCCATGTGAAATATTATGCGCAAGACTTGGATGAGGCGAAGTCATTGGTCAGCCGTCAACTGGTCAAGGGCATCTATCTCATCCCCAGTTCCTTTGACGCGGATGTCTATGGCATGAGGCAGGGTGTCGTCAGTGTCTATTGCGACATGAGTCTGATGCTCACCTATAAGGCTGTCTTCCAGTCGGCACAGTTGGTGTCGATGCAGATGGGCGCTGAGTTGCAGAAACAGTTAGGAGGACATTACACGACTCGTGAGGAAGTCATTGCCGCACGACCGTTAGACTATGCCGATGTGCCTATCTTCAGTCCAGGCGGAGGCTATGGCTCATTTGTCCTTCCTGCCGTGCTGATGCTGATACTCCAGCAGACCCTTGTCCTGGGTATCGGACTCTCCGCAGGTACGGAGCGTGAGACGAATCCGTACCATAACCTGATACCTGTGAGTGACTCCCGCTATGGCAACACCCTCCCTATCGTGACCGGTAAGTTCATGTGCTATCTCATGATCTATATGGTGATGGGCGCATGGCTGACGGCTGGTGTCCCCCGTCTGTTCCATTTCCCGCAACTTGCCACAGGACTGTCGCTGCTCTACCTGATGATACCCTATATCCTTGCCTGTATCTTCTTTGGCATGATGGTATCGTGTACCGTGAAGTATCGTGAGAATGTGATGCTGCTGGTGGTCTTCGTCTCTGTGCCGTTGCTGTTCCTGACGGGCGTGTCGTGGCCCCAGTCGAACATCCCTGGCTATTGGCAGGGCGTGTCATGGCTGTTCCCCTCCACCTTTGGTGCCCGTGCCTATATCCGTCTGAACTCCATGGGTGCCGACGTGAGTGATGTCATGCCGGAGTTACGTATCCTCTGGATACAGGCTTTCTGCTATTTCGTACTGACTGTCTGCGTCTATCGCTTCCAGATCTATCAGGCTCGTGCCCATGCCATGGAACGTCTGAAATTCCTCAAGCACAAAAGGGAGTCTAAGATGGCGGAGTAGGCATCCGACATACTGAGACGGACGGATTTTTTCAACCGCACAGGTCGGAAAATTAGGAGGCTCCTCACAAAAATTAGGAGGCTCCTCACAAAAATTAGGAGGCTCCTCACAAAAATTAGGAGGCTCCTCACTGAAAATACCAGCCTCCTCACAGAAATTACCAGCCTCCTCACGTCAAACGTGCAACCTTATGACAACCTTGACAACCTCAAAAAGGTTGCAAACGCAGTGGTTATCGGTGTTTTGTCAACCTGACAACCTTTTCTTGAAATTTCTAGTAAGGATTTATTCTTATCCGTTTGACCTGCGACCGTCTGCTTAGGTGCAATTCATGATGATAATGCGGGATAATCAATCATGTACGAACAGATTAGTGGAAATACACTCTATTTGATGTTATATGCAGGCGTGACAGTATTGAGCCTGATTGCGTGCTGATATGCCTATTATCTGCTAATAAGATTCTCCACAGCCGTGCTAAACTAATCTTTTTTTGGAAAATTCTTTGGATGCTCCAATATAATTGCGTATCTTTGCAGCACGTTTAATATGTTGACGATGGAGTATTGTATTTTTGCATTGTCTAAATAGAATCGATGTCGCTTTTATGAAATATCCGATAGGCATACAGAACTTCGAGAAGATGCGACGTGAGGGATATGCTTACGTCGACAAGACAGGACTGATGTACAAGATGGTGTCTGAGGGCTCGTATTATTTCCTCAGTCGCCCGCGGCGTTTCGGCAAGTCGCTGCTGCTCTCCACCCTGGAGGCTTTCTTTCAAGGGGAACGGGAGTTGTTCAAGGGTTTGGCGGTAGAGCGTCTGGAGACGGAATGGGTGAGATATCCCATCCTGCACTTAGACCTGAACAGCCGTGAATACAAGGATGAAAGTTCACTCGCGGCAGAGTTGAACCGCCATCTTGAAGGCTGGGAAAGAAAGTACGGCGATGAGTTCAAGGACCGTGAACTGGAGGAACGCTTCATCCATGTCATAGAAAAAGCCTATGAGCAGACAGGGAAACGGGTGGTCATTCTTGTTGACGAGTATGACAAACCTCTTTTGCAAACTATAGGCAACGATACGTTGCAGACAGCCTATCGCAACAAACTGAAAGCCTTCTACTCGGTGCTGAAGACGCTGGATTCCAAAATCCGCTTTGCCTTCCTGACAGGAGTGACAAAATTCGGAAAGGTAAGCGTGTTCAGCGACCTGAATAACCTGAAGGACATCAGCATGCTGCCTCAGTATAGCACCATTTGCGGTATCACAGAACAGGAGTTGCATGCTAATTTCGACGACAGCGTCAAGGAAGTGGCGGCATTTAATGAACTGACACAGGATGAGTGCTATGAGCGGCTGCGCCGCGACTTCGACGGCTATCACTTCAGTAAATATTCCAAGGAAGGTATGTACAATCCGTTCAGTGTGCTGAATACGCTGAGCAGCCAGGTGTTCAACGACTATTGGTTCGAGACCGGTACGCCGTCGTTCCTCGTCTATCAGTTGAAAAAGACACACTACCCCTTGGAAAACATGACCACCGAGGAAGTTTCAACCGACACGCTCAATAGCATTGACATCATGGACGAGAACCCGCTGCCGTTACTCTATCAAAGCGGTTACCTGACGTTGAAAAGCTACGATGACCGTTTTGACTCTTATATTCTGGGATTCCCCAACCGTGAAGTAGAGCAGGGATTCATCAAATATCTTCTGCCGTTCTATACGCCCAAAACAGAGAAAAAGAGTACGTTTGCCATCGCTCGTTTTGTCAAAGATGTAGAAAATGGCGATGCAGAGGGTTTCATGCACCGTCTGCAGGACTTCTTTGCCAATGGCGACTATCAGGTTGTAGGCGACACGGAGAAGTATTTCCAAAACACGCTGTATGTGTTCTTCCGACTTCTGGGCTTCTACGTCGATGTAGAGCGACACACCAGTAACGGTCGCATGGATGTGCTGATACAGACACCCGACTATATCTATATCCTCGAACTAAAGGTGAACCAGACGGCAACAGCAGCCTTACAGCAGATAGAAGAAAAAGGCTATGCCCTGCCTTTTGCCTCTGACTCTCGCCAACTATTCAAGATAGGCATCAATTTCGCCACAGACACCAAACTGATTGATGACTGGAAGATAGCATAGGGCTTTCAAAACGCTGACAGACCGTAAATGCTTGGGCTAAACTTCAAAAATGACAATCATTATCATTCATGTACAATCAAATTCGGGAAGATACCCTTTATATCATGCTATACGCAGGAGTGACTGTCATGGTAATGATAGCCTGCTGCTACCTGCTCTCTTTTGTATGCGCATTACTCGACTTCCTGATAGTGTTCCCTTTGGCTATAGCCGTCTTGTTCGCCATGCTGCAAGACCGCAGACGACCGCTGTGGCCCATAGGCGTGGTGATGGCACCAATCATTGTAGGTATTAGCGGGCGTCGATGATACCGCCTCCGCCGTAGATGAGCCCATCGCCGTCAATGTTCGTGATGGTGGTGGTGAATATGTCGCTGTCAGCCAGCAGGTGTGCCTGATGCTGGAGCAATACTACCTGTATGGCAGGCTTCTGATATTCTTGCTTAGACAAGCGATTGAAATCGATTACTTTCTTATTCATGATGCTAACAATTTATTTAATCGCTACTTTGAACTTCGTTCGAACTCGCTCACGCTCGGAAATGTGAGCGAACTCTCATTTCTCTCACTTAATCGCGACTTTTTTACCATTATTAATATAGATACCGCTCTTGGTGGGTTTGCCGCTGAGACGGTGCCCTTGCAGGTCATACCAGCCTGTGGCGGTAGCCGATTCTTCATTCTTCATTCTTAATTCTTCATTTATCGAAGTGGTCTCTTCACCGTCACCGAAGTTGAGTACGATGCTACGGGGCTGGTTAGGCAGGTCGCCGGCGGTGATGCCGTTCAGACTGAATACGGCGCGGCAGGAGCCGACGGTCATCGCTGCCGAGGGATAGTAGAGCGTGTTGTTGGCACCGAGGTAGAGCACGCTACGGTCGTTGGCCTCCAATGAGATGGGCGAGAACGAGCCGATGAAGTCCACGTAGTCAGTAGTCACGTCATTATAAGTGTCGCTGATGGTGACGTAATCGAATATCGGATTCGTCCTATTTGAACTTGAACTGCCCGACCACTTGATGAGATAGGGCTTGCCCGCCTCGATGCTGGTGGCATCGGCGAAGGTCAGTGTCAGCGTGCCTGTCTTGCTGTTGAAACTGCTGGCGCTGAGGGTCTTCAGCCCGCTGGGATTGAGTAGTTTCGTGTTTAAGTCTGCCTCACTGATGTCGAAGGGCAGGCAGAGCGTGTTCCACGAGCCGTCCTCATAGAGCGTGCGTCCGTTGAGCATGAGTGCCTTCACTTTCCTTCCCCTATAAGTGTCGAGGGTCTCATCGTTGCTGGCATCATCGCGCAGTGCGATTGTTTCTTTCACCGGCAGGAGGTAAGTGTCGGTGAAGGTATAGGTGGCGTCGTCGTGGGCGTAGGTGGCGGTGGCGGTCTTGACTACGTTATCCTCGTCGGTGCTGTAGGAGATATTGCTGGCATCAACGCTGACCGCCTCGCTGCTCAGTGCGCTGCACTTGATGCTGAGCGTGGCCGTGGCGTCGGTGTCGTTCCACGTCCATGTGGGCTCGTAGTTGTAGCGATAGCGGGGGTAGTAGCTCATATCGGACGTGGGGGTGACGACCGCGCCTACCGCTGTCAGCGTCTCGCTATCTTTCATCTCTAAACTGCTGAGTCCGACGGTGGATGTTGCGTAGCCCATCAGCGTGAGTCCGTCAGTGGCGGTGACGGCAGGAACGGTGAACGTCTGGCCCTTCACCACGTTCATCACCACTGGGTCGGTATAGTTGTCGTTGTTCACTGCCGGTACACGATAGAGCGTCACGACCCATAGGTCATCATTCGTGTTGCCGTACTTTAAGCAGATGGTACATGATTCGTTCACGTAGTTGTGTTTCTCCTGCAGTGTATAGGCGCAGTAGCGGCAGTGCATGGTGTGCGTATCACTGTCGACGGTGTAGGAGACAGCCCTGGTCTGGTCGCTGCCTACGGTGGGAATAGTATGCGGACATGGATCTAACTTCACATAGTTGCGCCAGCGGCAGGCAGCGATGCGCTCACCGGCAGTGAACACGCGTTCGATGTCATTCTCAGCATCGCCCGCTGTCACCCTGTAGTTGTCGGCTAACGACAATGTGCCTGCTATGTTGCTCTTGTCTTTTTCTGACATGCCCTGACCGCAGCCGATGGCGCTGCCGCCCTTGGCCTCGCGCCCTTTGCAGTCTCCTCCGGCAATGGCTGTTACCGTTCCGCCGGTGATGGTGACGTTGCCACCTTTGCTCCGAGTAGTAGAACGTTCGCCGCCGCCGATGCCCGCGCCGTAATGGGTGCCCTCGCCTCTCACGGTGCCGCCGCTGACGTTGACTGTGCCTCCGTTGCCGTCTTCACCGCCGCCAATTCCAGCGGCATCGGTACCACCCTTGGCTCTCACGATGCCGCCGCTGACGTTGACTGTGCCTCCGTTGCCATTGCAGCCGCCACCGATGCCTGCGCCATACGCGCCGCCGGTGGCATCCACGGTGCCGCCATAGACATTCAGTGTGCCACCCATTGATGCAGTGCTTAAAGAGTGAAAAGAACCTGCACCAATACCAGCGCCACGCCGTCCGCCCTGTGCCGTCAGCGTACCACCATAGACATCAACCCTGCAACCAAAACCTCCATTATAGCTTTTGTTGGACCAGAAACTATGGTATGCACCTCCACCACCGACACCGGCAGCCAGTTCACCGCCCGTGGCTGTGACGGTTCCGCCATAGATGAAGACACCGTCAATTTCCGATCTCTTTGCTGAATTATTGTACGCACCACCGCCGATGCCTGCGCCGCTGTCGCCGCCCGTGGCCGTCACGGTGCCACCATAGATGAAGACACCGCCGTTAATTTTTGTGGCTACATCTTCGGTGCCTTTGCCCGCACCGATGCCCGCAGCATATTTGCCGCCCGTGATGTCGAGTTTGCCGCCGTAGATGTAGATGGGTCCGCTGTTGCGCCCCTCGGCGCTGCCGATGCCCGCCGCGCCCGAATAACTGTTGGTAACGACGAGCCGGCCCTGGCTCGTGCCGTCGCTCTGGCTGTAGATGTAGATCTTGCCATAGTTGTTGCCTTGCTCCACCTTCAGTCCGCCGGTGAGTGTCAGCGTGGCACCGTCGGCGAGGATGAGGTGCGCCTTGCCGAACACGTTCAGCGTCTGGTACGACACCGTGCCCTTCACCACATAGTAGTGGTCGTTCTGGTCGCTACTGCTTCCGAGCATCATCCATTCGTCGGAATGGCTGCCCGACAGCACGATGCAGTCCTTGGTAGTAGAGGTGGTCTTTACCTGTTTGTTCGTTTCGTCCCACGAGCGCACGTTGAACGTCACGCTCTCTGCCCATGTCCCCTGTGCTATCGCGAGCAGGGCGGCGATGAAAAGAAATACTTTCTTTCTCATATTGTCGTTTTTTTATTTGTTGTCAAATGACATTGATGTTTCAGTTTACCCCTACGATCTGCGTCTTCGGCAGTTCCCGGTTGCGCTTGTTGACAACGGTGACGACAGACTGGGCGAGGTTGATGAAGGCGATACCTGTTGCTGTATCACTGTTGAGAGCGGCAGGAGTACCTTGGTCGCCACTGTCACAGATGCCCTGCACCAATGGGATCTGGGCGAGTAGGGGTACTTTCATCTCCTCGGCGAGTTGCTTACAGCCCTCCTTGCCGAAGATGTAATAACGGTTCTCTGGTAGTTCGGCAGGGGTGAACCATGCCATGTTCTCCACCAGTCCGAGGATGGGTACGTTCACCTTGTCGTTGCGATACATGTCTATTCCCTTGCGGGCATCAGCAAGAGCCACCTGCTGGGGTGTCGATACGATGATGGCGCCAGTGATGGCAAGGGTCTGCAAGAGGGTGAGGTGGATATCAGAGGTGCCGGGAGGGGTGTCGAGAATGAGGTAGTCGAGTTCTCCCCAGTCGGCATCAGCAATGAGTTGTTTGAGGGCATTCGACGCCATTCCTCCACGCCATAATGTGGCCGTCTCTGGAGATACGAAGAAGCCGATGGAGAGCAGTTTCACCCCATAAGCCTCGATAGGTTCTATCAGGTCACGACCATCCACATTGACAGCATAGGGACGTGCGTCCTCTACCTTAAACATCTTCGGCATCGAAGGTCCGAAGATATCTGCATCGAGTAGTCCCACCTTATAGCCTAAACGTGCCAAGGCAATAGCAAGATTAGCGGAGACCGTACTCTTACCCACACCTCCCTTGCCGCTGCTGACGGCAACGATGTTCTTCACCTGCGGCAGTAGTTTGCCCACCTCCGGGCGCGGCTTCGATTTAAACTCGGTCTGAATGGTAACATCAATATCCTTGCCACAATGGTATTTGATTGCCGCCTCGGCAGCCTTGACCGTGGATTTCAGGAAAGGATCCGTGTCACGAGGGAACTCCAGTACGACGCTGACATGCCATGGCTCACCCTCCTTCTGGGGGGCAGCGACAACGGGCTGGTCAGCAACCATACCGCTCTCTACCAGGTTTTTCTTGGTGCCTGCATACGTCACTGTCTGCAGTGCCTCTATGATTATCTGAGGATAAAGTGTCATGATATATAGGTATTAGAAGTTAATGCCGAGGTTGATGAAGAGACAACGGGTATGTGCGGCGTCGAAATCGTCCTTTGAGATATTGGCAAGTCCGAAGTCATAGCCCACCTCCACGTACATCATCTTATACTCCAGCCCACAACCGCCACGCAGTCCGCCATCGAAACGCTTCATATTGTCGAAGACACTCTCTGACTCACGAGTGGCATAGTTCTTCATCTTGCCGGTAATGCCAAGAGACAGGTAACCTCCAAAGAAAGGCTGGATGTAAAGGTCATCGTCTATATTGAAACCATACTTAGCCACAATAGGCACTTGCAGATAGCCTAAACGGTAGGTCACCTTGTCGTCATTCAGATGGGTCTTGCCCCCTTTCTCAGAATACTGAAGTCCTACCTCCAGCCACAGGGGCATGTTCTTGGATAGTTGCATGCCATAGGCAAATCCGATCACCAAACCAGTACGCGGGTTGGTGTCGAATTCGGTAGACTCACTACTGGTACTGGCAATATTCATACCAAGGCGCAGTCCGTAGTAGCGTTCCGTATCGTCTCTGTTATAACGGCTTCTCTCTCTGTTGGTCTCATACTGGGCGAAGGATGGTATAGTGAATGCTATGACCATGATGCATGTGATAATTCTTCTCATCTTTCTTGTCTTATGGTTTGTATTTAGTCAATCCGGCATCGAGCCAGTTGATGTATTCTTGTATGTTCTCGTCATAGGAACGAGAGGGACCTAATGGCTTTCCATTCTCGTCCAGCAGCACATAGAACGGTTGGGTATTGGCACCAAACTTCACTGCCTGGAAGTGGCTCCATTTGTCACCGATAGTACGGAGGGTGCGCTGCTGTCCGTTCACCTCCACCTCGGTAGGTTGGGCGAGGGGTGTCTTGTCGTCGACATAGAGGGAGATGAGCACATAGTCTTGCGTCAGACGACGTGCTACCTCCTCATCCGTCCATACGGCAGCCTCCATCTTACGACAGTTGACACAGCCGAAACCTGTGAAGTCGATGATGACGGGCTTGTGTTGCTCCTTGGCGAACGCCATGCCTTGCTCGTAGTCTTTGAAAGGCGCCTCCACCACCGTCGTCTGTACGATCTTATAGTCCTGGGTGTACATCGGTGGCGTAAAGGCACTGATTGCCTTCAAAGGTGCTCCCCATAGGCCGGGTATCATATAGATGGTAAAGGCGAAGGAGAGGAGTCCGAGGAAGAACTGCGGTACGTTTGTGCGCTGCGCAGGGTCGTCATGGGGGAAGCGAAGCCATCCCATCAGGTAGGTGCCTAACAGTCCGAAGAGGGCTATCCATATCGCCAGGAACACTTCCCGGTCGAGTAGTCGCCAGCCATAGGCAAGGTCTGCGACACTCAAGAACTTGAGGGCGAAGGCAAGTTCAATGAATCCCAATACCACCTTGATGGTGTTCATCCAGCCGCCCGACTTCGGAGCCGACTTCAACAGGGATGGGAAGAGGGCAAAGAGGGCGAAGGGAATGGCAAGTCCGATACTGAAACCCAGCATGCCGAGGGTGGGTCCAAGGATATTGCCTTGTGTGGAGACGGCAACCAACAGGAAGCCGATAATCGGTCCTGTGCAGGAGAACGACACCAGTACCAGTGTGAATGCCATGAGGAAGATGCTCAATAGTCCTGTGGTGCGCTCCGACTTCTCGTCAATCTTCGTCGACCATGAGGCAGGCAGTGTCAACTCAAATGCTCCGAAGAAGGAGGCGGCGAAGACAATGAGTAGCAGGGCGAAGAAGATGTTAAACCAAGCGTTGGTAGACAGGGCGTTGAGGGCATTGGCACCAAAGAGCAAGGTAACCAATAGTCCTAATAATACATAGATAACAATAATGCTTAGTCCGTAGGTCAGAGCCTCACGGATAGCCTTCGAGCGTTCCTTGTTTCTTTTTAGGAAGAACGATACCGTCATGGGTATGATAGGCCATACACAAGGAGTGAGCAAGGCGAGGAAACCGCCTAACAATCCTGCGAGGAAGATGGCAGCCTCACCCCAACCCTCTCCAAAAGGAGAGGGAGTCTTATCTAATGCTTGTAGTTCCTTGGTGACAGGATGCCAGAGATCAGGTTGGAGTTGAGAGTTGGATATGGAGTCGGTAGTGGTCGTATCTTTAGGAACCTCTGCCGTCCCCCTCTCTAAAGGAGAGGGGTTAGGGGTGAGGCTTCCTTCCTTCTTGAACTCCACTGAGGAGGGGGGCATGCACATCTCGTCATTGCAGGTACCATACTCCAGATAACAGTCGATGACGTATTTCTCCTTGGTGAACCTCACCTTTTGGACGAAAGTCGCCGTTCCCTCGAAGTAGCGGACATCCATGTCAAAGAGTTTGTCGAACTTCTTCTGCTCGTTGCCTCTGGGTTTTAGTTTCCCAACAGTCTCCACGCCTTCCATCTTCACCTTGTTAAAGGTGGCAGGAATAGGACCTCCACTTAGATCGGTAGAGTAGACATGCCATCCAGCGTCAATCTTTCCTGTGAAGATGATCTCCGCCTCATCGTTGGAAAGTTCCTTGAGTTGTGTGGTGAAATGCACAGGATCCACCATCTGTGCACTCATGGAGAGCACAGCCAGCCATAATGCTAATAAGGTGTATAGTCTTCTCATCGTGATGCAAAGATACACACTTTCTTTTTATTTGCCAAGAAATTTGGCATCAAGATAACTTTGGAAGGCTTCTTTGTACATATCTCCAATGGGGAGATAGGTGTCTGAATCCATAATCACACGGTTTTTGTTGACTTCTTGTATCTTCGTCAGGTTGACGATATAGGAGCGATGGATGCGCATGAAATGCTCAGGTAGCCGCTCTTCCATCTTCTTCATGGAGAGCAGGGTGATGATAGGCTTGTCCTCATGATCCAGATAAATCTTCAGGTACTCGCTCATCGCCTCAATATAACGGATATCTGCAATGGTGATCTTTACGATCTTGTAGTCTGTCTTGACGAAGATGGTGTCAGACTCACCTCCAATCCCTCCCTGCTGAGGGAGGGAAGGTGTTACCTCCAGTCTCTCTTTGACACGATTGGCGGCGCGTTGGAAGTCCTGTAAACCAAAAGGCTTTAGCAGATAGTCGACAGCATTAACCTTGAAACCCTCTACGGCATATTCACTATAGGCAGTAGTAAATACTACCAGTGGTGGAGCCTGTAAGGACTTGACGAAGTCCATGCCATTCAGGTCTGGCATGTTGATATCGCAGAAGATAGCGTCTACTGTATCTTCCTCCAAGAACTTACGTGCCTCTAAAGCGCTCTGGCATTGTGCTGCGAGTTCGAGGAAAGGCACTTTCTGTATATAGGCAACCAATTGCTGCAAGGCAAGTGGTTCATCGTCAATGGCAAGGCATCTGATCATGTGAGTGGTATTTCAAGTTTAACGATATAAGTGTCAGGATTGTCCTGTATATTCAGCGTATAGTTTTCTCCATAAATTAAGTTTAATCGTTGTTTGACATTAGCGAGTCCTACACCTCCTTTGTCCTCGTTAGACTTCTCCGCCTTGCTGTTGCTACACTCAAAACACAGGGTGCTGTCCTTGATGACAGCCATGACATGTACGAAGGAATCGTGCTGGTAACTGATTCCGTGCTTGAAGGCATTCTCAATGAACGTGATGAGCATGAGGGGTGGCAACTCATAGTCAGGTGCTTCCGTAGGAAGGTTTATCTGGACATCCACCTTATCGGTATAGCGAAGACGCATCAGGGTGACATAATTGCGGATGAACTCAAACTCCCGATTCAAGGGTACTCCCTTCTTATCACCCTCATAGAGAATGAAGCGCATCATCTTCGACAATTCAAGGATGGTTCCCTTTGCTTTCTCCGGATCGATATCCACCAAGGCATGGATATTGTTGAGGGTATTCATGAAGAAATGTGGGTTTATCTGGTATTTGAGGTATTCCAGTTGTTGCTCCAGATTCTCCTTCTCCAATGCCATCAGTTGCTTGGCATCGTAACTTGACTTGAAATAGAACTTCACTCCCAGATTCATACCCAGCATCAGAATAAGGATAATTAGAGCAATGATGTCATGTTCTCCCATGAATACAGGAGGTCTCTTGATCCTGTGATGTCGTGGGTGTCCGTCTCTCATGTGGGGAGGCATTTCGCGACCGAACTCCTCTTCCATAGGTTCATGGCGCCTGTCCATCATCTCGGCATGTTCTTTGGGAGGACGGAACTCGTCTAATGGCTTGTTAGTACATTGGTAAACCACAAATAGTCCTACAATGACAGCGATAGAGCAAAAATACATCGCCCGTTTGCGCTTATACACAAGCAGTGGCGCTAAGAAGAAGTTATGAAGGAGGAAGACAGCAAGGAAGATACCAAATTGTCGCCAGATCATCAACAACTCATTCCAGTTAAAGGTATAATAAGAGTCGTTGACAGTCCTGATATAGAGACTGAGTACTGGTGCTATGAAGAGCATACCCCATAGCACCAAGTACGTCAGATTCTCATGTTTCCTTTGTTCTTGCATCCATTTCATATAACGCAGACCTTAGGAAATTATTGCTTTACCAGCCGCCAGGACCGCCTCCGGGTTGTCCACCTCCGGGTTGTCCGCCTCCCATACTACTGTTGATGGTGTTGGAGGCAGTAACAGTGGCGGAACTGTTACCTGATTTGAGGGTATAACTGCTGCCACTGCTGAGGTCAGGGGTGCTGATGAGCATGTAGCCACTGACGCTGACAGGAGGCATATTGAAGGTATACAGGGTCTTGCTGCTGTTGCTAATGCTGACGACACCGTTTGCCGTGATGGAGCCTGTCGTAGAGATGATACCCTGTGTCGTGCTGCCTAATTTCGCATCAATACGTCCTCCGATCCCGAACAGGTAGCATTTGCTAATTGTAAGACTATGACTTTCATCAACGTCGATGCCCGATTCTGCGCCACCAGTTCCACAGGCGATAATCGTACCGCTTGTGAGATACATATTCCCATTTGCGTCAATAGCGTCATTGTCAGTGCCTACAGCGACTACCGTTCCGCCAGAGATGGTAAGGTCGCCAGTGGAGTTGATGGCGTCGTCATGGGCATAGACCAGTACGGTACCGCCAGAGATCTCAAGCGTTCCCTTGCTCTCAATACCCTCGGCGTTATTGCCACTGGTGCGTACCATGATGTCACCGCCAGAGATTACCAGAGGACCACCGTATGCGACATCGTTCTCGTCCTTGGAGCCGATCTTCATACCCTTGGGAGAAGAGGTATAGGCACTTGGCAGATTATCTGTGTTACCCGTGTAGTTCAGGCTTTCTGTTTTTCCATTATTATAATAGAGTCCACCCTCCGTGATGATGCGGATCTTACCTCCAGTGATATATGCCTCATAGTCTGCCTTGATACCCTTGCCGCCGCTGCCGGTAGCCTTGGCATAGATCTCACCGCCGTTTATATAGAGATTACCGTCACTGCCAATACCTGCCGCAGCCTTGGTGTCTCCTCCATACGTGAGTGTCTCGTCCTCATCCCATTCTCCATCACCTGTGGCGATAACGGTAGTACGTCCGCCATTGACGGTCACGTTGGCATCGGCATTGATTGCCTTAGCACCAGCAGCGGAAACCTCCACGTTGATGATACCGCCATTGATATACATATCGGCTCCTGCCTTGATACCATGATTGGCGGTAGACTTGACATACAGGTTGACACCCTTGTCGATGACGACATTACTCTTGCCATGGATACCATTATTGTAAGTGCCGTATACCTCCAAAGATCCTGTACCGCTGATGAGCAATGGACCTTTTGCGAAAAGGGCTCCCTTATGGCTGTCGTCCGCCGTAGTGCCGTCAGTCACCTTGTTACTGCCTGTCAGTACGAGATAGGCATTCAACTTACTCTCAATATCAATTGCCGTACTGGCAGAGTTTGTGATATCGGCATTGTTGAGGTTTAACGCAAAGTTGGTCTTGCCCTCAATGGTCAGTGAACCGTCTGTCGTAGTACCTGTAACCACATAGCATATCCCCTCCGTGCTGCCATGATTTGCCGATACGTGGTTGCCGTCAATGGTAATCGTCACACCATCCACAGCAGGGTCTGTGGGATTTGCCATGTCGATGTTGACTGTCGTGGTGAAATTGTCGGCACTGTAGGCTGCCACCTCTTCGGGATACTGGGCAGTAGCCGATGAGGTCGGCTCTGCTGTCGTCTTGTCAATAGCAATAGTAAATGAGGTCATCTCCGCATAGGTAGAGGTGGTGGAACTGCCTTCGTCACTTCCGCTGTCGCTCCAACTGTCATTACCATTGTCATCGTTGCTCAACGGGTCATCAGAAGAGCAGGCTGTCATCATTGTTACCATCGTCATGGCTACCATGAACAGGATGGTCATCATTCTCTTAGTCATATTCTTTCGTTTTAATCGTTAATACTCAGATTAGATGATGCAAAAGTAGACAAAAACAGCCCATTCGTGAAAATTATTCAACGAACGGGCTGTTTTATTCAGTGAATCTGCTCAGACTTAGAGACCTAAACCTTTCTTAACAGAAGAAGCGGCATTGTCGACAGCGTCATTTGCCTTCTGCTTAGCAGCGTCCTTTACCTCGTTAGCCTTGTCCTCGGCAGCCTGCTTTGCCTCATCAACCTTCTCGTTGACAGCGTCAACGGCAGCATCCTTAGCGTCAGTAGCGGCATCGCCAACCTGCTCTAACAGACCACTAACAATATTGGCTGGCTCAGCATCTGTAATAGCAGATACGGCAGCAGCAACTGCTGCGTTATCTCCAACAACAGACTTTACCTTGTCGGCATTCTCTTTCAGGAAGTTCTGAACCTTTGCCACATACTCCTTGGCAACCTCAGGGTTAGTCTTGATGAGTTCGGCAATCTTCTCCTTGACAGCAGCAAGAGCCTCCTGCAACTTGTTGGCGTCGTTAGCCTCAATCTGCTCTGTCAGTGCTGCAATAGTGGCATTAGCCTCGTCGTCAACGTTGATAGCAACTTCTGTGCTGTCAGTAGCCTCGCCCTGAGCAGTCTTGTTACCACATGATGTGAATCCGATGGCAGCAACAGCCATCACTGCTAAAAGAATCTTTTTCATAACTTTCTCTTTTTAGTAAAACATGTTTAGTGGTTCTGAAAACCGGGACAAATATACAATGATTTTTGTAATATCGTTCTTTTCTTTTTAATCTTTTAACGTTAATTCAACAGGACAATGGTCAGAACCATGGATTTCTGTATGTATTTTAGCATCGGATATTTGCTCACGTAAACGTTCACTGGTGACAAAGTAGTCGATACGCCATCCGGCGTTCTTCTGGCGTGCCTGGAAGCGGTATGACCACCATGAGTAGGTGACCTGTTCGGGATAGAGCGTGCGGAAGGTGTCAATGAAACCGCAGGCGAGCAAGTCACTGAACTTCTCTCGCTCCTGGTCTGTGAAACCTGCATTCATCCGATTGGTCTTGGGGTTCTTGAGGTCTATCTCCTCATGGGCAACATTCAAATCGCCACAGAGGATGACAGGCTTCTGCTGGTCAAGACGTTTGAGGTAGGCATGGAAAGCATCTTCCCATGACATACGGTATTCCAGTCTTTTGAGTCCGTCCTGTGAGTTGGGGGTATAGCAGGTGACAAGGAAAAAGTCCTCCATCTCTAACGTGATGACACGTCCCTCATGGTCATGGATGCCGATACCAATACCATATTCCACATTCAGGGGCTGATGCTTGGTGAAGATCGCCGTACCTGAGTAGCCCTTTTTCTCCGCATAGTTCCAGTAGGAGGTGTAGCCCTCAAACTGCAAGTCGAGTTGTCCTTCCTGCATCTTCGTCTCCTGTAGGCAGAAGAAGTCCGCATTCAACTCTTTAAAGATATCACTGAAGCCCTTGCCCTCGCAAGCCCTCAGTCCGTTGACGTTCCATGAGATGAATTTCATACCTTAATAATTCTTTTCATCTTATGTATCAGAATTTTGCCATCTTGATGGCAACCACGGCACACTCGTCGCCCTTATTGCCCAACCTGCCACCTGCACGGTCTTTTGCCTGTTGCAGGTCGTTGGTGGTCAGCAGACCATAGACCACAGGGATGTTGTTAGTGGCATTCAAACGGGCAATCCCCTGAGTCACTCCTTGACAGATATAATCAAAATGTGGAGTCTCCCCTCGAATAACGCATCCTAAGATAATCACCGCATCGTAACCGTCGTTAAGCGTCATCTGGCGGGCACCGTATATCAACTCGAAAGAGCCAGGTACCGTCTTCACATGGATATTCTCTGGCAATGCGCCATGCCTTTCCAAAGTTGTACGACAGCCCTCAAGTAAAGCACCTGTGATTTCTGGATTCCACTCGGAAACCACGATACCGAATATCATATTCGAGGCATCGGGCACCTTGTCGACATTGTATTCAGAAAGATTCTTGGTAGCCATTATTTTGCGGATGCGCGTTCGATATACTCATCGATAGTCTGGTACTGCATGGAGTTGAAGTACTTCTCCTTTACCTCCTGATACAGTTTCAGAGCCTCGTCTTTCTTACCTTGGCTCTCCAGAATCTCACCAGCCTGAATAAGGAAGGTGGGTGACAGCGAGTTGTTGTCGGCAAGTTTAGCGGCTTTCTTCAAGTGCTCAACAGCCTTGTCGAGTTGGTTGAGGTTAGCATAGGCATTACCTAAGGCACCCTCAGCAGCGGGAGTAATCATAGCGTCACCTTTGCCACTGAAACTCTCTAAGGCATTGACAGCCTCCTGCCATTTACCCAGATTAGCCTGACACAGACCAATGTAGAGTTGGGCAAGGTTACCTGCGTCCGTAGCACTGTAGTCACTTGCCACTTTCTGGAAGCCAGCAAGCGCCTTGTCGTACTGCTCGTTAGCAAACAGTTCCTGACTCTTAGCGAGTTCCGTACTTGCCTCATTCTCACGAGGAGCGAGGTAATAGTTGTTGAAAAGGATAGCGCCTACAACGATGACAATCAATGCAATGACACCGATAATAATAGCCTTCTTGTATTTCTCAAAGAAAGCCTCTGCTTTGTTGACCTGCTCCTGTAACTCAGGGGCGGCTTGTTGATTTTTGTTTGCCATTATTCTTGTTTTTATTTATTACTCAAACACTAATTGGCTGCAAAGGTACGAATAAGTGAGTAAAAAACCAAATTTATTTAATTTTTTTCGTACCTTTGCACCATAATGATACTTAGAAGGCTCTCTATACTCAATTATAAGAACATCCAGGAGGCAACATTGATGCTGTCTCCTAAAATTAATTGTTTTATAGGGCATAATGGGGTGGGCAAGACCAATGTGCTTGATGCAGTCTATTACTTGTCGTTCTGTCGCTCTGCCTCTAATCCCATTGACTCGCAAGTGATAAGACATGACGCGCCTTTCTGTGTGATAGAGGGAGAATACGAGGATGACAGTCAGAGTCTTGTCATCTCTTGTGGTATGAAACGTGGTGTGAAGAAGCACTTCAAACGGAATAAGAAAGAGTATAAACGTCTTTCTGAGCATATTGGATTGATACCACTTGTGGTGGTGTCCCCTTCAGATACGCTCTTGATAGAGGGCGGTAGTGAGGAGCGTCGGCGTCTGATGGATATGGTTATCTCCCAATACGACCGTTCCTATATCGATGCATTGACACGCTATAATAATGCGCTCCTCCAACGGAATATATTATTGAAGCAGGAAGACCCGGCACCTGACCCGATGCTCTTGCAGATATGGGAGGAACAGATGGCGGAGGCTGGCGAGGAGATATACCAGAGACGTGACGTTTTTGTCAAGGAACTGGTGCCGTTGTTCCAACAATTCTACGATCGGATATCCTCAGGACGTGAGACGGTAGGGTTGGAATATGTTTCTCATTGTCAACGTGGTCCTTTATTGGAGATTATCCAACGGGACCGGCAAAAAGACTTGGCGGTAGGCTATTCCTTACATGGCATTCACCGTGACGACTTGGTCTTTACGTTGGGGGGACACCCGATGAAGCGCGAGGGGTCGCAAGGGCAGAATAAGACATACGCCATTGCTCTGAAACTCGCCCAGTTTGATTTCCTGAAGCGTACTTCCTCCATGACTATTCCTTTGTTGTTGTTAGATGATATATTTGACAAATTGGATGCCGAGCGTGTAGAACAGATAGTGCGACTGGTCTCCGGGGATGCTTTCGGACAGATTCTCATTACTGATACCAACCGTGACCATCTGGACCAGATTCTCAAGGGAAGTGCTTTGGACTATAAGATGTTTGACGTAGATAACGGAGAGATTACAGAGAAGGATGTTTAGACAGAAGACAGAATCGTTGAGGGATGTCCTGTTACGGACCTTACGGGAACAGGGCTTGGAGACACCGTTAAACCAGAAGCGGTTGGTGGAGTCGTGGCCTGAGGTTGTCGGTCCTGTGATAGCAAGTTATACGTTGAACACCTATATCTACAACCAGACGCTGTTTGTCCGTTTATCGAATCCAGCCCTTCGCTCCGACTTGTCCATGATGCGAGGTGAGTTGGTGAAGAAACTCAATGCTGCCGTGGGCGAGCAAGTGATAACGGATATTCGTTTCTAAGATATGATCTCGTCCATGTGGATGTCGTGCTCGTCGGTGGGGATATGCTCCAACAAACGTGAGGGATAGCACACTCCAATTTTGTATGCATTTGGCAATAATGGCAGGAAACGGTCATAATACCCCTTCCCCCTGCCTAAACGGTGTCCCTCTTTGTCGAAGGCGACACCAGGGATGATGGCAACGTCAATTTTGTTGTAGTCAGTAAATAGTTCTCCTGTCGGCTCCATGATACCGAAGGCTCCTTTCTTTAGGTCTGACCCTCCTGTATAGTGGCGCAGTTCCATATCAGTATCATTAATAACACGAGGCAGCAGGACGGTTTTCCCTTTGCTGACAAACTCATCGATCAATTCTTGTGTGGGGACTTCATCTGGTAGACTACTATATAATAATAAGGTACGTGCGGAAAGTACATGTGGATGGTGTCTCAGTTGACTGATAATCGCAGACGCTTCGGCAGAAGAGCCTGTTGACTCCCTTTGCCGAAGCATCTTGCGTATGTCTTGCTTACTGATCATGCCGCCTTTTTGCTTTCCTGTTTCTCAGGGACAGAGGGGAAAGCCTTCTCCTCACGGAACAATTTCAATGTCTCCTTGATGGTGGGGTCATCCTCATTGATAAATTGTACCCATGCCTCCTCACTCATCATATTGTAGACGATACGGCTGTTGATATAACGCTCTAAGAGTTTGTGTGAACGCTGTATCATGAGGTTGCGGCGTTTCAGTCCATTCTTTTCCGCATAGGAGGCGAACTTCTCCACGGTATTCTGCTTGTTGAGATATTTCTCCAAGTCCTTCACATTCTTGAACTCGTTCAGTTTCTGGCGATTGTTGTCCGTATAGTCGAAAGCGAATTGCAGGATGAGTCCGCTCATGGATGCCTGCTTATAATAGGACGTCACGTCTGTGGTGTCCTCGGCAACGAAGATGTCAGGGGTGATACCGCCACCTCCGAATACCTCACGACCGATACGGGTCTTATAGGCAGGACCTGTATGCTTGATACTGTCTTGTGAGAAGAACTCACCGTGTTGATAGCGTGACATCAGATCTTCCTCATAGTCCTTGTTATCGCCCGAGACGTATGGTTTCTGAATGCAACGCCCCGATGGGGAGTAATAGCGGGCAATGGTTAAGCGGATCATCGAACCGTCGTTGAATCCCATAGGTTTCTGTACGAGTCCTTTTCCAAAAGAGCGTCGTCCGATGATGGTGCCACGGTCGTTATCCTGAATGGCACCAGCAAGGATCTCACTGGCAGAGGCGGAGCCTTCGTCAATGAGTATCACCAAGGGAATTTGCTGGTAGGATCCACGCCCGTCACTGCGATATTCCTGTCGTGCCGACCTTCGTCCTTGGGTATAGACAATCAACTGTCCTTTTGGCAAGAACTCATTAGCAATCTGTACGGCAGACTCCAAATAGCCACCGGTATTACCGCGCAAATCAATCGTCAGGTTCTCAAATCCCTGCTGTGAGAGTTTGGCGAGAGCAATCAAAAGTTCTGGATAGGTGTTCTCACCAAAGTTCTTAAGACGGATATAGCCAGTCTTGTCGTCAAGCATATAGGTAGCCGTGACACTCTTGGTGGGAATATCACCACGTGTCACCACGAAATTTCGGATGGTTTTCTCTTTGTAACGCATGATGCCCAGTTTTACCTTCGTGTCCTTCGGACCTTTCAGCCGGTGCATCGCCTCTTCGTTCGTCAGTGTCTTTCCTGTAAACGGTTGGTCATCAACCGTCACAATCTTATCACCGGCAATCAGTCCGGCACGCTCAGCGGGACCGTTTTTGATGACGTTCTGTACATGCAGGGTGTCCTGACGGATAGTGAACTCAATACCCACACCAGAGAACGATCCCTTCAGGTCATCATTGGCTATCTGCATGTCCTTGGCGGAGATATAGACAGAGTGGGGATCAAGTTCCGAGAGGATCTGTGGCATCGCTTTCTCCACGAGGTCATTCACATTGACGGTATCCACATACTGGTCGTCTACCAGCCTGAGCAGGTTGTTTAGTTTGTTGCTGCCAGAGTTGATGATACTAAGGCGGTTGCCCGAGAAATGGTTAGCGTAGAAAGTACCTATCAAGATACCTACCACGACGCTGACAGCCATCAGCAGGGGCATGAAACGGTTGCTTTTCTTTTCACTCATGCTTCTTCAGGATTAATATATATGGTCTCAATACCAGCACGTTTTAATAGGTCGATACCGTCAGTTAAACGGTATTGTTCACCGTATACCACCCTTTTGATGCCTGACTGGATAATCAGTTTGGCACATTCGATACAGGGTGAGGCAGTGATATAGATGGTTGAGCCTTCGCTGTTGTTGTTAGAGCGGGCGAGTTTAGTGATAGCGTTAGCCTCGGCATGCAGCACATAAGGCTTCGTCACGTTGTTCTCATCCTCGCAGATGTTCTCGAATCCACTGGGCGTACCATTATAGCCGTCGCTGATAATCATACCCTCCTTCACCACCAGGGCTCCTACCTGACGACGTACGCAGTAACTGTTCTCTGCCCAGATGCGTGCCATGCGCAGATAGCGCAGGTCAAATCTTCTTTGTTTCTCGTTTGATTCCATTTCGCTTTAGTAATGCGTCTATTGTCGGTTCTCCACCACGGAAGCGCTTGTAGAGCGTCATCGGATGCTCTGTGCCGCCACGGGATAGAATATTGTCTCTGAAACTTTGTGCTGTCTTTGGGTCGAAGATGCCATGGCGCTTGAACACGCTGAATGCATCTGCGTCCAGCACTTCTGCCCATTTATAACTGTAATAGCCTGCCGCATAGCCACCTGCCATGATATGCGAGAACTGGACGGTCATACAGGTGCCGGGCAGTTGCTCACCTAAGATAGCCTTCTTCCATGCCTTCTTCTCGAAAGGAATGATGTCGTCTGTGAACTCGTCCTTCTTCGTATAGTATGCCATATCAAGCAGTCCGAAACTCACCTGTCGCAGACAGGCTGTCGCAGCCATGAAATTGCGGCTTTTCACGATGCGCTTGATCAACTCGTCAGGCAATGGCTCCCCCGTCTGATAGTGGAAAGCGAAGGTGCGCAGGAAGTCCTTCTCAATGGCGAAGTTCTCCATAAACTGCGAGGGTAGTTCCACGAAGTCCCACCATACATTGGTGCCGCTGAGGCTCTCGAAACGGGTATTGGCAAACATGCCGTGCAGTGAGTGTCCGAACTCATGCAGGAAGGTCTCTACCTCACTAAGTGTCAACAAAGCAGGCTTCTCGTCAGTCGGTTTGGTGAGATTCATGACCACACTGACATGCGGACGAATATTCTCTCCCTTCTTCGTGATCCATTGTCCCTGATACTCCGTCATCCAGGCACCACCCTGTTTTCCCTTGCGGGGATGGAAGTCGGCATAGAAGACAGCGAGATAGGAGCCGTCCTTGTCATAGACCTCATATGCCTTCACGTCTGGATGGTAGACGGGAATGTCTTTGTTCTCCTTGAACGTGATGCCATACAGGCGGTTGGCGAGTCCGAAGACACCCTCGATGACTTTCGACAGTTCGAAATAGGGACGTAGCATTTCCGCATCGAGGTTGTATTTCCTCATCTGCAACTGGTGGGAGTAGTAGCCCGAGTCCCATGGCATCATCTTGGCTTCTGACTTGTTCTTCATCTCAAAGAGTTTCCGCAACTCGTCACGCTCCTTGACGGCTGTCGGCTTATAGGCGTCAATGAGGTCGTCGAGCAACTTATAAACATTGCGTACATTAGATGCCATGCGACGTCTCAGCACGTAGTCGGCATAGGTCTTATAGCCCAGCAGTTGGGCAATCTCACGACGCAGGTTGATGAGTCGCTTGCAGATCTCGATATTGTTCTCTGGATTGTCGTGGGTACACTCCGTATTACGAGCCATATACATCTCCCTGCGCAACTCACGCTGGGTGGAGTAGGTCATGAAGGGGGAGTAACTGGGTATGTCAAGGGTGAACACCCAACCGTCCTTGCCTTGCTCCTTTGCTGTTTGTGCGGCAGCCTCACGAGCGGTATCGGGCAGTCCGTCCAACTGTGTCTCGTCAGTGATATGCAGGGTGAACGCCTTGTTCTCCTTCAACAGGTTCTGTGAGAACTGCAAAGAGAGCATCGAAGCCTCCTCCGTCAATTGGCGGAGTTTTGCCTTTCCCTCTTCATCGAGCAATGCGCCACTGCGTACGAATCCCTCGTAGCAATTGTCCAACAGCATCTTCTCCTCGGCAGTCAGTCTGCGGTGATGCAGGTGTACCTGACGGATGCGCTCAAACAACTGCGGGTTCAACCGCATGTCGTTGGCATGCTGGGTAAGGATGGGTTGCATCTTCTGGGCAAGGGCATCCATCTCGTCATTCGTCTCCGCACTCAGCAGATTGAAGAAAACGGTAGATACCCTGTCCAATAGGTCGTAATAGCCATCACCCTCGTCGAAGGGATTCAGGATAGTGTTGTCGAAGGTTGGCTTCTCAGGGTTATTAATGGTCTTGTCAAGATACTCGTTATCCCGTCGAATACCTTCCATAAAAGCCTCCTCATAGTCCTCCAGACGGATACGGTCAAAAGGCACCGTGTCGTGCGGAGTGCCATAGGGTTCTAAAAAGGGATTGTTATGCTCACTCATACTAACGTCTTTGCTTTAATGTGCAAAGGTACAAATTAGTGAGAAGAAATGCAAATTTATTTGCCATTTTCTTGTTGTAGTGAAGATGTCATCTACGGCTTGTAATCACGAACCAGTTCTTTGAGGGGCTCTACGGCATCGGCATGTTTGGGGTCGTAGCGCAGGATGACGGTGATGAAGCGGAGACTGTCGTCAATGACCTTGGCATAGTATTCGAGGTCACCGTCCTGTCCGGTGTGGATGGAGTAGTCATCGCCTGCGTCCAGTAGTTCTGCTCCCATCCCCATCATGTCCTGACCAGGGGAGCGGCGGAGGTCGTCGTTAAGATGTTTCACCAAAAAGGAGAGTGACACATCATCTGTCATGAACACTTCCATCTGGTCTTCTTCTAAATATTGATGACGGAGATAGGACGGATAGGTGATATCTATATCTAATTTATCACTATGGTAGTTCGTCATCTTGGAGTCTCCCAAAGCAATAGTGAGGCTATCGTTACTGTCAAGTTCCATGACGTATGCCTTGGGCTGTTGTTGTCGGCATGCCACTAAGCAGAGTGCCAGACTTAGGAGGAAAAGGAAGTTTGTCTTTTTCATATCGTTACATGAGTAATCGTTCGAGCATGGGAATTTCTATACGTCCTCGGTGAAGTGTCAGTAGTCCGTCTGCCTGTATCTGGTTCAATGCGTCGGAAATATCCAACCTGCTGTCGTTGAGTAGGTCAGCGAGTTGGCGCATCAGGATATAGAATGTCTTATGCCCTGCAGGATACTGGCAGTGGGCGAAGAAGAACTGGATGATGCGCTCACGCAGCGACTTCGGGCAGGTACGCCATGGATGGTGAAGCAGTCGTTGTGTCTCCGTTGCCATCAAATTGAACATGTTAAGGCGGAACACCAATTGGGTCTCCAACAGCAGCATCACCTCTTGCTTGTCGATGGTGATGAAGTTGACATCCGAAAGGGTAGAGTAGGTATAAGCATATTGCTGGTGAATGCCAAATAGTCGTTCCGGCTCTGGCAGATAGGGTGCTGACAGTCGTTCCACCACCCGATAGGCATGGTTATCGGCAATCCTTTCTGCCTGCAAGGTCCCGTTGATGAGAAAGGCAAGACGGTCGCAGGATTCCCCGGCGCGTGCCAAGCATTTACCTCTTGGAAATTTGTGGAATCCTATCTTGGTATGTGTCACCACCTCCATCAAGTCGGCATGGCTCATGCCCTGGAAGAGCGTGAATTGCAAGAGTTTGTCGTATAGATGGAGTGCTGACATTACGGTTCTATTTTATCTTTGAGGGAGGGGGAAAACCAGACTGCAAGTTGGTTATCCTTGTCATTATAAATAAGGTATGCCATCAATTCAGGATGACGTTCGAGAATCTTTTTCGCCCCTTCCAGTCCCATCACCATAAAAGAGGTGGCATAAGCGTCAGCGGTGGCACAATCGGGTGCCAAGACCGTTGCCGACAGGATGTTATGCTGAACAGGGTAGCCCGTCTTCGGGTCGATGGTATGGGCATACCGCTTTCCACCTTTATAATAGAAGTTGCGATAGTTACCGCTGGTAGCCATTGCCTTGTCAGTCACATTGAGAATCGTCTGATATTCTCCACTTATCTGTAAGGAGTCCTCTGTGGGTTTGATGACCCCGATTTTCCAAGGCACTCGCTTAGGGCTGATGCCTTTTGTGATGATCTCGCCACCAATCTCCACCATGAAATTGGTGACACCTTTATCCTTTAACAGTTGTGCCACGACATCCACGCCATATCCTTTGGCAATGGCGGAACAATCAAGCATCACCCTGCGGTCGGTCTTCTTGATGGTCTTGCCTTCCACAAAGACTTTCTTCCATCCCACGAACTGGCGGATAGAGTCTACTTGCTGTCGAGTAGGCATCCCCCCATTCTTAAACCCGAATCCCCAGGCGTTGACCAATGGCGCCACCGTGATGTCGAAAGCGCCTTCCGTGTCTTCCGATACTTCCATTGCCTTGTGGAACACCTCCATAAACATGTCGTTAGCCTCCCCGTTGTCCTCACGGTTGATATGTGAGATGACAGATTGCTCATTGAACATGGAGAGGGCGTTGTCAACTTCCTGAAGTGCCTCCTTGATCTCTTGGTGGTAGTCTTTGTCTGATTGGTAATTGATATGATAGAATGTGCCGAAGACAGGACCTTTATTCTCCTGATAGGGCATAGCCTGTTGCTGACGGATAATCAGTATCGTACCAACTATTAGCAGTGTCAGAAAAGGCAACTGCCACATGAGTCTCTTCTTGCGTTTCTCGTCCATATTCCGTCTCTCAATCTCGTTATATCGTTATATCGATATCTCGCTATATCGCCCCCTATATATCTATAATCACGTTGAAGTTTGCGGCAATATTGTCTTGGTCGTTCATGCCGAAGCCTGGGACATACCATGTTTGTCCGATATTACCTTCCTTGTGGCTGACACGTCGTTTGTAGCGGACATTCCATCCTAAATGCAAAGGACCGAAGATCTTGGCATCGATACCGAATACCACTTCCAACCAGTGCATGTTACATTTCAAGCCATCTACTCCAAAGCCTGACTCGTATTGCCATACGGGGTCGGGTAGAGCCTCACGGATGATATCTGCCTTGTATGACGTGAAGGCATAACGGATACCGCCATAGAGACGATTCGGCTGGTGCTTGTTCTTTAGCAGGTTCAGGTCGATACCTAAACGGAAATAGGGCGCTGTTGTCTTATAGGTAAGACCTGTCACCTCGTCATTCTCGTGGTTTGCCTTGCCCACGCCAATTTCCACAATAGGAAACCATTGGTCGTGCAGGTTGACTCGCAGTGCTCCCTCAATCTCGCCATGGTCGCTGAGCATCAACATGGCAGGTCCCACTAAGTCGAAAGACACGGAGAATCCTCGAAACAAGGGAATCGAGTCCTTCTCCATGCGGAACATTTTCAGTTGCGCATGGGTAGTGGATGCTATCATGAGCAAGGCAAGACTAATAACGAGCCTTGAAATAAATGTGGAAATGTTCGTTCGTTGCATCATAATTGACGGTTGAGTGGTTAATCACTATGGAGTCGATGATGTGGTGGGTTGTCCGCACGTCTGTCAATTTGTGGAAATAGGTCGCCTGACAATCGACAGACTCGAAATGGGGCTCATTCTCTTTCTTCACATAGACGGTGTCATGATAGGTGTTGCCTAATGTGTCGAGTAGGGTGTAGTAGAATACGTCCTCTGGTTGGGTGTAACTGATGCTCATGTCGAAAGTGGTGATTCCTGTAGCACGATTCAGCAAGGTAGTGTCTGTTCCGTCTGCACGTTTGGAGATGATAGTCAAAGTGTCAACTCTTAGTGTGTCGGTAGAGCCGTCTGCCTTCTGCAATCCGTATACCGTGTATACATTATTCTGCACAGGGCAGTCTATACTGGTACACGCCCCGATTGCTATCAGTGTCAGCATGAAGACAATTACTTTCCGCATCTGATTTCCTCCTCTATCTGATAGTCATTGCGTCCTGCGCTATTACGGCTGATTAAGTCGCCCAAGAAGCCCGCGAGGAACAGTTGGGACCCTATCATCATCATCGTCAAGGCGATATAGAAGTAGGGCGAGTCAGTCACTAATCGCATGGGGATATGGTTGTAGAGTGCCCATGCCTTCTCCGCTCCCAGATAGAAAGCGGCACAGAAGCCGATGATGAAGACGAGCGTCCCTAAGAAACCGAAGACGTGCATGGGCTTCTTGCCAAAGGTACCTAAGAACCAAAGGGTCATCAGGTCGAGATAGCCGTTGACAAAACGGTTCCATCCCATGAATTTCGACTTGCCGTACTGGCGCTTCTGATGGTGTACGGGCTTCTCGCCAATCTTATCGAAACCGGCGTTCTTGGCGAGGTAGGGGATGAAACGGTGCATCTCTCCGAACACCTCGATATTCTTGACCACCTCCTTGCGATATGCCTTCAGTCCACAGTTGAAGTCATGCAGGTTCTTGATACCGCTGACTTTGCGAGTAGTGGCATTGAAGAGTTTGGTGGGCAACGTCTTTGACAGCGGGTCACCCTGCCTACGGTTCTGCTTGTAACCAGATACAAGGTCGTAGCCCTCTTCCTTGATCATCCGATAGAGTTCGGGAATCTCGTCGGGCGAGTCCTGCAAGTCAGCGTCCATCGTGATGACGACATCACCTTGCGCCTCCTTGAAACCGCAATAGAGAGCAGGACTCTTGCCATAGTTACGACGGAACTTGATGCCTTTCACATGCTCTGAGCGTGCCGCCAGTTCGGTAATGACATCCCATGAGTGGTCGGTAGAGCCGTCATTTACGAAAATAACCTCAAAACTGAAATTGTTTGCCACCATCACACGCTCTATCCAGTCATAGAGTTCCGGCAGCGACTCGTCCTCATTATATAAAGGTATTACTACTGATATATCCATGTTTGTTGAGCGTTTAG
>FLNX01002706.1_pt1 | contig 61189 bp, 39 predicted proteins | sample 1140341 | NCBI WGS metagenome assembly FLNX01 (sample SAMEA3878208, study PRJEB12797) | bioreactor metagenome | biome: Moose rumen | place: Sweden | collected 2011-10
TATGCAGGACACTTTTGAGCGTGAGACCAAGGCATTGAAACAGTTGGATACTTTCCTTTCATTGAAGCGTATGGTAATTGTAACTAACGACGAAGAGGGAACAGTCCCGTTAGAAAATGGCAAACAGATTGAAGTAATTCCTGCATGGAAGTGGTTGCTTGAATGACATTCTCTATACTCTAAACATCAGCATAATCCGAAAGAATATCACTTTCGGCAAGAATTAGCCACATAATTTACAACAACTCTAAAAAAGTGGGAAAACCGTGACCAATTTTCATGGAAAGTTCGTACCTTTGCACTTGAAATCGTTTTAAACATCATCAGTCATGACAACCGTTGAACTCAGAACCTCTATTGTGGCAGAACTCGATCAGATGAGCGTCGAGATGCTGGAGAGCGTGCAGCACTACGTGCGACGCCTGCGCCGTCACGCCCGTCCCACCAGACGAGCTTCTGCAACAAAGGCCGAAGCCAAAGCAGAGACGAAAGAATTCACCCCGAGAGTGATGCGCTTCAAGCGTGGCAACCCTTGGTATGCCACTGACGAGGAGATTCAGGCTGAAATCAGCTCCTCGTCTTGCCCCGTAGGGGAATAACAATGGTAGCCAGCCGTTTCAACGGCTGGAAATTGCGAATGAAAAAAGTAAAAGCGTGCCTTTAGGTACGCGATTTTTATCAATAAATATATATCCCTAACGATATGGCCAATACATACACACAAATCTACATGCATATTATTTTTGCCGTTGCACGTCGCGAAGCTTTGATTTCCAATGATTGGATGCTTGCACTGCATGCCTATTTGGCTGGTGCCTGTCGTAACCGCCAGCATTTCGTCCACGCTATCGGTGGCACTGCAGACCATGTACATTTGCTCCTCGGTATGCATCCGGCGGAGAGTGTGGCAAATTTGGTGAAGGAGCTGAAAGGGCAAAGCACACGTTGGCTGAACGAGAACCATTTGCATGGTGCCTTCTCTTGGCAAAGCGGTTACGGGGCGTTCAGCTACAGCCGTTCAATGGTGCCTGCTGTAAAAAGATACATTGAGAATCAGCAGGAGCATCACCGACGTGTGACTTTCGAAGAGGAATTGGCCGACATATTTCAAAAGGCGGGCATTGAATATAATCCCGAATATATAATGCGCGGTTATGCGCCGCTCGTTAATGATAGGTCGCGTACCTAAAGGCACGCATGTTGTGGACACGGACACCTTTCCAGCCATTAAAATGGCAGGCTACCATTGTCTGATGCCACCAGCATCCTACTTGTTTTAGGGCTTTTATCTTCCTTATCAGTTATTAAAAACGAAGAAAATATTTGGTGGATATTTGTATCTTTCAGCCATAAGTAACCACTTTCGGTAAAGATAAGACGCAAATATAACAACAACTCTTAACCTGGTTAAAGACTTTCACCCTCGGCGGCCGATTTCCGGTCCATGCCGAGGGCTTTTTTGTGTTGTCTTTTGTAACTTCGCGTGCGTGAAGGCACTCTGTCCGGTGCCTCTCATGCAGAATTATATGATTAAATCGGTAAAAATGACTAAAAAAAGCATCTTCCGTGAACAATTTTCATGGAAAGTTCGTAACTTTGCACCTGCATTTCGAAAGGGATGCAGATCTTTTTGTTGCTCAATCTCTGACTCGAACTGCGACCTCGAACGAGATTTGATGAACAAAATCAATACTACATTGAAGCTGCGCTCCATAGCGCAGACTTCAACCATAGTAGTATTGGGGCTGTCGCAGGCCTGAGTCAGAGTATGGGACGGGGTCTGCGCTTTCTTTATGCCTTTGAGTTAGTGCTTTCCCCACAAGATTTAGAGACGAAAGTAATAACAAAATAAGTAACCATAACAAAAAGACAATTATTAATGAGAGTTATGATCAGGATTAAACGAACATTCAATCTCATCCTCACCCTCGCCGCGATGCTCACGATAGCGCAGACGACGTGGGCACAGGAGGCAGCAGTTTATGACCTCGTCACCGAGGAGCCTACCGTCGATGACGGGCAGGCGACGAACTGGGATCCAGCGTATGACTATGGTAATTTGGTTGACGGAAACACAAGCACGATTTACGGCATCAGCAATGCCAATCCCTGGGTGGAGTTCCATTACTCACGTGCCTTCGTCCCCAAGAAGTATATCCTCTGGACGGGTGATAGTTGGTCCTTTGCTTACAATCCAGCAACGTGGACTATCAAGGCGAAACTGAACAAGACCGACGAGTGGACAACTCTTGCAACCGTTGACAATAGTAGCGGCAACCAACTGCCAGAGGCCGACCGCACCTCGAAGGAATTCAGCATCGAAAGCAACACGAAAGCCTACAAGTATTTCCGCTTCGAGGCAACAAGACAAAACAACGGTACATTCCAGCTTGGCGAATTACAGTTCAAGGAGGCAACAGAAAAGATGGAAGTGACGTGGAAGATGTATAGCGGTGGTGGCGTAACGCGAACCGAATCCGGCAAGTCTGCCGACTTTACCAACAGCGAGGGCAATGTGATGCGCTACTCATGGACTGGCAATCCATTGCGTAATGTATGGAGGGAAGATGCGTGCTTGTTCGAAAAGCCCATCAGGGACGGACTTTCAGTATCTTTCCCGTACCTCACGGGCAAGGTGACTAAGGTTGAAATCAATCAAGTCTATTTCGAGGACGCCGGCATGAATCTTTCTATCGGCAATGGCACCGCGAACGGGAAACTGAAGACAGGAAGCAACAGCGAATACTACGCGTCATCGAATGAGGGGAATCTGAAAAACATCACCTTTACAGGCGAAATAGACGTTGATGCCACCAATTATTTGAGATTCACATTCAGCAGAAATGGAATTAGCGACGACAACAGTCAGATGTTTTGCTTTATCGGAACCAATGCTGCTGTCAAGGTGACCTTGGTGAAAGCGAAGAAGGCTGATCTCGGCCACGAGTTCACAACATCGTCTGTCACCACCAGCGGCAGCACGCTGACCGCCACCTGCACCAGCACCGATGCCGACCATGTGGCCCTGTACGGTGCCAATCATCATTTCACGCTGACGCTTAACGCCGCCGACGGCATGGCCAACCCTGGCGTTCCCGTCACAGCATGGCTGACCCCTGCGGTTGGCGACTTCAACGAGGACACGCAACTCGGAGCCACGTGTACCGTCGAGTACGCCCCGCAAGGCACCTCGCAAGGCAGCAGCAGTTGGACAACGTCCGCACCTTATGTCGCAGGCAACTACACCGCCCGCGCCACCTTCAGAATCAACAGCACCAACTACGTGCTGACCACGAATTTCAGCGTCATTGAAGGACACTATGTTACCAACAACTACCCGCAGTTCAGCGTCAACAAGACAGGAGCCATGGCGGGCGAAAACGTGACCGTGACCTTCACGCCGAAGATGGGCGAGAGCCTGACGACGCTGACTGTGACGGGCGACAACACAAGCCTGAGCCTCACTAATGGCATCACCGACAACGGCGACAACACCTATACATTCGCCATGCCGAATGAGAACGTGACCCTCGGCGGCATGTTCACGTTCCCGATGAATGCCGACAACTTCGCGCAGGACGGCGACACCTACACCATCAAGAACGCCGACGGCTGGAACTACTTCTGCCAGCGCATACAGTATGATGCTAACCTCGACGGCTTCAGCGGCAAGACCGTAGAACTCGCCGCCAACATCAGCGTGACGACGATGGCGGGCATGGTGCATCCGTTCAAGGGAACCTTCGACGGCAAGGGCAAGACGCTGACGTTCAACCGCACTGCCGATGCCATGTACACCGCCCCCTTCCAGAACACCAACGGCGCCACCATCAGCAACCTTCACGTTGAGGGCACCATCACGGGTGGCACCAATTCCTACTTAAGCGGCCTGGTGGGCAGTGCTAACGGCAACCTCACCATCCGCGACTGCCACGTGAGCACCCAAATCAGCACCACCTTCGACAGCAATACCCTCAGCGCGAACGTAGGAATCGGCGGATTCGTGGGTCTCCTGAGTTCGCAATACAACCAATGCCACATCACGGGCTGTGTGTTCGACGGACTCATCTACAACCCCAACTATTCCGGCACGACCTATGGCTGCGGCGGCTTCGTCGGCTGCTTTTTGGAGTACGGATATGCCATACTGGAAGACTGCCTCTTCATCGAAGGCCAGTACGACAACAACGGCGGCAAGCACGAACTGCTGTGGGGACATGACAACAACAAGAACAGCACGTTCCTCCACCGTAGCAACGACTATTGCGGGGGCACGTTGACCAACTGCTTCTTCGTCGCCACGCACTTCCTGAAGCAAGGCTCGCCCGCTGTGGAATCGGCCACTGCCCCCACCAACTTCGCCCACTTCGGCACCCCGACCGACTACCGCTTCATGAAGATGTATGGCCACACCATGGTCTTCGACGGCAAGTACTATACGCCGACATACGGTGACTTGGTGGAGACGTACAGCTACAGCGGGGAGAAGAGCTACATCATCGAGTACGATGACATGCCGCTCGGCATCAAGGATGTCAAGACGAAACAGAGGACAAATTACCTGCGCTACAACCGTCCGTTCACCAGAGACAAGGCCGTGACCATCATGCTGCCGTTCGACTTCACGAAGAACGATATCAGGCGGGGTGAATATGACAACATTTCGGAGGGAAAGTTCTACGAGTTCGCAGGCATTGAGGAAGTGCCGTTTAACATGTGGATTGCCGTGATGAAGGAAGTGGGCGTGGAAGGCTCTAACGAAACGACTGAGACCACGATGAAGGCCAACACGCCGTATCTCTTCATGCCTGGTGAGGACGCTAAATACCTCTACTTCACTAATGGGGACGACTACTACCTAGGATTCGACATTTTCACCGAGGGCTACGAGCGCGGCACGAAGCAGACCGAGTACGACGGCAGCGATGGCACATATTCGTGGAACAAATGGAACTTCATTGGCACCTACGAGCCACGCTACTGGAGCGAAACCGAGCACTTCGAGGAACTCGGCAAGGTGTATGGCTTCGCAGGATTGACCAAGGAGGTGGACGAACAACTCGTCGTGGCCGGCGACTTCGTGAGGGCGAAGAGCGGCGCGAAGATCCGCCCCACGTCGTGCTATCTGATGTGGACAGGCTACGAGCCCGACTATGCCCCCGCCCGCAGAATGACTCGCGGCGCAGCGGCTGAGGACGTGGAACTGCCGCAGCGCATCACCGTGAAACTCGTCTCGGCCAGCGGCGAGACTACCGCCATCGGCACCCTCGACACCACGACGGGCGAAATGACCTTCGACAGCGAAGCATGGTACACCCTCGACGGTGTGCGCCTGAGCGGCAAGCCCAGCACCAAGGGCATCTATATCCGCTCGACCTTTGGTCGCTTGCAAGGCAAGAACAATGGCAAAAAGGTCGCGATTAAGTGAGAGAAATGAGAGCTCGCTCACATTTCCGAGCGTGAGCGAGCTCGAACGAAGTTCAAGATTGTAATCAAATAACGAATGGAGGCCACAGCAATGAAAAAGAGAGCATACGAAAAACCGACCTGTAGGGTCGTAGTGTTGCAACATCGTACACACCTACTGCAAGCCAGTCCTGAGCGTAGGACGCCGCCCGAAGAAATCCCCGACTACGACGACTGGATGGAAGCTAACATGATGAACGGCTATGAGGACTACGAGGAGGACGAAGAAGACTGGTAAGTTATCGTGCAGCGTCGAGCAGCAGCTCGCTCAGCGTGGGGTGGATATGTACAATGTCTCGTAGCTGCTCAACAGTGGTATCACGACACATGAGCGCAGCTACCTCCTGAACGAGGTCGGCCGAATGGGCACCGAAGGCGTGACAGCCGAGGATGGTGCCCATCTCCCCGCCCTCCCCCAAGGGAAGGGGACCTTCGGCAGAGAGCGACTGAGCAGCATAAAGCAGCTTTACCATTCCTTCTGTCTCACCCATAGCAAGCGCCTTGCCGTTGGCGCGGTGGAAGGCCTTGCCCACCTTGTAGGCAATGCCCTGTGCCTTGCACTGGTCTTCCGAAAGACCTACACAGGCTGCCTCCGGTGCGGTGAAGATGGCAGCAGGCATCACGTCGAAGCGAATGTCGTCGGTACGTCCCATGATGTGGTTGATGACATGCAGGGCCTGTGCCTCAGCAGCGTGAGCAAGCATCTGACGACCGTTGACGTCGCCGATGGCGTACATGTTTGCTGCGACAGAGTCGCAGCCTACACAACAGAAGTCCTCATTAACGGGGATGTTGCCTCGCTGGTCGAGGGTAATACCGGCAGCTTCGAGGTTCAGTCCGTCGGTGTTGGGCTGGCGCCCTGTAGCAATGAGAATAACATCTGCATCGATGTCGGCGAGCGACTGCACGGCAGTCTTCATGCGGAAGGTAATACCCCGCTTCTCCATCAATTTGCGCAGACGCTTGGCAACATCGCTGTCAAGCATGGGCAGGCACTCCTTCAAGAACTCTACGACAGTCACCTCCGACCCGAAGCGATGGAACACGCTGGCAAACTCCATGCCGATGACTCCGGCACCAATGATGCAAAGCTTCTTAGGCAAGGTGGTCAGCTGTAACAGCTCGGTAGAGTTGACAACACGGGGATCATCAATATCAGGCAGGGGCGGCATTTTGGGTTTGCTGCCCGTTGCAATGATAATGTTCTTGGCAGCAATGCAATCGCTGCCCACACTAACTGTATGAGCATCCACGAACGAGGCGTGACCACGCATGAGGGTGATATTGGGCTGCGAGAGGATACCCTCGACGCCTTGCCGCAGCTGGGGAACAACCTGTGCCACACGTTCGCGAGCCTCCTCAAAGGTGGCGCTGTGAACATAGCATTTAGTGGGAATACAGCCTACATTTAGGCAGGTGCCACCCACCTCATCCTGTTCCACGACAACCACCTGCAAGCCTTGCTTGGCAGCAAGCTCAGCGGCGCGGTAACCTCCAGGCCCCGCGCCGATAATGAGAAGAGAGCCCACCCCCTGCCCCTCCCCAAGGGAGGGGTTTGAGTTACTCTGACTGTTTCTGCTTGTTTCCATAATCATTCTATTTAAGCCCCTCCCTTGGGGAGGGGTTGGGGTGGGCTTATTGCCAATACGTTACTACCGGATGCTTTGCGGCCTCCACGTCATCGACACGCCCGATGGGTGTATGGTGAGGAGCCGACTTTACCAGGTCTGGGGCGGTCTTTGCCTCCTCGGCTATGCGGCGCATCACGGAGATGAAGGCATCGAGCGTCTCCTTCGATTCGTTCTCCGTCGGCTCAATCATCAGCGACTCATGGAACAGGAGCGGGAAGTAAATCGTGGGGGCATGATAGCCGTAGTCAAGCAGACGCTTGGCTACGTCCATGGTGGTGACACCGGTGGATTTGTCCTTCAGCCCGTCGAACACGAACTCATGCTTACAGAGGCCTGTAATAGGCAGTTCATAGACATCCTTCAGACGCTCCTTGATGTAGTTAGCATTGAGCGTAGCCAATGGACCAACCATCTTTACCTGCTCACGGCCCAGCGTCAGTATGTATGCATAGGCCCGCATCTCCACAGCGAAGTTGCCTTGATAAGGCGATACTTCGGGGAACAAATGCTCCAAGCCTTTACGTACGCCAACAGGCCCACTGCCCGGACCACCTCCACCGTGAGGTGTTGAGAACGTCTTGTGCAGGTTGATGTGCATGACGTCAAACCCCATGTCGCCCGGACGACATGCGCCCAACATCGGGTTGAGATTGGCACCGTCATAGTACATCAGACCACCGGCTTCGTGGACCATCTGAGCAATCGCAGGGATATTCGGTTCAAAAAGTCCTAACGTGTTGGGATTGGTCATCATCATGGCAGCCACCTCGTGACCATGTTCCGTAAGTATCTGCTCAAGGTCATCGACGTTTACCGTGCCGTCGTAGTACGACTTTACTTCAATGATTTCCAAGCCACAGACGGCAGCCGAAGCCGGATTGGTTCCATGAGCAGAGTCAGGCACGATAACCTTCGTTCTTGCCGCATCGCCACGCTCTTCGTGATACTTACGAATAACCATCAGTCCCGTCAGTTCGCCATGAGCACCGGCATAGGGCTTCAGCGTAAAGTCAGCCAAGCCCGTCAGGGCACAAAGCGACCGTTTCAGCAGTGTGCAAACAGCCTGTGCCCCTCGTGTAGTGTCGGCCGGCTGCAGGGGGTGCAGGTTCTGGAACTGCGGCAGGGCAGCCACTTCCTCATTCAACTTCGGGTTATACTTCATCGTACATGAGCCGAGGGGATAGAAGCCGTTATCCACTCCGAAGTTATTGGCCGACAGGTTTGTATAGTGACGTACAACGGTCAGTTCGTCGCACTCGGGCAGTGCTGCTGCTTCCCGGCGTAGCATGGCAGCCGGCAACTCATGGTGGCCAAAACGGTTCTTAGGCAGTGAGCAGCCACGACGGCCCTCCTTGGAGAGCTCGAATATCAGGTTTCCATATAATCTGTTATTCATATCAGTGCGATTAATTGGTCTATTTCTTCCTTTGTACGTTTCTCCGTTACAGCCAGCATGATGGTGTCATCGGTCACCTTTATGCCACCAAAGAACCCAGCATCTAACCAGCGCTGCTGCAAAGCATCGATGTCGCCGTCGTAGCGCACACAGAACTCATTGAAGAACGGCTGTTCGAAAGCCATGCGGAAATGTCCCGTAGCCAAGAGCTGCTCCGAGAGATAATGAGCGCCGTCATAGGACAACTGGGCGGCTTCACGCAGCCCTTGCTTACCCATCAGCGAAAGATAAACCGTAACAAAGAGAGCCATCAGGCTTTGGTTACTACAAATATTTGAGGTTGCCTTCTGCCGGCGAATATGTTGTTCACGAGCCTGCAACGTCAACACGAAAGCACGCTGACCGCGACTGTCGTGCGTACGACCGACAATGCGGCCTGGCATCTTACGAATGAGTTTCTCCGTGCAGCAAAGGTAGCCCACGTAGGGCCCGCCAAACTGCATGGGAATGCCTAACGACTGACCGTCACCGACGGCAATGTCTGCTCCCCACTCGCCCGGAGTCTTCAGCAGAGCCAGGTCGAAGGCTACACTGTTCATGATGAAGAGTGCCTTCTGCTGGTGGCAAACATCGGCAAAGCCGGTAAAGTCTTCAATGATGCCATAACGGTTGGGCTGCTGCACCAGGACACCGGCCACATCATTGAGTGTTGAGAGTTGAGCGTTGAGTGCTGATTGGTCTGTCACGCCGTTCTTGGACGGGATGACCTCTACGTCAAGCTGCTGGAAATGGGCATACTGGCGTACCACGGCCTGCGTCTTCTCATCGACAGTGTCGCTCATCAGTATGCGACGCTGCTTCTTGCCTGCAGCAACAGCCATCAGCACAGCCTCAGCCGTAGCCGTCGTACCGTCATACATAGAGGCATTCGAGATGTCCATACCTGTCAGAGCTGTCATCATGGATTGGTATTCAAAGATGTAGTGCAGGGTGCCCTGTGAGATTTCTGCCTGATAGGGTGTGTAGCTGGTCAGGAACTCCGACCGGCTGAGCAGGTTGGGGATGACGGCTGGTGTGTAATGGTCATAGACACCTGCGCCGGCAAAGCAGACGAGCTGCTGATTCTGACGGCCCAGCTGTTCAAACAGCTGACGCACCTCCAGCTCACTCATGCTTTCTGGCAACTCATAGTCGCCCCGAAAGCGGAGGTGATCAGGAATGTCACCGTATAAGGCATCGAGGGAATCAACGCCCACGGTACGGAGCATGTCCTGAAGGTCAGCCTCGGTATGGGGGAAGTACTTAAAGCCCACCCCCTGCCCCTCCCCAAGGGAGGGAGGATTGGTTACTTTTTCCATTTAATGTTTTTTGTATTAGGTAATAAAACCCCTCCTTGGGGAGGGGTGGGATGGTCCCTACTCGCAAAATGCTTCGTAGGCCTTGGCATCCATGAGGTTGTCAAGTTCCGACTTATCGCTGAGTTCCACCTTGATAATCCAGTTCTCAAAAGCATCCTTATTGAGCAGCTCCGGCTCGTCGTCAAGGGCTTCGTTCACCTCAACCACCTTACCACTGACGGGAGAAATAAGGTCGCTGGCTGCCTTCACACTTTCTACGGCTCCAAACTCCTCGCCGGCTTCCACCTCGTCATCAACTTCGGGCATATCGACATAGACCACATTGCCCAGTTCATGCTGTGCGAAGTCTGTGATACCCACGAAACCATAATCACCATCTACTCTTACAAATTCGTGCGACTCTGAGTAGTAGAGTCCTTCTAAAACTTTTGCCATAACTATTATTTTCGATTTATTTCTTATAGTTTTTGTTGTAGAACTGCTTTTTCACCACTACGGCAGGGAAGGTCTTCTTGCGCACTTGCACCTCAACTTCAGTATCGAGCTTGGCGAATGCCGTATCAACAAGGGCCATGCAGACGCTCTTGCCGGTAGAGATAGAACGGTAGCCCGTGGTCACTGTGCCTATGACCTGTCCGTCCTTCAGCACCTGACAGTCATGACGCGCGATAGCTTTGTCCTTCAGCTCCAAGCCAACCAGTTTCTTGGCCGTTCCTTCTGCCTTCTGACGGGTCAGTGCCTCACGACCTATGAATTCCGGCTTGTCGAGCTTGACAAACATAGAGAGACCAGCCATGACGGGTGAGATGTCGGCTGATAGTTCATCGCCATAGAGCGGCAGTCCCACCTCGAAGCGCAGCGTGTCACGACACCCCAGCCCACAGGGCTGTACCCCGGCAGCCATCAGTTTGTCCCAGCAAGCGCGGATAAAGTCTTTCTCACCATAAATCTCAAAACCATCCTCACCGGTATAGCCCGTACGGCTGACAATGATGTTATTCAGATTGCCACGCTCAGGCGACGGCAGTTCCTTGAAGGTATAGAATGTCAGTTCGCGACAAGGCAGGCTGAGCACCTGTTCCATGGTACGCTCTGCGTCTGGTCCCTGCACGGCCAACTGGCCGAAGGCATCAACACTCCACGGACGAATCTCAGCGTTCCATCCGTTCAGGTTCTGGCGAAGCCATTCAATGTCCTTGTCGATGTTGGCAGCATTGATGACAAGCGTATAGAGCTCTTCTGAACGCTTATACACCAACAGGTCATCAACGACACCGCCATTCTCATAACACATCATGCCGTAGAGCACCTGCCCATTCTTCATGGGCATGACGTCATTGGTAAAGATATGGTTGACGAAGTGGGCTGCCGCATGGCCGCAGATATCCACCTCACCCATGTGGCTAACGTCGAACACACCCACCTGTTTACGCACTGCCTCGTGCTCGGTAGTGATATCCTTATACTGAATAGGCATGTCGTAGCCTGCAAAAGGTGACATCAGTGCCCCCAGGGCTACATGCTTGTCGTGAAGACAAGTGATTTTTGTTTCCATAGTTGTTATAGTGTTAATAAGTCAATAAAATCTTCTTTGTTGAGGTTCATCACGACATCGTCGATGCGTTCCGGTAACGCACGGCAGATGGCATCATGCTCCAAGGGCAGTCCTTTCAGCTTGTCGAGCAACTGGCTGTCTATTTCACCTATGAGGAAGTAGTCACCCATCAGGTTCACGCTGCGGATGATGCCATTCTTCAGCTCTATACGGGCCTCAAAATCCCCCACCCCTTCAATGCGGCGTTTCTTCACTACCGTATAACGAGGATTATTACCATAGATGAATTCGGGTGACAGGTATTCCTGCTCCAACTCTTCAATGCGCTCCACGTCAGTCGCAGTGAGCATAATGTCTGCATCGCAGAGCGTATCGTGCACAAACTTCTTGAACTCGTCAAGGGTCAACAGCAGGTAATCCTTCAGTAGGCAGACACGCTGTCGCACACTGACCACCCCCTTCGACAAGAGCTTGGCATCAGTCGGCGTGATAGAGCCCACCATGTTTAACATATCCGTATCGTAAAGCATGGTTCCATGCACGATGCTTCGTCCAGGCAAATGATAGAAAGCGTTACCTGACACCTTACGGCTGCCCACCATCACATCATTACGCCCAGAGGGACGGGCATCCACGCCTAACCGCTGCAACATGCTGACAATCATCATGATGTAGCGATTAAACGTAAAGTTGACATTTTGCTCACGGGTAATATAAGAGAACATGACATTCGACATGTCAGCATAGACGCAGCCTCCTCCGCTTTTACGCCTATACATCTGAATATGGTGCTTGCGGCAATAGTCCATATTCACCTCTGCCTCTATAAGCTGGTTACGCCCAAAAATGACACTCGGCTCCACCTGCCACATAAAGAAACAGTCGTCTTCGTCAATAGTCCGGGCTACATATTCCTCCATAGCGAGATAGAACGATAAGCGTCTAACTCCTTCTGTTTCGGGAATTTGTATATATTTCATAGTCTGAGGTCAGTAATAGTTCTCTTTTTTCACTTTGCAAATTTATGAAGAATTTATTTAACTTCCAAGCGTTTTACCTTTTTTATTGTAAAAAAGAATGATGAAAGTACCTCTTATTTACATCGAAGGTACTTCCGTTGGACAGTATAAAAAGAAAAAAACGCTTTTTCTTTTTGTACTTTGCTCACTTATTCGTACCTTTGTCCCCTGTTAGGAATAGAAAACCACTGTGGAAGATAATAAACTTAAACTACTTGGCAATATACAATACCCCCATGACTTGCGACAACTGTCGATTGACCAGCTGCCGCAGGTTTGTCAGGAATTACGCGAATACATCGTCAACGAACTGTCGGTAAACCCTGGTCACTTGGCATCAAGCCTTGGCGTAGCAGAGATTACCGTCGCCCTGCACTATGTGTATAACACCCCAGAGGACCGCATTGTGTGGGACGTGGGGCACCAGGCATACGGGCACAAGATTCTGACAGGGCGCAGGGAGCAGTTCTCCACCAACCGTAAACTGCACGGCATCATGCCATTCCCCTCACCCTTGGAGAGTGAATACGACACGTTTACCTGTGGACATGCCTCCAACTCCATCAGTGCAGCGTTGGGCATGGCTGTGGCGGCCCAGCATTCAGCACTCAACACCCAACGAAAAGTGGTGGCCGTCATCGGTGATGGAGCCATGTCGGGCGGGTTAGCCTTCGAGGGACTCAACAACGTTTCGTCATCTCCCAACGACCTGCTCATCATCCTTAACGATAACGACATGTCTATCGACCGTGCCGTGGGAGGAATGGAGAAATACCTGTTGCAACTCGACACCAACGAGACCTATAACGACCTGCGTTTCAAGGCCTCGCAATGGCTGCATGCCAAAGGCTTGTTAGACGACAAGCGTAAGAAGAGCATCATCCGTATGAACAATGCCCTGAAGTCAGCCCTGTCGCATCAGCAGAATATTTTTGAGGGCATGAACATACGCTACTTCGGCCCTTACAATGGTCATGACGTCAAGGAACTGGTACGCATACTCCGGCAGATAAAGGACATGAAGGGCCCCAAGCTGCTCCACCTGCACACCACCAAGGGTAAGGGTTACGGTCCTGCTGAGCGACACGCCGAGATATGGCATGCCCCAGGCAAGTTCGACCCAGAGACAGGCGAACGTATCATTAAGGACACTACCGGACAGCCGCCCAAATATCAAGACGTATTTGGTGAGACCATCCTGGAACTGGCCCGTCAGAACCCCAACATTGTAGGTGTGACACCCGCTATGCCTTCCGGCTGCTCACTCAACATCATGATGAAGGAAATGCCGGGGCGGACCTTCGACGTAGGAATTGCCGAAGGGCATGCCGTCACCTTCTCTGCCGGCATGGCCAAGGACGGGCTACAGCCCTTCTGCAACATTTATTCAGCGTTTTCACAACGTGCTTACGACAACATCATACACGACGTGGCCATACTGCGGCTACCAGTAGTGCTCTGCTTCGACCGTGCCGGACTGGTAGGCGAAGACGGCCCGACACACCACGGTGCTTTCGACCTGGCTGCCCTGCGGCCTATACCAAACATGACCATCTCGTCGCCCATGAACGAACACGAGCTTCGCCGTCTCATGTTTACCGCCCAGCTGCCCGACAAGGGACCATTCGTCATCCGCTATCCCAGAGGGAGCGGTGTGATGGTTGACTGGCGTTGCCCGTTTGAGGAGATTCCTGTTGGCAAAGGTCGTAAGCTACATGACGGCGACGACGTGGCTGTGCTCTCCCTCGGTCCTGTAGGAAACACGGTGGAAGAGGCTATCAACTCACTCGGTGGCCAACACCCGACACCCATCAGCGTAGCTCACTACGACATGCGTTTCCTGAAACCGCTGGACGAGGACATCCTGCATGAAGTGGGCAAGAAGTTCAGGCGCGTAATCACCGTCGAGGACGGCGTACGCAATGGCGGGCTGGGCAGTGCTGTGCTGGAATGGCTCTCCGACCACGGTTATCACCCCGAGGTGATTCGTCTCGGCCTACCCGATGCGTTTGTGGAGCACGGCACCGTCAGTGAGCTTCGACACCTCGTTGGCATTGACAAGGAAAGTATCATTCAACAAATAACAAGTCCCCTCTCCTTGAGAGAGGGTTAGGGAGAGGCCTATGAAAATCATCATCGGAGGCGCAGGTGCCGTAGGCACCCATTTAGCAAAGCTACTATCCCGCGAGCGTCAGGATTGTGTGCTGATAGACGAGAACGACGAGCGGCTGAGCGAGCTCGACAGCAGTTACGACATCATGACGCTGCAAGGTTCACCCACCAGCATTAGCACACTGAAGGATGCCGGCTGCGAGGGTGCCGACCTCTTTGTGGGCGTCACTCCTGAAGAGAGCCGTAATGTCAACGCCTGCATCATCGCCCATGCCATTGGTGCCAAGAAGACCGTGGCACGTATTGACAATTTCGAATACCTGGCTCCACAGATGGGACCGTTCTTCAAGAACCTGGGCATCGACTCACTTATTTATCCGGAGGTGTTAGCTGCCAAGGACATCATTAACGGTTTGAAACTCTCGTGGGTTCGGCAGCGGTGGGACGTTCACGACGGTGCCCTGGTGCTGCTCGGCATCAAGCTGCGCGAGTCGTGCGAAATCTTCGACCAGCCCCTCAAGGAACTCTGCGGCCCCGAAGACCCCTTCCACATTGTTGCCATCAAGCATGGGGAAGAGACCATCATCCCCAGCGGTAACGATATTCTTCACCTTCACGACCTGGCTTACTTCATGACTACCCGCGAGTATATTCCCTATATCCGTAAGATTGTGGGCAAGGAGCATTATGCCGACGTAAAGAACGTCATCGTGATGGGTGGCGGAAAGACATCAGTCAGGGCTGCACTGACGGCTCCCGACTACATGAACTTCAAAATCATAGAAAGTGACGAGCGTCGCTGCGAAGAGCTGAACGCGCTGTTGAGCAACACCGACACGATGGTGATTCATGGCGACGGCCGTGACTTGGCATTGCTGGAAGACGAGGGCATCCGTAACACACAGGCCTTTGTGGCGCTGACAGGTAATGCAGAGACCAACATCCTGGCCTGTCTGACGGCCAAGAAACTGGGTGTCAGAAAGACCGTGGCGATGGTTGAGAACCTTGACTACGTCAGTATGGCCGAGAGCCTTGACATAGGCACCATCATCAACAAGAAGAACATTGCTGCCAGCCACATCTTCCAGATGATGCTCGACGCTGAGGTCAGCAACATGCGCTCGCTGATGATGGTGGACTCCGACGTGGCCGAGTTTACGGCTGCCGAGGGTTCAAAGGTGACCAAGAAGCCTGTGAAGGACCTCGGTCTGCCCTTTGGCGTCACCATCGGCGGACTGGTACGCAACGAGAAGGGCTACTTAGTCAACGGTAACACGCAGGTTATGGCAGGCGACTCTGTCATGGTGTTCTGTCACGAGCATAACCTGAAGAAAGTTGAGAAATTCTTCAAAGCCTCATCACTATGGTAAATCTTGGACTGGTATCGAAAATCATTGGACAGCTGCTTTGTCTGGAAGGCTTTCTGATGTCGTGGTGCGTCGTCATGTCTTTCTGCTATGAGGAAGACGACAGCATCTCTTTTCTGATTTCCATGATTCTCACCTTCTGCGGCGGCCTTATCTTCCTTTACCGCGGACGTGATGCCAGTAACAACATGAGCCGCCGCGACTCCTATCTCGTGGTGACTGCCACGTGGATTTCTTTCTCCATCTTCGGCATGCTGCCTTACATGATAGGAGGCTACATCACCAACCTTACCGATGCCTATTTCGAGACCATGTCGGGCTTTACTACGACAGGTGCCTCTATCCTCGACGACGTGGAGCGCATGCCCCACGGCATTTTGTTCTGGCGTTCCCTGTCACAATGGATTGGCGGCTTGGGAATTGTGTTCTTCACCATTGCCATCCTGCCTTCTATGGCTGGCGGTAGCATTCGTGTGTTCGCTGCCGAGGCCACCGGCCCCATTCGTACAAAGATGCACCCCAAGCTGTCAACCAATGCCAAATGGATTTGGACCATCTACCTCGGCCTTACCGTAGCTTGTGTACTGAGTTACTGGGCAACGGGCCTTAACTGGTTCGACAGTGTGAACTTCGCCATGACCACTACGGCAACGGGCGGCTTCTCCACCCATAACGACAACGCGGCACTTTTCATCACACCTGCCGTAGAATATGTGTCAGCCCTGTTCCAGTTCCTGGCTGGTATCAACTTCACGCTACTTTACATGAGCCTCTTCAAACTGCGCTGGCGTAACCTTTTCAAGAGTTCAGAGTTCAAGCTCTACTTGGGCATTGTAGTCATTGCCACCATCTGGATTATGAGCATGCTCATTGCCCGCGTAGGCTATGGCTATGAGCATGCCTTACGTTCGTCGCTGTTCCAGGTTGTCTCGTTCATGACCACCACCGGAATGTTCAGCGACAACGTTGCCGTATGGCCCCACATCACGTGGATCATCATTGGCTTTCTGATGTTCATCGGTGCATCGGCCGGCTCTACCAGCGGCGGTTTCAAGTGCGTACGGGCACTGATGGTCTTCGAAGTGATGCGCAATGAGTTCCGCCGTATTCTGCATCCCAATGCCGTGTTGCCCGTCAAGGTGAGCGGGCACCCCATCCCACAGTCAAAGATTACCACGCTCATGGCGTTCCTGGCCATTTACATGGTCATCTGTATCCTCTGCGCCGGCATCATGATACTGTCAGGCATCGACAGCGTTAACGCTATGGGCATCTCGCTCGGACTCATTAGTAACGTGGGACCTGCACTCGACCTCAACATAGGCGCCTCTATGTCGTGGAGCATACTTCCCGACCACATCAAGTGGATATGTTCGTTCCTCATGCTCGTGGGACGTCTTGAAATATTGAGCGTACTGGTACTCTTTACAAGAAGCTACTGGAAAGACAACTGACAAGAATGGACAAAGGATAATTGATAATTAAGAATGGAAATCATGCAAAACTACTACAAATTCAAACCTTTATTAAAAACACTTATCTGGGGCACCGAGAGCTGGCAGATAAGTGGCGTGCCCGGCAACGAGACACCAACTGTGTCGGACGGCTCTCCCGTCCAAACCCTCAACAACTTAGTAAAAGAACAAAAGGACCGGCTGGTAGGCAAGGCCAACTATGAACGCTTCGGCGACGAGTTCCCCCTGCTCATTAAGTTCATTGATGCTCACCAGAACCTCAGTATTCAGGTGCATCCTACCGACGAGATTGCTCACCGGCAGGGAAAACCGCGTGGCAAGACGGAGATGTGGTACGTCATGGACTCTGCGCCTGACGCCATGCTCTACAACGGACTTAAGCAGCAGATAACGCCCGAAGAGTACAAGTCGATGGTAGAAGACGACACCATCTGCGACGCGCTGGCACAGTACAACGTGAAGGAAGGCGACTGCTTCTTCATTCCCGCCGGCCGCATTCATGCCATCGGAGCCGGCTGCTACTTGGCAGAGATACAGCAGACCAGCGACGTCACCTACCGCATCTACGACTACGGCCGTCGCGACAAGAACGGCAACCTGCGAGAGCTGCATACCAAGGAGGCTGCCGAGAGCATTGACTACCGCGTGCTGCCCGACTACCGCCAGGCTTACACGCCAAAGAAGAATGAAGGGCAGACGCTGGTGGAGTGTCCCTACTTCAATACGGCAGTCTATGACCTCAACGAGCCGATGCAGATAGACTACTCGGAGCTTGACTCCTTTGTCATTCTCATCGGACTGAAGGGTAAGGGCCGCCTCAACATTGACGGCGAGGAGGTCAGCTTCGGCAAGGGTGAGACCATTCTGCTGCCTGCCTATATAAATAATGTACGCGCGGAAGGAACGGTCAAGTTCCTGGAGACGTTTGTTGGGTAGCAGAAGGTTCCTGATGGGTAGCCTCAGCATTCAAGAACCGCTCCACATCAGCCAGAATACGGAGGAAAGGCTCCGCCTGGGTATAGCCCGCATTCTTTTTAAGCATCTGACGTATGTCCTGCAACGAGTGTTCGTAGCAGGACATTTCGTTACGCCGCTGCATGTGGTGTACCGCCGTGCGCTGTATCTCGTCCTGCCGTTCCTGCCGCAGACGGTTGCACACCTTGTTCATGATGGGGACGACCACGTTGTCGAACAGGGAATGCCCCTGAATGTAAAGATAGGTGGTCTGAGGCGTGATGCCCAAGTCCTTGATGCTCTGCTTGGTGGCCAGATAGGCCTCCTTGTTGTCGGGGAACTCGGCCTGTAACTGCCTGACTTTGGTGCCGACCTTACGGCGCAGGTGTTCAATGGAGGGCTGGGGAGTCTGCACATTGAACCCGCCCGGGTCAATGACGCGGGCCATATCGGTAAGCGAGAAACGGTTATGGTTGCCGGTACGGTAAATCCAGACGGACCAGACGAAAAGCGGGAAGATGGCCTCGCTGTACTGGCGCAGATAGTCACGGAAGTCAAAGATGCGATGGTCGTTGAGTGTTACGCCGGTAGCTACGTCGTGCAACGAGGGGGCGTAGCATTGCAGGTTCTCTATGGCGTAGGCATACGTATGGAACACGTAGGGATTCTCAATGACGCACTTCGACTGGGAGGTGACGCCTTGCAGCAGATAGTCGTAGTCGGCATCCACACAGGCTATCATGGAGGGACCGAGAATTGCGTCCGACTCTCCTCTCTCCTCTCTCCTCTCTCCTCTAATAATATTCATCAGCACCGACTTCTTGCCGCGCTCCAGTTTTTTGTGGGAAGGCAGCATGACTTCGAAATAGCGGGTGTCGTCCTCAAACCGGCTGAGCACCGTGCGCCAGAAGTAGATGTCGTCATAACTCTCAACGTAAGCAACAATACGCTTACGACGGTTTTTCGATGCCAGCCGGTTGGCGGCGTCGAAATACTGTGAGTTGAGATTATCCTTCAGACGTGATGGCATAGAAAGCAGTAAATCGTCAATCACACGGTGATGTCGCTGACCTCCGTAACCATGTCCATCCAGCCATTCATGATGACGGCCGGCGAATGGGTGGTCAGAATAATCTGCACGTTGGGGTTCAGTTCGAGAATGAGCTCAATAAGCCGTTTCTGCCACTCAATGTGCAGGCTGACCTCCGGTTCGTCCATAAAGAGTATGTAGTGTTGCTGGTCCTCCACGAGCACGGTCAGCAGAATGGCCAGAATCTGTTTCTCACCGCTCGACAGCTGATAGGGCACCAGCGTCTCGCCTATCTGTGAGAAGCGTATCTCGTTCTCCGTACGTATGATCTTCTTGCCTGTCTCAGCAAATAGCTCATCGACCATGTCCTGAAAGCGGGTCTTCATCTTGGACAGCTGCTGTGCCGCATCGGCATGTCCCTGCTGCAGGGCCTCAATAATGCGGTTGCCAATGTTCACCTGGTAGTCCAGGTATTTCCGCTGCAGGTGATAGAGCTGGAAGTCGAGTGCCGACATGATGCGCGTATCGACATGCGTCATGGTGCTCAGGTCGAGCACAGGCGAGTCGAGCGTACGTATGATGTCAAACCTGACGTGCGTGGCGTCTTCGGGTTCCGCCGTGATGTGTACCCCCTTCAGCAGGTGGTTGATAATGTCACCATTGGTGTTGACACTTCGGAACACCTTGTTCAGGATGGTTGACTTACCCACACCGTTAATGCCGCTCAGCACGTTGACGTGCGGGTCGAGCGTCCAGATGATGTGCTTCTTTCCGCTCCACAGTGAGTCAATCTCAATCTGCTTGATGTAGTCTGCGTATTTCTGCATAGGCTTGTAAGTTTGCTGCAAAAATAATAAAAAAAAGTGTAACTACAAAAAAAGCGACCGAATTATTCTCGGTCGCCTTGATGCTTTGTCCAAAAATCGACTAACCAGATGTCGAAGATGAGCGTGCTGTAAGCCGGTATGGACCCGTTCGCACTCGCCCCGTAGGCCAGCTGATGGGGAATGGTGACACGCCAGTGGTCGCCCCGGTGCATGTGCTGCAATGCCGTTGAAAAGCCGGGAACGAAGTCGGAGCATGTGGGCATGCGGTAATAAGCCACGGTGCCCGTAGTGGAACTCACGGCAATCCTGGCCGGAGCATCGACAGCCTGGTCGGGCGTCGATTTGAGGTAGCTCTTGTCGAACACCATGCCTGACGGATAGCTGGTTGAGGGCAGCAGATGTCCGGAATAGTGAATGACCACCGAGTCGTTGTAGTAAGGACTGTTACCTCCCATGCCCTCTTCTATCCTATCCACCAGGATGCAGTCGGTGTGTGCAGCTGTCACGCCCTCACCCATCGACCACTTGGCAAAGATGTTGGAGGCGCTGTGAGCCTGATACTGCTGTTCAAAGTAGGCCTCGTTCTTGTTCTGCCAGTCGGGGTACTCCACTTGGTCGCTGTCAGTCTCTGAGCAGGAGCTGATGAGAAGTAAAAGGGTAAAAAGGTAAAAAGGAATAACCTTTACCCTGCCCTTTATGATGCGATGACGTTTCTCCATTATTTACTTTCTTACCTTTTTACTTTCTTACCTTTTAAAGTTTCTTCAGCAAGGAGGCAATGCTCACCTTGTCTTCGATGATGCCTGCCAGGTCTTCTATCTTCACGCGCTCCTGCTCCATGGTGTCGCGGAAACGCAGGGTGACGCAACCGTCGTTGAGCGTGTCGTGATCGATGGTGACGCAGTACGGAGTACCGATGGCATCCTGGCGGCGGTAGCGCTTGCCGATGGAGTCCTTCTCGTCGTACTGGCAGTTGAAGTGGAAGCGCAGCGAGTTGATGATCTCACGGGCCTTCTCGAGCAGTCCGTCCTTCTTGACTAACGGCATGACGGCCAGCTTCACAGGAGCCAGCGCTGCGGGCAGCTTCAGCACCACGCGGGTCTCGCCGTTCTCCAGTTTCTCCTCGCAGTAGCTGTGGCACATAATGCTGAGGAACATACGGTCAACGCCGATAGAGGTCTCGATGACGTACGGCGTGTAGCTCTCGTTGGTAGCCGGGTCGAAGTACTTGATGCTCTTGCCCGAGAACTTCTCGTGCTGCGACAGGTCGAAGTTGGTACGGCTGTGTATGCCCTCCACCTCCTTAAAGCCGAACGGCATCTTGAACTCAATGTCGGTAGCAGCGTTGGCATAGTGGGCCAGCTTGTCGTGGTCGTGGAAACGATAGTTCTCTGCACCGAAGCCCAATGCCTGGTGCCAGGCCATGCGGGTCTGCTTCCACTTGGGGAACCACTCCAGCTCTGTGCCGGGCTGTACGAAGAACTGCATCTCCATCTGCTCGAACTCCCTCATGCGGAAGATGAACTGGCGGGCCACAATCTCGTTACGGAAGGCCTTACCTATCTGGGCTATGCCGAAGGGTATCTTCATGCGGCCGGTCTTCTGCACGTTCAGGTAGTTCACGAAGATGCCCTGTGCCGTCTCCGGACGCAGGTAAATCTTCATGGAGGCGTCGGCCGAGGCACCCATCTCGGTAGAGAACATGAGGTTGAACTGGCGCACGTCGGTCCAGTTGCGCGTTCCGCTGATGGGGCATACTATTTCTTCGTCGAGAATGATTTGCTTCAGCTCTTCCAGGTCGGGGCCCTGCATGGCAGCAGCATAACGGGCATGCAGCGCGTCGCGCTTCTGCTTGGTCTCGGCCACGCGGGGGCTGGTCTCCAAGTATTTCTGCTCATCGAAGCTCTCGCCGAAGCGCTTGCGGGCCTTCTCCACTTCCTTCTGAATCTTCTCGTCATACTTGGCTATCTGGTCCTCAATGAGCACGTCGGCGCGATAGCGCTTCTTCGAGTCGCGGTTGTCAATGAGGGGGTCGTTGAATGCATCAACGTGTCCACTGGCTTTCCATATCGTGGGGTGCATGAAGATGGCCGAGTCAATGCCGACGATGTTCTCGTGCAGCAGTACCATCGACTTCCACCAGTATTCCTTAATGTTGTTCTTTAACTCTACGCCGTTCTGACCGTAGTCATACACAGCGCCCAGTCCGTCATAGATGTCGCTTGAGGGAAACACGAAACCATACTCCTTACAATGCGATACGATTTTCTTAAATACGTCTTCTTGTGCCATAATGTAAGTCCCCTAACATTAGGGGATTCAGGGGTCTGAACAGGCGTTCTTCAAACCGTCTTTAATAGTTATTTATGCGGGGTCTGCGCCTGTTCAGACCCTCGTCCCCCGTCTTTGGGGTTTCATTTTTCCGTGCAAAGGTAGTGCAAACCGAGCAAAAAGCAAAATAAATTAGTATTTATTTTCATTTTCGAGGTGCAGCCCACTTGTCGGAGGCGGCACATCTCCGTGTCGGAGGCACCGAATCACTAACACGTAGGTGCCGGGTATCTTTACTGTTGACTATAGTCGGAAGAACTGCTGACTATAGTCGGACGTTCGATTGACTATAGTCGGAAATTCTGCCGACTATAGTCGGAAGCAAAGAAAGGAGGTACATAAAGCAAGGAGAGTCGGTACATCAGGCAAGGAGAGGAGGCGGCTGCGAGAGGCCCGCAAGGGGTAAAGTTACGAAAAAAAACTAAAACCAAGGCAATAAATTTGCGTATTTGCACAAATTCACGTATCTTTGCATGAAAAACCTAAAACAAGCCTGTAATGAGCAATCAGAAAGGCTGCACTAAGAACATGAGCGACGAAATAAAAGACCAGAACACCCCTTTAGACCCCGAAGAAGAAAGTGTGGTCAGCGCCTCCACCGCTGACGAGTCAGAGGCCCACTCTGACTACAAGCCTGTCAACCGCTTCGACGCGGCCGCCGTGCACCACCTTTCAGGCATGTACCAGAACTGGTTTCTGGACTATGCCTCCTACACCATACTCGACCGAGCCGTGCCCCACATTGAGGACGGTCTGAAACCTGTGCAGCGCCGCATACTGCACTCCATGAAGCGTATGGACGACGGGCGCTACAACAAGGTGGCCAACATCGTGGGCCACACCATGCAGTTCCACCCGCACGGCGACGCCTCCATAGGCGACGCGCTGGTGCAGCTGGGACAGAAGGACCTGCTCATCGACACACAGGGAAACTGGGGCAACATTCTGACGGGCGACCGTGCGGCGGCTCCCCGTTACATTGAAGCACGCCTGTCGAAGTTTGCCCTCGACACGGTGTTCAACCCCAAGACCACCGAGTGGCAACTGTCCTACGACGGGCGCAACAAGGAGCCCATCACGCTGCCCGTCAAGTTCCCCCTGTTGCTCAGTCAGGGGGCGGAGGGCATTGCCGTAGGACTATCGACCAAGGTGCTGCCCCATAACTTCTGTGAGATTTGCGATGCAGCCGTCAGCTACCTGCAGGGCGAGGAGTTCCACCTGTACCCCGACTTCCAGACGGGCGGCAGCATCGATGTCAGCAAGTATAACGACGGCCAGCGCGGCGGCGTGCTGAAGGTGAGGGCCAAGATTGAGAAGCTCGACTCGAAGACCCTCGTCATTCGCGAACTACCTTTCACGAAGACCGTCTCCTCGCTGTGCGAAAGCATTACGAAGGCCATTGAGAAGGGAAAGATCAAGGCCCGCAACGTGACCGACCTGACCTCAGCCGAAGTGGAGATTCAGGTGCACTTGTCTCCCGGTGTGTCGAGCGACAAGACCATCGACGCGCTCTACGCCTTCACCGACTGCGAAATCAATATCTCGCCCAACTGCTGCGTCATCAAGGAAGAGAAGCCGCAGTTCCTCACCGTGAGCGACGTGCTGCGCCACGCCACCGACCGCACCAAGGACCTCATCCGCCAGGAGTTGGAAATACGCAAGGGTGAGCTGTTGGAACAGCTGCACTTCTATTCGTTGGAAAAGATATTCATTGAGGAGCGCATCTATAAGGACAAGAAGTTCGAGCAGGCACCCAACGTGGATGCCGTCTGCGAACACATTGACGAACGCCTGACACCCTTCTACCCCACCCTGATACGCGAGGTGACGAAGGACGACATCCTGAAGCTGCTGGAAATCAAGATGCAGCGCATACTGAAGTTCAATAAGGACAAGGCCGACGAGCTGATGGCCCGCATCAAGGCTGAGATAGACGACATAGACAACGACCTGAAGAACCTGACGATGGTGACCGCCAAGTGGTTCCTGTTCCTGAAAGACAAATACGGCAAGGAACACCCGCGAATGACGGAAATACGCAACTTCGACACCATCGAGGCCGCCAAGGTGGTGGAAGCAAACCAGAAACTCTACATCAACCGCAACGAAGGCTTCATCGGCACAGGCCTGAAGAAGGACGAGTACGTCTGCAACTGCTCCGACATTGACGACATCATCATCTTCTACAAGGACGGAAAGTTCAAGGTGGTGCGCGTGGCCGACAAGCTCTTTATCGGCAAGAACGTGCTGTGGCTCGGCGTCTATAAGCGTAACGACCAGCGTACCATTTATAACGTGGTCTATCGTTCCGGCAAGAAGGGACCTTACTACATCAAGCGCTTCAACGTGCCAGCCATCACCCGCGACCGCGAATACGACATTACGACAGGCGAGCCGGGGTCGAAGATTATGTACTTCACGGCGAACCCCAACGGCGAGGCGGAAGTCATCAAGGTGACGCTCGATGCCTCGGCCATGACGTCGCGCAAGTCGAGCATCTTCCTGGAGCGTAACTTTGCAGAAGTCATGATCAAGGGACGCGGAGCACGCGGTGTGACGCTCACCAAGAAACCCATTCACCGCATCGGACTGAAGAGTCACGGACACTCCACGCTGGGCGGCCGTAAGGTGTGGTACGACCCTGACGTGAACCGGCTGAACTACGACGAGCACGGACGGCTCTTGGGCGAGTTCTTCGATGGCGACCAGCTGCTCATCATACTCGACAATGGCGAGTACTACCTGACCAACTTCGACGTGAACAACCACTTCGAGGATAACCTGCGCATCATCGAGAAATATAATGCCAACAAGGTATGGACGGCTGTCCTCTTCGATGCCGACAACGATAACTACCCCTACATCAAGCGGTTCCTCTTGGAGGCATCGAAGAAGAAGCAGACCTACATGGGCGAGAATGCCGCGTCAAGAGAGATTCTGCTGACCGACCAGGTTTATCCGCGCGTACTCATCACCTTTGGAGGTGCCGACGCCGTGCGCCCGCCGCAGGAGATTGACGTGGAGCAGTTCATTGCCGTGAAGGGCTACAAGGCAAAGGGCAAGCGCCTTACCACCTGGCAGGTGGAGCGCATTGAGGAGCTGGAGCCCCTCCGTTTCCCCGAACCCGAGGAGGACACGGAGGACAACGACACCCCCGCTGACACAGAAGAGGAGGTTCTCGACCCCGACGCCGGCAAGAGTGAGCAGCAAATCATCGACGAGATGACCGGACAACTAAACCTCTTCCCTGATGAATAGGCTTACCACCATACTCATTTGTTGGCTTTGTACCTGCTCGCTGCAGGCACAAAACGACTCCTTGCCCCTGAAGACGTCAGCATATCAGTTAGGCATAGGCAACACCCGCATACTGGACACCTACCTCTCGCAGGAGAAGTTCAGCGGACTGGGACTGACCTTCCTCGCCACCGTTGAGCGCGAGAAGCCCGGCAGCCGTTGGGTAACGCTCATGGAGCATCAGGCCTGCTTCTCAACGGTGGACGACCGTGCCGACACCCAGCATGAGCTGCAGGGTGACTACACGTTCTACTTCGGACGACTGCACCGCTGGCAGTTCGCCCACGGCTGGACGCTACAGGCTGGTGGTATGCTGGCAGCCAATGCGGGCTTCATCTACAACACCGGCAACAGCAATAACCCGGCACAGGCCCGTCTGTCAGCCAATCTCATGCCGACAGCCACCGTCAGCAAGAGCCTGCAGCTGTTTCACCGGAGCTGTAAGGTGCGCTACGAGGTGCAGCTGCCCTTCGTCGGCATCATGTTCAGCCCGAACTACGGGCAGTCCTACTACGAGCTGTTTAATCGTGGCAACTACGACCATAACGTGGTGCCCACCACCTTCGTCAGCGCCCCCTCGTTCCGTCAGCAGCTGACGGTGAGCTACAGCGTCACCCCCCATACGGCCCTCACTATTGGCTACTTAGGCGACTACCAGCAGGCAGACGTGAACAACCTGAAGTCGCACATCTATCATCATCGTATCATGATTGGGCTGGTCCGCCAGTTCAGCATTATCAAGCACCGCCTATGAAACTGCCCATAAGCCCTATAAGCCCCATAAGCCCCATTGGCCTTATTACCCTTATCAGCCTCCTCTTCCTCACCTCCTGCGTCAACGAAGACGAGTACCCCGACAACCGGACGGGTAACTTCGAGGCGCTATGGACCATTCTCGATGAGCACTACTGCTTCTTCGAGGACAAGCAGAAGGAGTACGGACTCGACTGGAACGAGGTGTATCATAAATATAAGGTACGCGTGAACGAGGACATGACCGGCGTACAGCTCTTCGAGGTGCTGGGCAACATGCTCAGCGAACTGCGCGACGGTCACGTCAACCTCTCTACCAGTTACGACTTCGCCCGCTACTGGAGCTGGCAGGAAGACTTCCCCCGGAACTTCAGCGACTCGCTGGAACGTCGCTACTTAGGCACCGACTACAAGATTGCCGGCGGACTGCGCTACAGGATTCTTGACGACAACATTGGCTACATACGCTACAGCAGCTTCCAGAGCGGCTTCGGCGACGGCAACCTGGACGACGTGCTCACCTACCTGCTGCTCTGCCGGGGCCTCATCATTGACATTCGTGACAATGGCGGCGGCACGCTGACCTATGCCGAAAGGCTGGCAGCACGCTTCACCGACGAGAAGGTGCTGGTGGGCTACATGCGCCACAAGACGGGCAAGGGCCACCATGACTTCTCGGAAATGGAGCCGCAATACCTGGAGCCGTCATCGCGGCTACGGTGGCACAAGCCGGTCTGCGTGCTGACCAACCGCAGCGTGTTCAGCTCGGCCAACGAGTTCACCATGTACATGAAGGCACTGCCTGACGTCATGATAGTGGGCGACCGCACAGGCGGCGGAGCCGGTATGCCCTTCTCGTCGAGTCTGCCTAACGGGTGGAGCGTACGCTTCTCGGCTTGTCCTATGTACGACGCCCAACGCCAGACCACCGAGTTTGGCATTGACCCTGACTTCCACGTCGCACTTACCGACGAAGACTTCCAACGTGGCAGAGACACCATCATTGAGTTCGCAAGGGAACTGATTACTAAATAATGTTAAACATCAGAAGGAGAGAAGCAAATTTTTCCCTTTTCACTCTTCGCTTTTCACTTTTCTTCGTACCTTTGCAGCCGCGAAAGCAAGGAAAGGCGCTAGTGGCGGAATTGGCAGACGCGCCAGACTTAGGATCTGGTGTCTTACGACGTGTAGGTTCGAGTCCTATCTGGCGCACCAATATGAATGAATTGTTGGCATAGCTCAGCTGGTTAGAGTATCACCTTGACATGGTGGGGGTCGTTGGTTCGAATCCAACTGTCAACACAAGAAGAAAGCGGTCACCCTATTTGGGTAACCGCTTTTTCTTATTGCCCTTATTTGACAAACACCTTGCGCCCATTGTGAATGAGCACGCCCTTCGTGTCAGGAGCCACCCGACGGCCTTGCAGGTCATAATAGATGCCTGCCGCCTTGTCGGCTGCTATGCCATCGATGCCCGTCACATCCGGGTCGGGGTCCGGATCGGGGTCGGGGTCTGGGTCAGGCACCTCCTCTACTTCGGTGACGCTACTGAGCAGATAGAGCTCATCAACAACGGTACCACTCATGTTCTCGGTACCGAAGATGGCTTCCACCTGATAGGTCTTGCCCTCAAAGTCGTTGGGTATCTTGAGGCCTGAAATACGGAACTGGTTCCAAAGACGGGCGCGCTGTCCTTCGCTCACGGCCCAATAGCCATTGTCTGTCTCCATCGTGAAGTCCTTCACAAATACGTAGTCGCCATAGTCGTCGGCAGTCAGCTCCTCCAGCTTCACCTCACGGGGCAGCACGTCTTCACCATCCACAATGGTCAGGTCGTCGGCATTGGTCAGCCCGCTAATGGGCGTTACCTCCACCATGTTGTTGGTCATACCCACCTCAGCCAGCAGCGTGCCGTTCAGCACCTGGTTCTTCTTCAGCGTGAAGCCTATGTTGTTGAACACCACAGGACCTGTGGCATCACGGACATAGACCACCTTCTTGTTCACGTAGAGCACCTCGGCATCTGTCAGCTGCAACAGCTTCTGTGTACCGACTTCCTCACCCTTGAACGTGGCCACATCGACAGGAGCCAGCGCCTCGATGGTAACAACACACGATGCCGTCATTCCGTTGTCAGCCGTCACGGTGATGTTGCAGGAGCCCTCGCCCACACCGGTCACCACGCCATCCTGGTCCACCGTGGCGACAGTCTCGTCGTCCGACGTCCACGTCAGCGGGCTATCCACATAGTCAGGAACGAGGGTTGCCGTCAGTTGTATGGGCAGTCCGATTTGTGCCGTAGCACTCTCGGGCAGTGACAGGTCTAAGAGAATGAACGTGTTGATAATATCGAAAGTCACCACGCCCTCACTGTCCATGTTAATGTTGGTGAGTCCCCACTTGGTATTCTTGCCAGCCCACGACTTCAGATTGGCAGGCGACGTGGTGCTGTGCAGCTCGTGCTTGTTGCCTTTGCCGGGGAACAGGTCCCAGTTGGTGCCACTATGACTGCTGCCACCTGCCCTGATGACTTCATAATAGTTGTGCGACGGATTGGCATTGACGGTGTTGTTCTCCCATACACCCTGATTGGTGAAATCAACACGGTGTACCAGCATGCCGCTGCCCGGCAGGTAAGCGTCCCACTTAAAGTCGTTCTTCTGACGGTTCTCAAAGAGGAAGAACTCGTTTTCCTGCTGCGAGTCAATACGGAATCCCGTCAGACCGCTATGGAGCGGATTGAGCGTGTAAGTACCCTCTTCACTAATTACCTGCGGCTCGTCAATGAATCCTACGGAATAGCGTTCATAGAGCGAGTAGCCCACAGGGGTATGGCTGTCGTCCTCATAGCTGCCGCCCGACATAACCGACCAGATACCGGGGTCGTTGCTCTGTCCGCCCTCCTCGTAGTTGGTGTCGTAGAAGTCTGGCAAGCCTAACACGTGACTGAACTCATGACAGATGGTGCCTATGCCGTCAAGCTTTATTGACGAAGGCCAGGACGTATAGCCAGCCAGTTCTACACTGCTGGCGTAGTCATAGAGGACGACGCCGTCCTTCTGTACCATCCAGTCCCAAGAGTCGGGCTTGTAGATAATACTGCGGTGAGGCCACCAGAGCCTTCCGTCGTTGCCGCTATAGTTGGCGCCGTTGCCAGCCAGGATGAAGAACACCAGATCGACGTAGCCGTCGCCGTCGCCGTCATACTGGCTGAAATCCACGTCGGTGTCGGCCTGGTCAAGGGCACTAATGATGATCTCCGCCGAAGAGCTGCCTCCGTCATACTGACTGTAGTTAACGGTGTAAGGGCCTACCACGTCGAACTCCGGCTGGAACTTACCGTCGGAATTATCGCTGAAGTAGTCACGCACACTGCCGGTGCAGGACACGAACTGCCCATTTGTCTTTCTATAGCCGGTATAGTTCTCCTGATTCACCATGTCATAGACGTAGTCATGGAAGTCATTGCGCGAGAACTCCTTATCCTGATATTGCACCAGCACTATCAGGCCCTTGAAGTTGTTATAGTCATACTGTGCAGCGCGGCGGGCAGCCAAAGTCTGCTGCTGGCGCTTCTGCACCTTACGCTTGGCATTCCCCATCTTCTCTGTCATCTGCGGAGCCTGATACTTCTTAAGGTTTTTCACATACGCCAGCTCTGCGCCCTGACGCAAAGCGGCGTCATGAGCCACCTGGGCCGTCGGCTTCAGCAGACCATCCTGCAACTCTGCATAGACATAATAGCCACGCTGGTCTTTTACCACCGAGTAACCATCCTCGGTCGTCGTGAAGTGCAGCCACTCGTCACCCACCAGTCGCAACGTCAGCTGTGTGCCGTCGGGCTGCGTCACCTTCACGGTGCCTGGGTGGGCGGGTACGGCCATCATGCTGACTGCACACAGCAGCAGGGCCGATAACAACAGTATTTTCCTCATTCTTTATTACTTATTCACATACTTGCGGCCATTACGAATCACGACGCCCTTGGTGTTGGGGCTGACGCGCTGTCCGGCCAGGTTATACGTCGGGACATCCTGGGGCTCATTGACCGTTGTCACAGCATTGATGGCGGTTGTGGGCGACGGTATCACATTATCGGGGAACGTAGCCACGATGTTGTCGATGTAGCAGACTGCAGAAGCAGTGGTTGCCGTCATCTGAATCTGAATCATGCTGTTAGCAGGAACATCCAGAATGAAGAACTCCTGCTCGCTGTTCTTCCTGATGGTCGTGGGGTTCGTCTTCAGACCATAGTTAGACCATGATGCGCCACCGTCAGTACTAATCTTGAAAGCTATCCTGACCTGATTGCCGGTTGTCTTAGCCGTGAACTTCAGTGAACGGATGCCGTTCGTGAAAGGCGCGGCTGAAGTAATGGTACCCGAGCGCAACAGCTTCAGCACATGCTGACCTTCACCCTGTCCCTCTTCAGCGACACTGGCAATGACGGCATTCGCCAGATTCCAGTAGCTCCACACGCCCTTTACGTTCGTAGCGTCAGCAGTAGTCAGTTCGGAACTTTCGAAGTCCTCACTCACATTGGTATAGAGATCCTTGCCTGCCGTGAAGCTCACGATGCCGCCCTCTTCCTTAATGTCGTAGAGGTCAAGCACGGCAGGCTGACCGGCCCACGACTTCAGGGCGGGGGTGCTCTCAGATGTCAGGTCGATAATGTTGCCCGACCCGGGGAAGGAGCCTAACACCTCGAAATAGTTATGATTAGCATCATTGTTAACAGTATTGTTTCTCCACACGCTGGGCTTCGACGTGTCAGCACGCCATATCACCAGACCATGACCAGGCAGGAAGCGGTCCCAGCCCGTCTGCTGACGGTTCTCAAGGTAGAAGTCATCGTCAGTAGAACCGGTCTTCAGAATGAAAGCCTGATTACCTGTGCCAAATTCGTCCAAGGAGTAAGAGCCGGCCTCCGTCAGCTGCTGCGGCTCAACGAAGCCTAAGATATGACGCTCAAATGAATTATAGCCCACAGGAGTCAGACCGTAGTTGAAGTCGGCACCGTTTGCCATAACGTCCCAGGCATCCGGGTCGTTACTCTGTCCATTTTCTTCATAGTCGGCATCGTAGTGGTCAGCCAGTCCGAGCACGTGGCTGAACTCATGGCAGATGGTGCCAATGCCGTCTAACCACACATGCTGTGAGGCATAATCCTCATTGTCCTGAATCTCCACGCTACAGGCGTAACGGCCGAACCATTTACCATCATACTTCAGCCCATACCAGCTTGCGTAACCCGAAAAATCATTGGCATGAGGCCAGATATAACCGCTGTTATTGCCCTGCACATAGCTGCCATAACCAGCAAAGATGAAATACACCATGTCAATAGTGCCATCACTGTTCAGGTCGTAATCGTTAAAGTCAATGCTACCGTTTATCTGGTTCATTACTGCCTTGATAATGTTAACCATACGGCTAGCATAATTATCCGACTTCGGTTTAGCATAGGTGCAAGAATAGTCAATGGTCACAGGCCCTACCACATCAAACGTCGGGTCGAACATGCCTAAGGAGTTTGCATAGAAATAGTCCCTTGCACTGCCCGTTACGTTCACGGGGTAGTGACCGTCCAGGTTACCCGTCAGGCCCGACTCGTTGGTCAGACGCTGGTACAGCGACTGCGGGTCTGACGAAGTAAACGTGCGGTCGTTCCAGTTGACCAGCACCACCAGGCCCTTGAAGTTACTATAGTCAATTCTACTCCAGATGCTCACCGAGCGCTTAGGACCACCGGCCTCAGCCTTCACGGGGGCATACATCTGGCTGGCCATAGCCTTCAACTCCTTCTGCTGCTCCGACATCACGGGAGCCACCATCTTCTTACGGGCCTTGAGGAACTGCACATCACGTGCACTGCGGGCCTCGGGGTTACGGGCAATGACGCTGGTTGTCGTCAGATTGCCGTCAGTTCCCTTCTCGGCGTAACGGTAGTAGCCGTCCGCACCTTTCATCACGGTATATCCATCAACGGTAGTCATAAAACTCAAGAACTCGTCACCATGCATCAGCAGTGTGACCGTACTTCCGTCGGGCTGGAACACGTCAACGGGTTTCGAATAACCGGGACGTGCGCTTAGCGACGCTACACCCAGCAGCATCGCTACCAAAATAAGTGATAATTTCTTCTTCATTATGTCTTAATAATTTATTTGCGGAAATAATAGCTTGCAAAGATAACCATTAATTCCTGCACCACCAAATGTTTTAGTGTTTTTTAGTTTCTTCCGAAATTCATTTACACTCTATTTGCAACGGACGACAGGACTTGAAAGACTTTTATACATGGTGTGTAAAAGAGTCCTGAAGTCCTGTAGTCCGTTGCTAAAACCGAAAGGCACTTAGCGTTTTAATAATCCAAGTTGGTCACCATTCTGACAGCATCATCGAGAGCTACCTTATCTTCCTCATTTTGAATTTCCTTTCTTCCATTGTCCATAATTATTTTCACGATGCAAATACACCTGACTTCAGCGGTTTTAACATTTCCAAGGGGTTGACCCACCTGAAACCCTGATAAACAGGGATTTTTACCTGATGACTTGGGTGACTCAGGAAATTTTGTAGCAACAGCCAACTCCTAACCCAGATACTGATAACCTCAATGTACAAAGGGGTTTCGGAAGGTTAGGAGTTTGTTGAACAGGTAACCAACTCCTCACCAACTCCTAACCATGCCCCATAAGGACTCTTGCCTTAGTAAGAACCTTAGAAAAATTCTAACGGGGTTAGGACTTGGGTTAGGAGTTGGTGAGCAGTTGGTGAGGAGTATAGAGCACTCCTAACATCTCCGAAACACCAGTTAGCAAAGGGCATCCGATACAATCGGGTTAGGAGTAACCTCTTTGGAAACGATAATACTGCTCGCCCTCGATAATATTACGGTTCTCTGTCGTCGAGTGCTTACGAAAAAACGGCCAAATGCGTGTGAGGTTGAATGGATTTAAAAGACAGAAACAGGCGGCTTGACACACCAAAACAACTTGTTTTGCTATCTGAAGTGAGCGTTTTACGCACCTGAAAACGGCGTTTTTCCAGACCAAAACAACTTGTTTTGGTGGGTGACACCTGGTGATACTTTCCGGAAAAGTGTCACCGTATGTAACAAACTGGCGTTTAGACAATTAAATACCAAGGTGACACTTACACAAAAAACAGACTAAGAACTTTTCCACACCGCCACAAACACTTTGGCACACCAACCCGTGCATTTAGACACACGCCATCGCGTGCATTTAGACATAAGTCACCCGATTATAAAGTGTCTCAACTTTCTGAAGTTATATATATTCCCTAATTCCCCAAACTTTTGCACTAAAAAAGAATCGGGAGAGCTTGAAGCCCTCCCGATTACAATTATGATAGTAATAAATAAATTACTTCACCACCATCTTCTTGCCGTTGCTGATGACGATGCCCTTATAGCTGCCATCAACTACACGACCCTGCAGGTCATAGAGTGTTGTGCTCTTGGTGTCTGTGGTTGCCTTAGGAGCAATGATGCCAGTAGCAGCATGCTCATCGCTCTCAATCCAAATATTGCAAGCATAACCAATAACATAAGCAGCACCTTCATTGTCATTTGCAGTAGCTACTGCTACGTAACGAATATAATCGTCATCTTCATCAACATAGTAATATCCAGCATCATGACTGCCTTCAGCATCAGTCCAAGCGTCCTTATACTCAGTCTTAAAGAACTCACAATAGCCATCCTCATAGAAACCATTAAACTTGGTCTTATCATAATTACGAACAATATAATTGCCATCAATGGTAATTCCTACAAGACGATAGTATCCATAAGGCTCATCACGATCGTAATCATACATCTTGACACCCAGTGCAATATAGCACTTGTTATCACTTTCGAGCGTTACGCTGACAGGGCAGAGACCTAAGAAGTTGCTTACAACCCAATCGGTGCCATAGTCCTCGATATAGACTCTCTTTTGAACACGAGCCCAGCCACTGCCAGTACCACCCATAGCGGCACTTGTAGTAGAATAAGACATCGTACCGTTAGGCTTCTTTACCTCAAAATCATATCCATAGTTCCAAATACCGCCTTTATCACCGGTATCAGGGTCAACATAGTTAGGCAGGAAAGAAACCCAGCCTTCAGTTTCCCAATCCTCAGGATCTGTGTCATCATAATCAGAATCGAGTTCCATGGTTCCGTCTTCGTTCACAACAAGGACAAGTGACTTACCATAGTCAAGATGCTGGTCATCAATACGACAGCCACCAGAAATATAAATATCCTTGTAAGTATTATTATAGGCAATCTTCTGAACAGGAATGAAGATAGTACCTTCAGCTGCGTCATATTCACCATAAACAACTGCACCGTCATAGGTAAAGTCGTTCAGAACAACATTATAGTCAAAAGAAGGAGTTCCCTCATACATATCCAGTGTAATAGAACCCGTAGTCTCTGAAATAGAAAATGACGTGGATTCTGTGAAATCACCTTCAAAGTTGTCAGCATTCAGAATATACTCTCCGGCAATTCCAGCTGCTGCCTTAGGAGCCTTTGCCATATTAGAGTGGAAAACAGGTCTCAATGACAAATCAGCCTTTAAAGACTTCTGCTCTAACATAGAACTTTCTGCACCTGCCATACGCTTTACGGGTTGAGCAAGGCGCTTTACTTGTGCATTAGCACCGAGTGCTACGAATAACGCAGCCACTGCGATAAGTAAACTTTTTTTCATAATTGTTTTTGTTTAATTGTTGGTATTTGTCCTGCCGAGGCTGTTACGCCCCGGCAGGACGTTTATTAACTCTGTTATTTATCTGTCATTATAATAACTCATATCCTCCATGAAGTAAGAGGGCTGAGCATAGAGGGTGATAACGTTAGTAGGGTCATCCACGTCGGTCATCTTAATCCATGTGGGACGGCGCTGATAATCACAGGTCAGGTCGAAGGTATGCGCATAGATGGTATTCAGCACGTCGTTCCACTTATACTTCTGGTAATAGTCACGGCCAGCCTTGTTACGAACGGTACTGTTCTGATTGAACTTGATGCGGGTTCCGTCACCCTTCACATCTTCGGCAGTGAAACCCCAATAAGGAGCATCAGTCGTGGTACTCAGGCTGCTGCACAACTTGTTGTCACTGGAAAGTCCGATGGTAGCAGTATAAATCTTGATCTCGTCGTGGTTCTTACCTGCGGTCTTCAGCACCTCCAACATGGCGTCCCACTTGGGCTGGGCATACTCTCCAAGACTGCCATGACGCATGTACCAGTTAGCGGTAATGATGCTCTCATAAAGCGTTGGCATGTAAGTGTCAAGCTGGAGCGTCTGGTCGTTGGCAAAGAGGAAATAGTCATCGGTGTCACCCTTCAGCAGTCCGTCAAGCTGCACGCCATTCACCTCAACAGGAGAATAGAAGTGGAAGCCGTCAGCCTTCACGATATAGGGGGCCGTCACCGTCACCTTCTGGTCCGACTCATCCTTGTAGGTAAAGACGAAGCAACGATAGCCGCCATTGCTGGTGGCAGTCACCTCCTGCGCCTTGGTGTAGCCAGAACCAGAAAGGGTATAAGAGCGTGAGCTCATGTAGGTCTCCGTTTCTGCTGCTTCGTTGATGTAGTCCTCCCACTTACGGTCAGCAGGAATCGGAGTCATGACAATCTTGTTGTTATGCTTCTTACCACGCAGAATGATGGAATCCTGTGAAGCCTTCATAACACGGAACTCAAAGTCGCCATAGAGACCATCAGCCGTATCGTAGGTGTAGTCAGGGTTATTCGGCATAGAGTAGTAATGCAGGGTCTCATTATATTCATCGAACGAGAGAATGGTACCCATGCTCTGCTCCATCTTGAAGTGACTGGTGGTAGTAATGGCGTTGCCGCTGTCGTCGAGACCCGCCTTGTGGTTGTAGCCCCACTTCTCAGAAGCCACGGTAGCCTGGTCACCCTCAAACTTCACCATGACATTATAGCCACCGAAGCTCAGGTCGCCATAGTACTCCATGAGCCAACCATTAGGAGCGGTGTAGAGCAGTTTCTGCACAGCGGCGATGTTCTCACCGGAACGCTGCGAGGCAGACTCAGTGAAGCTTTCGTCCTCCTTCAGAGAACAGGCACTGAAAGCCATCATAGCCAAGCCAGCTATCAAGAAATAAAAAATGTTCTTTTTCATACTGTATATCCTCCTTATGGTTTAGTTGAGATTACGTAAATCAAGCGTTACAGACTCAGCCGAACGACGCAGCACGATGTCACGCAGTTCGTCGAGGTCAATGTTCCAGCTGTTCATGAAATAGCTCTTCATCAGGTCGAGCTTCTGGTTCAGGATTGCCGTACCGTCAGCACCTGCGGCATCAAGAATCTTCTGCCAGCCCTCGGGGGTGTTGGTGATGTAGGTAGCATAAATCTCAGCGAAGTCCTCATTGTACTCACTGGCAGCGTATGCCGTCACGAAACCTTCCTTGGCCACTTTCTTGTCTTCCAGATTAATCCAGTCAGTAGCATGATAGGTAGCAGCACTGATGGAACGGAACGAGGTGTCGTACTCCTTCTTCTGGGTCAGGATGTGGCAGAACTCATGGTGCATGGTGTGGAAGAACCAGTAGTTCATGTCAATGGGCTGTGCCTGATGGCTCTCGTAGGGATTATCGGTATTGATACGGGGGTTGTCAATGTCTAACTCGTTGACACCGTAGATCATCACCTTCAGACCGCCTTCGGCAGTACCCAGCACCTGTGAGCCGTTGGTGTTCCACTTGTAGGAGCCCGTCAGCTGAATGATACGCGGCACGTAGGTCTTCATGAACTCAGGATTGACAGCCTCGGTATAGCTCTCCAACCACACGTGCTTAATGAGGATAGCCAGTGCCTTCGACTTCTCGAGGTCAGCGGGAATCACGTTGTAGGCACGGTCCGACTCCTTGTCGCTGAAGCGGTATTTGAAGTCAATGTTATACACCTTACGGTAGTTGGTTTCGAGCCAGTTGTCGAACTCTGACTTCGGTACAGCCACCTCGTTGTCGAACACACTGGTGCTATTCAGACTTTCGTCGTCGCAACTGCTGAAAGTCATCATTCCGGCCATCAGCAGCAATATGCTTATATTCTTTATCTTCATATTCTTAACTCGTCTTTATTATAATTACACACAGTGATTATTAATCTTCCTCATCCTCAGGGGTGATATAGTCTTGTTCATTAGCTGCTATGAGAGCCTTAATCTCTTCATCCAACATACGGGGATTACCCTCCAGGCCAGCAGTAATAACCGTCTGAGGAATCTGGATAGCACCGCGAAGGTCGCCACGAATGAATACCAGAGGATCTTCTCCTGAGAGCTCATGGGTGTATTCAATACCATAACGCTTCAGGTCCTGCATACGGATGCCGTGGAAGACACTCTCAATACGCTTCATGTGAAGAATGAACTGCAGCATGCACTCCTGGTCACTGCCTTCAGCACCGACAGAGAAGCCCTGCGGATACATGTGCTTGCGGAAGGAGCGGTCACGCCATCCGTCAGGTGTACGCTTGGCATAGTCAACGCCCTTCACGTAGGAGGCAACACTTTCCACCGTCATAACGGGAATGACATCATTGCCTTCAACAGCCTTGCAGTGAGTCTGAATCCAGGTGTTAATATCCTTAACGGCATTCTCCAACTGATTAGAGAGGGCGTAGGCCTCAGCACGTTCCAGGATGGTCATGTCGCCCGTAAAGACAGGGTCAACAGAGTGGGTATAGCCAATGCCTGCCACCTTGTCGGTATATTCAAACTGTTCCTCGTAGGTGGGGAAAGCTACACACTGGTTGGTTCCATAGAGCTTATTGGCGTAGATGACGGTATTACCGCTTGAACCACCGCCCCAGGGCATATCCACCCAGAAGGTCTCGTAGCTGGCCATTGTTGAATTATGGCAGAATCGGCTGCTGGTAGCCCAGGTAAGGTAACGCGGTGCAATGGAGTAGGTAGCCAGCAGCATGATGTTGGCATCTTCCTCAGAACGAATCCAGAGGTTGGCAAAGTCGGTACGACCCAGTTCGCGATAGGGGTCATAGTTACGCATCACGCTGGTGGGATCGTTGCCGAGCACCTGTGAAGCATAGCGGATGGCCTTTTCGTAGTTCATGTAATACAGATTGAAGCGGGCAGCAAAGGCGTAGGCAGCCTTCAGGTTGAAGTGATACTTCGGAGTCTTGTAGCTCTGAACGGCATCAGCAATATGGGGCAGTGCCTCCTCAATGTCCTTATCAATGGCGGCATAGAGCTGGCGCAGTGTGCCACGCTCATACTTCGCATTGATGTCCTGCTCGGGAATGAGCGGATAAGGCAGTCCAAGGTATTCGTCAGCCTTGTCAGGGTTCCAAGCCATGCAGAACGTCTGTGCCAGCATAAACATGCTGTAGGCACGAATGAGCTTTGCCTCAGCCAAGGCGCCCTGCAACGAGGCAGGATTACCCATGGCCTCGATGGCCTCGACAGCCTGATTAACGGTTGCCACCGACTCGTAGTAGCCTCCCCACACGCTGTAGGGAGAGTCGTTACCTTCCTCACGGGTGTCCTTAAAACTATAAAGCTCTTGACAAAGCACAGGCGAAGAATAGGCACGTCCGTTATCACCCATATTGTCTGACACCATCTCCACCAACAGGTTGTTGGTCACCGTCGGGTAGGCAGATGTGAGGAGCTGCGTAACCTTCAGGTCGTTGTTCAGCTCAGCGCGCTCGTCGGGCAACTTGTCAAGATAATCGTTACAGCCCGTGAGCACGAGGGCTGCAGCAATGCCACAGCACAGGGAGCAAAGACGGGAAATATAATTCTTGTTCATCATAATTATCTGTTCTTAAATCTCTATTCTCAAAACTTAAATCTCAAATCCTTTAGATTCCAATGCGCAGTGTGAACGTAAACTGACGAGCCATAGGAACAGCCACACCACCCGAGTTGAAGAACTCAGGATCCTGACCGTTCAGCTTCTTGTCGGCATAAATCAGGAACGGGTTGGTGGCCTGCAGCTTCATGCTGAGGTTCGAGAGTCCGAGGTGGCTGATCCACTTCACGGGGAAGTCGTAAGCCAGTGAAATCTCCTTCATGCGGATGAAGTCACCCTTGGCAATACGTGCCGTAGAGTAGTTGTAAGCGCTGTAGGCATAGCCGAGATAAGAGTCGTTCTGAATCATACGGAGGTCAGCCATAGCAGGAATGTTGGTAGAGAGCTCGTCACCGGGCACAACCCAGCGGTTAGCAAACTCACGCGGCATGGCTGAGAGGTCAGAATAAGACACTCCGAATGTCGGGTCGAGACGTACCACATTACCGTAAGAATAGGTAATGAAGACATTGAGGTGCCAGTTCTTGTAACGGAAGACGTTACCGAAAGAGCCTGTCACCGTAGGATCGGTCGGTCCCTCGTAAATGAGGTGGCTGGTGTCATACGACTGGAAGTCGATGTTACTGGTGGTTACCTCGCCTTCCTCGTTGATGAAGGTGGGCAGACCGTACTGGTTCAGTCCCTGGAAGTCCATCGAGAAGAGCGAACGATAGGGATAGCCCTTCTCCGTGAAACCGTTACCAGTGATGAGGTCGATGACACGGTTGCGTGACTCGAAGTCGGTCACCTCACAGTGAGTGTGCGAATAAATAAGGTCGGTGGTCCACTCGAAGTCCTTCGTAACAATGTTACGGGTAGAGAGGGTGAACTCTTCACCGTGTGACTTCATCGAGGCTACGTTAGCATACTTCACAATCTGACCGCCCACACCCGTGGTACGCTTCGGACCAATCAGGTCGTAGTTGTTACGGGTGTACCAGTCGAACTGGAAGTTGATGCGGTTATTCAGGAAGCCTAAGTCAACACCAATGTTGAACTCATGCTTCTTCTCGTAAGTCAGCTCAGGGTTAGCGAAGCTGGAGATTTCCAGACCCGACTCCTTGTCTGCAGAATAAGGACGCCAGGGGTTGTAAGCCTGAATAATCACCATGGAGTTGGTCACTGCGGGCTTATCACCGGTCAGTGAGTAAGAAGCCTTCAGCGTAGCATGCGACAGTTTGCCCTTGAAGGTATTGTAGAACCAAGGCTCCTCGTGAGCATTCCATGCACCGGCCACGTTCCAAGTAGGCAGCCAACGGGCACTGCGGGCGCGGCCCAGACGGTTAGAGCCTTCGTAACGTACAGTTCCGTTCAACGTGTAGCGGCCCTTATAAGAATAGGTTGCCGTACCGAAGAAGGCCACGTCACGGCTGTAGCCGTTGTTCAGAGAGTAGTACATGTTGTTCTCTTCGCTGGCCTGCTTGAAGTACTCGTAAGCGTAGTTGCCCAGCTGACCCATGTCGTAGAGCACGCCCACCTTCTGGTTAGAGGTGGCCACACGGTCGATGCTGTTGATTTCCATACCACCGTAGGCATTCACGATGTGTGTATCGTTGAACACGTCGTTATAGCTGGCCGTAGCACGGAAGTCCCAGCTGTTCATCTTATACACCGTCTCACGGTTGAAACCACCTTCGGGCAGTACCGAGATAGGCAGAGAGTTGATGACATCGGGGTCGGTATAGAGCCAGGGGTTAGCATCGCGCATGGTGGCATCGTCCATCATACGGAAAGCCATAGCCTGGTTACTGGTCTCCTTGATATAGTGCTCCTGTGTGGTGGTTGAATACTTGTAGGCAGCCAAGGCGCTCAGTTCCACCTGACGGATGGGCTTATACTTCAACTCACCCTGGAAGCGCAGGTCAACTACGTCAAGCTGCATGTAGTTGTTCTGCAACTCATGGTGAATGTTGAACGGAGCATAGTTACGCACATAGAACTCGTTGGGGTCCAGTGTACGTGAGCTGTTGATGGCGTACGAATAGGGGTTGATATCGAAGTCACGTCCTACAGTACCGCTCACCACATCGACGCTCTGGTTACCAGTACCCGGAGCCTCCTGCTTACGGTAGCTGGTGTTACCAATCAGGTTCAGTGACACCTTCTTGTGCAGGTTGTAGTTAGCGTTGATGTTGGCCGTATAGCGCTCCACCTTACCACGCTCGTACCATCCCGGGTCGCTCATGATAGAGAACGAGGTGTAGTACTGAGCCTTCTCTGTACCAGAGCTCAGTGAGATAGAGTGGTTGTGCTGAATGGCGTTTGAGAAAAGTTCCTCAAACCAGTTGGTGTTACGATACTCAGCGTCACGCAGGTAGTTATACATAGCCTCCTGTGTGTTAGCCAGCTTGAAGTCACCAGTTGCGGGGTCAAATTCGTTCATCAAGTGATACATCTTACCGAACACACCACTTGAGCTGGCGCGGTAAGAACTCATGAACGACAGGAAACCGTTGTTCTGCATTTCACGATAGACAGACATCTGCTCCTGCGAGTTCATAATGTTAAACTGCGAGTAGCTGGGGCGCAGACGCATGGTGTATTCACCCGTGTAGCTGATCTTCGACGAGCCGACCTTACCACGCTTGGTGGTAACGACAATCACACCGGCCATGGCGCGGGCACCGTAGATAGAGGTGGCCGAACCGTCCTTCAGAATCTGGAACGACTCAATATCGTCAGCATTCAGACCAGCAATAGCACTTGAAATCAGCGTTGCAGCGTCACCCGATGACAGCTGGTCGGCATCCACCTCGGTCACGTCCTCCATGATGACACCGTCAACCACCCACAGCGGCTTAGAGCTACCGTAGATAGACGTTGCACCACGGACACGGATTTTCGGTGCGGTACCAAACGTACCCGACACGTTCTGCACGGACACACCGGCAGCACGTCCTTCCAACGAACGGGAGATATCGGCAATACCGTCCAGCTTGGCCTTCTCGGCATCCACCTTCGTCGTTGCACCCGTGAACAAGCGCTTATCTTGTTTCATAATACCAATGGTTACTACCTCGCCGATGCTCAGTGCATCAGGCTGCATCGTAACCGTCATTCCATCGACAGGCTTCACCGTCTGCGAATTCATACCGATATAGCTTATCACAAGCTTCTTGCCGGCCGGCACCGTAATGGTGAAATGACCGTCAACGTCGGTTGTCGTACCTGTTCTGGAACCTTGAACGAGCACCGTGGCACCAATACAGGGCTCACCGTTCTCATCAATGACTGTACCTGTGATTCTGTGCTGCGCTAAAGCAACTCCCACACTGAGGAGCAGGCCGAACAGAATCAGTGTAATCTTTTTTCCCATAAACACTCTCTTGTTAATTTATTCTTTTTATTATTAAATATGTACCCGTACATTAAATTATAGCATATCAATATCCCGCCAATTTAAGGCGAAACTTTCTGCAAAGATACTATTTACTTTTGTAAAAAACAAATAAATTTGTAAAAAACGCGTATTTTTGTACAAATATTTAACATCTTCTCCCCTAAATCTTCCAAAAACGCTTAATTTCCCCCTTATTCTTCACAATTTGTCACAGCAGAGCCATGCCGTCGGATTACTCCGACAGCATGGTTACTTCAATACATCGCCCGGAGGCCAGCATCATCTGTGCCATTCGCTGTACGTCAGCCGCCGTCATCTGCTCTACCATCTGGCAATAGCCGGCATCGAAATCGGCATCGTCGTCCAGCTGGTGCCAGATGACATAGCTCCAGTAGTCGTTGGTGATGGCGTTCTGCTGATACTGCTTAATCAGGTACTGTTTAATCTTGTCCATTGTCGAGGGTAACGGCCCGCGGTCGGCAATGTGTTGCAATTGCTGATAGATAATGGGGTTCAGCTCCTCGTAGCGCTGCGGGTCGGCATTGTAGGAGATGCGCAATGAGGCATTGGGACGGTCATCCTTGTCAAGGTCGAAGTCAACGCCAACACCGTAGGTGCCGCCTTTCTCCTCACGCACGGAGTCAACGTATGCTATGGACAGACTGCGCTTCAGGAAGTCGAGCTCCAAGTCACTCTTCGGCGTGAAGGGCACGTCGGCCGTCAGGTAGATGCTGACATTAGCCAGCGGGGTGGCCTGTTTCTTTTTGAAGACGGAAGCGAAACTTCCATCTACTATTTGGGGAATGTTGGCATAGTTGGTCTCGGTGTGACGGCCCGTGACAGGCAGCGTTGCCAGGTACTGGCACACGAGGCTGCGCAGTTCCTGTTCATCATAGTTACCAATGATGACGGTCTTGAAGTTAGAGGCATCACTGAAGCACTCCTTGTAAATCTGGAAGATGCGGTCGTAGCTCACCTTGTCCAAAGTCTCCTGCACTACGGGTGCCAACCGTGGATGATGGCCGTAGAGTATGGCACGGATGGAGTCATTGTAATCCACCTTCGGCGATGCGTTACGATTAGTAAGAAACGCCCTGTTGCGACTGATGAGTTCATTGAAGGCTACGGTGTCACGGCGGGGCTGGGTGAAATAGAGGTAGGTCAGTTCGAACATCGTCTTCAGGTCCTTCAGCGACGAAGTGCCGTTGATGCTCTGTCCCCTTGAACCCACGGAGGGGCTGACGCGCACAGTCTTGCCGGTCAGCATCTTATGGAGAGTCACGGCATCGAAGTCACCCACACCGCCTTCGGCAATAGCACTGGAAATCAAGGAGAAGTTAGGAATGTCGTCGTCACCATAGAGCGACGTACCTCCTTCGGCTCTCATGCGCAGCGTGACGGCATCGGCACTGAAGTCAGTCCTACGCACATAGACCTTCATGCCGTTTGACAGTGTCAGCTCCGTAAAGTCATGGCTGTAAGGCTGTTCGCTGACAATGGTACCTGGCTGCGGCAAGGTGCTTATCAGGTCTGTGGCCAGTGTCTCTTCCACATACGGCGCATAGTCTAACCGCTGGGCAGCCAAGATGACCTCTTCCATCTGTCGTTCAGAAGGCAGCACCACCGTTTCCTTGTCAGGGGCATACATGACGACCACCTGATTCTGGTCAGTAATCAGCTGACGCACAGCCTCGTTGACTTCGGCCAGCGTCACTTCCGTATTCAACTTGCGTGTGTTCTCCAGTTCATATTCAATGGACACGAGCGGTTCACCGGTCAGAAAGTGGCGCACGCAGCGGTTGACATAATGTGAGTTACGGTAGTCACCACGCTGGTTATAGCGTCGTTCAGCAGCCGTCAGGTACAGCGCCTTGGCACGGTCAAGCTCCGTCTGCGTGAATCCATGCTGCCGAGCCCGCTCAGCCACGCCCACAGCAGCGATGATGCCGCCCAAGATGTTGTCCTGTTTACAGCTGATGCTAATAGAGAAAGCCTCTTTTGTCCGACTGACAAAGAAGGTAGAGGCGCGTCCTGTAGCACTCTGAATGGGCGAGCCTGACTGCATCTTCAACTCCGTGAAACGGTCGTTCAGCATGGAACTGATGAGTCCGTCGATGTAGTCACCCCGCAGATAAGCCTCCGAATCCTTGTCAGCATCGGGCGTAGCATCACGCTTCTGGTAGATATTACACAGGACGATGGGCTGTTCCTCGTCCTTCTCAATGACCACAATCATAGAGTCATTATCGTTGACCGGGTAATAGACGCGCTCTGCCGGATTCTTCGGCATGGGTATGGGCGAGAAAATCTTCTTGATGCGCTTCTCCATCTTATCCACATCGAAGTCGCCGACCACCACAATAGCCTGCAAGTCAGGGCGGTACCACTTATGATAGTAGTCGCGCAGGTCCTGATAGGGGAAATGGTCAACGATGTCCATGGAGCCAATGGGCAGGCAGTCCTCATACTTCGTGCCTTTATATATCTTCGGCATGGCCTGCTCCATGAGGCGCTGTACAGCCTTGCCGGCACGGCGGGTGCGCCACTCCTCATGAATGACACCGCGCTCCTTGTCAATCTCTGCGTCCTCTAATAATAAATAGTGACTCCAGTCATGCAGTATAAGCAGACAGGAATCCACCACCCCCTCACGCTTCAGGGGTACAGAGCCCACGTGATAGACCGTCTGATCGACCGACGTATAGGCATTCAGGTTGGCACCAAACTTCACACCGACAGTCTCACACCACGGCACAATGCCGAGGCGCTTGCCTTTTCCGGGGAAGTTTTTGGTTCCGTTAAATGCCATGTGCTCCAGGAAATGAGCCAATCCACGCTGCCGTGGCTCCTCGAGAATGGAGCCTACACGCTGTGCGATGTAGAAGTCGGCCAGTCCGGCTTCCTTCGCATTGTGGCGGATGTAATAAGTCATTCCGTTCTTCAGTTTTCCTTTTCGTACTTCCGGGTCTTGTGGCAATCCTTGTGCCAACACACTGACTCCCAACAGCAGGAGCCATGTGCTCATCATAAGTTTTCTTTTCATCATCTTGCTTATTGTTTTGTGCAAAGGTACTACTTTTCGTTAAATTACGAGTAGCCCACCCCATCAAATCATCATTTTTAGGTATCAGGTTATGACCTGCAATTCGGTATTATTTTGTACCTTTGCAGCCACAATGGCAAAAGGAATATATAGAACAACTTTCATCCTGATCTGCCTTTTGGCAAATCTGCTCAACGCTGCCGCACAAAGCGTGACACTGAACGGTCTGGTCATCGACAACGATAACCAGCAGCCCGTTGAGTTTGCGTCGATACTCATCAAGGACAACGGTCAATGGGCCATTACCGACGAGAAAGGACACTTCACGCTCAAGAACGTGGCACCGGGACAGACGGTGCTCACCGTGCAGTGCTTAGGCTATGCCACACAGCAGCTGACCATCAACACCCGCTCCTCATCATCGCCAGTCACCATCCGTATGAAACCAGAGAACCTGCGATTAGACGAAGTGACGGTCACTGCCCGACGTAAACACGACGAGGCCACGACGAGCTATACCATTGACCGCGCCGCCCTCGACCAGCAACAGCTGCTGAACATCAGTGACATAGAGACGCTGCTGCCCGGCGGCAAGACGGTGAATGCCACACTGATGAACGACGACCGTCTGGCCCTGCGCAGCGGCAGTCTGGAGAAAGGCAACGCCTCGTTTGGCACGGCCATTGAAGTAGATGGCATGCGCCTCGACAACAACGCTGCCGCCGGGGAGACCATGGCCGCCTCCACGCGTGGCATCAGCAGTTCCAACATTGAGAGTGTTGAGATAGTGACGGGTATTCCCTCCGTGGAATACGGCGACTTGTCGAACGGCATCGTGAAAGTCAACACCCGACGGGGTAAGTCGCCCTTCATCGTGGAGGGTAAAATCAACCAGCACACCCGTCAGATTGCCCTGAACAAAGGTTTCGACTTAGGCCACAACAGCGGCATACTGAACGCTTCGATAGAGCATGCCCGCTCGTTCAGCGATGCTGCGTCACCGCACACCGCCTATCAGCGCAACATCCTGTCACTGCACTACATGAACGTGTTTATGCAGAACAGCATGCCCCTGACGCTGAACGTCGGTCTGACGGGAAACATTGGCGGCTATAACTCGGAGGCAGACCCCGACGAAGACCTGGAAGACTACTCGAAGGCCCGCGACAATCAGCTGCGCGCCAACTTCGAACTGCATTGGCTCGTCAACCGCCGGTGGCTCACCAACCTGTCACTTCGTGGCTCGCTGTCGTATGCCGACCGCCTCTCAGAAAGCTATACCCACGCCAGCAGCGCCTCCACCCAGCCATACATTCATGCTACGGAGGAAGGCTACCACATTGCCGAGAACCTATCACCCGACACCCCGACGCCCGACATCATCCTCAGTCCCACGGGCTATTGGTACGTGCAGCGCTACAACGACTCGAAGCCCGTCAACTGGTCACTGAAGCTGAAAGGCGAACAGAACACCCAACTCTCAACTCTCAACACTCGACTCAGGAACCACTTGATGGCAGGAGCAGAATACACCGGTTCCAAAAACAACGGCCGCGGCACCTACTACGAGGACATGCGCTATGCGCCCACCTGGCGCGAATACCGCTACGACGAGCTGCCCGCCATGCATAACCTGGCCTTCTACATAGAAAACAAGGTGAGCATACCCACCAGCCGACACTCCACCTTCGAGCTGACGGCAGGCCTGCGTGACGACATCACACTCATCAGCGGCTCCGACTATGGCACGGTAAACAGCCTGTCGCCACGCGTCAACAGCCGTTACATCTTCTGGAGTAATCTGACGGAGCGCTGGGTCAGCGACCTGACACTGCATGCCGGCTGGGGTAAGTCGGTCAAGCTGCCGTCATTCCAGGTGCTCTACCCTGCCCCCGCATACGCCGACCGCCTGGCCTTTGCCTCCACATCGACGGACAACAACACGTCGTACTATGCCTACCATACCTATCCGACGAAAGCTGTTTACAACCCCGGCCTGCGCTGGCAATACACCAACCAGGCCGACCTCGGCATTGAGGCCACCGTCAAGGGGACGCGCATCAGCTTGTCGGCCTTCTGGCACCGCACGCACCGCTCCTACATGTCAACCGACAGTTACACGCCGATGACCTATCTCTACACGCCGCCTTCGGCCCTTGAGGGTGTCGCCATCGACGTGAATAACCGGCAGTTTGCCATCGACCGGCAGACCGGCATCGTGACGGTCAGCGACGCTACTGGCGCACAGCCCAGTCAGCAGTTGGCCTACAACCAACGCAACACCTATGCCGTCAACAGCCAGTACGTCAACGGCAGCCCCGTCAACCGCTATGGCATTGAGTGGGCCATTGACTTTGCACAGATACAAGCCCTGCGCACTTCACTGCGCATTGACGGTAACTACTACCGTTATAAAGGTATCGACGACGTCTTCTTTGCCGATATTCCGCAAGGCGTGAGTTCCACCATGACGGGCAATCAGCCCTACCAGTACGTGGGCTGGTACCGAGGTTCTAACGTGACGGGGGCGGGCAGCAGCGCTTCGGCCTCGGTAACTAACGGTGCCCTGACCCGTCAGGTGAACCTGAATGCGACCATCACCACGCACATTCCGCAGATACGCCTCATCGTGGCTCTGCGCTTAGAGACGTCACTTTATAACTACCGCCGCTCGCTGAGTGAGTTCGACGACGGCACACGCGGCTACGTGCTGAACAGCAGTGCCGACTACTTCGGCCAGCCTTACGACGGCACAAGCCGCGACCAGTTGGTGGCCGTCTATCCTGAATACTACACTACATGGGACGACCCCACGACAATGATTCCCTTTGCCGAGAAGTTTACGTGGGCCAAAGAGAACGATGCCGCGCTCTACAGTGACCTGAGCAAACTGGTGGTACGCACCAACTATCCCTACGTTATGAACCCCAACCGCATCAGCAGCTACTATTCGGCCAACCTCAGCGTAACGAAAGAGATAGGCGACCACGTCAGCATCTCGTTCTACGCCAACAACTTCTTCAACAACATGAAGACCGTAAACTCGTCGCAGACCAATCTGGACACGTCGCTCTTCGGCAGCAGCTACATTCCCAGCTTCTATTACGGGCTGTCGCTCAGACTAAAACTTTGATAAGAAACAACAAGACAATATGAAAAAAATATTCTTCTTTACCCTGCTGGTTCTACTGACCGCTTGCAGCGATGACATCTTTGAACACCCGGAGAACAGCATCTCTATGGGCGAGGTCAGCGTCACCCTGACAGGCATCAGCCAACTGGAGGGCATGGAGGTGCAGCTGCGCAACACCGCCACCAACAGTCTTTTCACTCAGACCACTGACGCACAGGGCAAGACAACGTTCAGCGTGACACCGGGCATCTACGAGGCTACCGCCAGCGGGAGCCATGCCGAAGAGGGCATCGCCTATACCTTCAACGGCACATCGGGACAGCTGACCGTGAAAAGCAATGAGACCACCACGGCGACCATCGCCATGAAGAGTGCCCGCACCAGCCAGGTCATCATCAAGGAACTGTACAATGGCGGCTGCATGGCTGACGACGGTGTGACCAAGTTCCAGTACGACAAGTGCATCATTCTCTACAACAACAGCAGTCAGCAGGCCACCCTCAGCAACCTCTGCTTCGGCGAAGGGGCGCCTGCCAATGCCCAGACACAGAACAAGAACTACACCGCCGAGGGCAAGCTGACCTACGAGGCCGAAGGCTTTATTCCCGTTTGGCACGGCATCTGGTACTTCCCTTCGACGCTGACCATTGAGCCCTATTCGCAGATTGTGGTCAATGTGCACGGTGCCATCGACAACACCCAGACTGTCAGCCAGTCTGTGAACTACGCCAACCCCGACTACTACTGCATGTACGACCCCGTAAGCGGCTACACGCACACCAGCTACTACCCCACCCCGGCCAGCGTCATACCCACTAACCACTACCTGAAAGCCGTGGAACTGGGGCAGGGCAACGGCTGGGCGCTCAGCGTGACGTCGCCGGCACTGCTGCTGTTTCAGACGAAGGGCACGGCACCTGCCGACTACGCCATCAACCCCGGCAACCAGTGGTACGACGGCGGGCAGGTCAGTCAGGTATGGCTCTGCGCCAAAGTGCCCAACGAATGGATAGTGGATGCCATCGAGGTGTTTGCTTCCAGCTATAAGGAGAGCAGCGTCAAGCGACTGACTGCCGACATTGACGCCGGCTACGTCTGGCTGACCAACTACCAGGGACACTCGCTCTACCGCAACGTCAACAAGGCAGCCACCGAGGCCCTGCCCGAGAACGAAGGCAAGCTGGTGTATAACTACAGCCTGGGCGTTGACGGCAGCACCGACCCCAGCGGTATTGATGCCGAAGCATCCATCAAGCAGGGCGCACACATCATCTACCAAGACACGAACAACTCCACCAACGACTTCCACGAACGCTCGAAATGTTCACTAAGAAACTAACATACACCCTCCTCCTTTCCTGTCTGTTGGCATGTCATGCCAACGCACAAGACTCGCTGCTGCTCCGCGACTACCGGTTTGTGAAGCATGAGAATGCGTGGCTGACCAGCACCAACGCAGCGGCACTGACCACCCTTGCCGCCCCCGGCATTACCGAGGCGGAGGCACAACTGACGAAGGCCAAAGGCGGACTCGTCAACTACTACGACGCACCTGACGTGCTGCAGGGCGGCGTCTCGATAGAGTCACTCTACCGGCTGAGCCGGCGCACCGTGGTCTTTGGTGCCATCAGCTACGACAACTACACGGGCAAGGACATGACGGGCTCGGCCTTCATCAACCCGACACGCAAACCGTTCGACATCGCTGAAGACTCGCTGACCAATGCCGGCGACAAGCACCGCGACACCTACCGGCTGACGGGCGGCGTGGGCGTTGACATCTGGAAAGGCTTTTCCTTGGGCCTCAGCCTCGACTACACGGCGGCCAACTACGCCAAATACAAGGACTTGCGACACAAGAACAAGCTTATGGACATGATGGTTAGCGCAGGTGCATACGCCCCGCTGCTGCCCTGGCTGGGCCTGGGTGCCAACTACAGCTACCACCGTAACACGGAGAGCGTCAGCTTCAGCACCTACGGCAAGAGCGAAAAGGTGTATAAGTCGCTCATTAACTACGGTGCCTTCTTCGGCACGGTGGAGCAGTTCGGCAACGAGGGCTTTACCGACAAGTCGCGTGAGATGCCCTTATTCGAGGACGGCCATTACGGCAACATACAATTGGAGCTGCGCCCCACAGCGGAGCTGTCGGTCTTCGGCAGCATAGGCTTTGGCAAAGGCAAGGGCTACTACGGCCGCCAGTCGCCTTACACCATTACCTACACCCGCCACACCCGCCAGCAGCGCACCGCCACCCTCTCCCTGCGTTACGCCCCCCAGTCCCGCAAGTCGAGGCACCGCCTCGACGCGACTTTCTCTAACGAAAAACTGGCCAACCGCGCAGAGACCTTCCGCGAACTGACCAACACTGCCGGAGCCACCTACTACGAATACTTCGACCCCGTAGAAACCGCCGACAAGCAGTGGCAGGACGCTACCCTCAGCTATACCGCCGCACTGGGCATCAACGGCGAACTGCCCACATGGGAGCTCCATGCCGAATGGCAATGGAGCAAACGCGACCAGCTGAACTACCTGTTCCCCATCTACCGTCTGCAACGGCTCACCACCAACGAACTGGGCCTTGCTGCCACCTACAACCTCCTTGTCCGCCACGGCGTGTGGACCTTCAGCGTGAACACCGCCTTCCGCAAAGGCACCGGCAGCCCCTACGAGGACGGCAGTTTCACCCCATCACACGACACCCAACACCCATCACCCAACACCCAGACTGCCTTCCTCTACCGCGAATACCAGTTTCTGACCGCGGCACAATACCACATCGGCGGCCGAGTGAAGTATGCGTTCCGCTTTCCCGGCACATCGCTGAAGACACACGTCAGCCTCAGCATTGCCCACCGCAAGGCCAACGAGACCTACGACTACAGCCAAGGCTGCGACCGCACTCAAGGCACCATCGCCATTGGCTGCACCTTTTAAACAGTAAAACATTAAACACTTAGCAACAAACAATGAACACACGAAAACTCCCCCTCCTCCTGTTCTGTCTGTTGGCATGCCACGCCAACCTCACCTCCGCCCAGTCACTGGCCCACCAGCTGGCAGGCAACTGGCAGTTCGTGGCCTCCAACAACGGTGTGGAGGTGGCACCCGGCATCTACTCTGCCGGCACCGACGTCATCGACTTCACGGCAACGGCATCAGCCGACGGCTCCTACCTGCAATGCCACACCGACTGCCTGTACAACCGTACCGGCACAGCCTACCCTGCCGACTGGCGCATCCTGGTGGAACAGAACGGCAGCGGACAGCACCGCTTAGGCTGGGTGCTCGACGCAGAACAGCCCATTTCATCGAAAGAATTCCTGGAACCGCGCGAAAATTACCTGGAAAACGGCTTCTGGTATTGGGGTGGTAGCGACGGCGGACACCGTTACATCTACCTGCTGGCCGAGAACATTGACGCCTCGGCCATCGTCGGCATGACGTTCTGGAGCGCATGGAGCAGCGAAGACTGCACCGACTATTCCCTCTCCAACGAGGAGAACCAGTCACGGAAGATGTATGCCGTTGTATCTGAGAACATCCCCTACAACGGCAGCGTAGGCTGGATAGAGATTTGGGGAAGCCCTAAGATTCAGCATCTCTCTGGTAGTACGGGCATCAACGAACTCCCATCACCCACCACCAACCACCCAACACCCCTCTACGACCTGCAGGGTCGTCGCATGAGCCAGCCCACTCAGAAGGGCATTTACATCCGGGACGGCAAGAAGTACTACATTCACTAATCGCTACACGCAAAACGGCGTTTTGACTTCATGGAAACGGCGTTTACATAACGTAAAAGTGCCACTTTCACCGCGTGAAAGTGGCACTTTCGTTTCGTAAACATGCCGTTTACAAGGTGTAAACCTATGGTTTATGCTCACTTAATCACGACCTTTTTACCATTAACGATGTTAATGCCCTTCTGGAGACCGTTCAGGCGCTGGCCCTGCAGGTTATAGATGGTCATGCTCTCAGTAGTGGTGGCATTGATTGTTTCAATACCCTGCGTGGTATCTTCAACGATAGCATCAGCCGAGATAGGCATGAGGAACCAGCCCGTCATGTAGTAGATGACAATGCCGGTTATCTTGCTGGCCTTCTCGGGCCAGTTGTAATCAGTCGGGAGAACGCCCATGTAGTCACGTGCCTTGAACGTGTTGCCGTTAGCATCGGTCAGCGTCTTGTTCTGGCCGTTACCGCTGATGGTTACATGCTCAAAGGTGATCAGACGGCCGTAGTTTGCCTGAGTGCCTGCCTCAGTGAGTGCCATGACGGTGCCTTCCATTGTTGTCTCGGAAGCCTCGAAGGTGGTAGCGTCGGTAGCGGTCAGCTGATACTCTACAGCCACGGCGGGGTCGTTCATGAAGTCAATCTCGTCGTTGGTGCTCTTCGTACCAATGACGTAGCCGTTGAGCTGCGTGCCGGGTGTGAGCGTCAGTCCCTTGAAGACCGTGGCACCCGAAGCGTCCTCTACGTAGTAGCTGCCGCCATTGACGGCATTCACGCGGGCATTAGTCAGCGTCAGCTTAACGGTCTTGCCGTCCTCAACGGCATTGAAGTCAGCAATTGTGGCCACCTCAACGGCAGCGACGGGCTTGATGGTCTCGTCATTCTCGTCGGCCAGCGTCACCTCAATCTTTGAGATAGAGCGGTTGGCGGTGGTAGTGAATGTCACCTCGGTGGCATTGCCTGTCCATGTGTTTTCGGCTATCTCACCATTGTCAGCGGTGAAGTCGAAGCTGGCCGCAGCCATCGTTACGACCACTTTGACAATGGCCTTGCCCTCGGGGGCGGTCAGCTTAAAGGCATTCTCCCTAGCCACACGGAATACGGGGTCGGCATCCTCAGCCTTGTAAATCATGTTGGCGTTCCATTCATTGTTCTGGATGGAGGTCAGCGTCACGCCGTTAGCGGTCAGTGTTGTTACCACACCCCTGTCGTCGTCAAAGAGTGCCTCGCTCACAGGCCAGTTCTCGGGATTGTTCTGGAAGTCGAAGGTAGCATCGGCAGTTGACACGGCAACCTCTTCCATGGAGATGGGCAGCAGCTGGTTAGCAGAAGCAGACTTAGCCACAAGAATGGCAACGATGGTGACATTCTCCATCTTTGTCTCGTCCTTTACCCATTCGTCGGTAATCTTATGCAGCTGCTGGTTAGCCGTGACGGTACCATTATTAACATCGATGGTGACATCACCCTGAGTCAATGTACCTGCCGTAGCACTGGTGGCCACGAACGAGGCGCCCGTAATCTTCACCACGCGGTTCTTGTTGGCAGCAACGTTCAGCTCGGCCAGCGTGCCCTCCAAGAGGGTGTATTCTGTAATGTCGGTCGTGGCCAACTGGCTGTCGGGTGTGTCCTCGGCCTCCTTGAACTGCGTATTGCCTGAAGCTTCGCGCTTCACGGTGTAGAGCACGCCGCTTATCTTGGTCTGCTCGTTGAGCTGGGCGTTCAGCGAGGTGTATTGCATCCAGGCACCGCCGGTAGCGTCCTGAATCCATACGGTAGAGAAGCCGTCGGCCGACTTGCCAATGACCTCGGCCTCGTTCAGCGTCACCTTGGCGTAGGTGCCGACGGGCAGCTGGTTGAAGGCAGTAATGTCGGCACATTCGGTGTAGCTGATGGCGGGCAGGGCGGCCGTCTCGCCGCTCTTGGCAGTCATGGTGACCATGGCATTGGCCAACCAAGACGTTCCGCCCTGGCTGAAGCGTACGCCGTCGGCATTGCCCGTCCACGTCATGCCCTCTATGGTGCCCGACGAGGCCGTCATGCTGTTGATGTTGCTCGTGCCGGCAGCGGTAAACGTAATGCCGGTAATGGCCATGCCCTCAGGAGCGCGGAAGGTCAGTGTGGTGTAGTCCTTGTAGGTCACAAGGTTCTGTCCACGGCCGGCATCGACGTAAATCTTCGAGGCAGCCGAGCCGGCCGTCACCTGCAGCGTCACGTCGTCAACGGTGAACGTCTCGTTGTAGATGTTGGCCGTGGCGTCGCTCACGCTCGTGCCTATATGGTCGCTGATGCCGGGGTCAGTGAAGTCGAAGGTCACCGTGGGCGTCAGTTTGTCGGCCATGACCTGCTTGATCTGATCAGCCGTCAGTGCCATGTCATAAACAGCGAAGTCGTCGAAGGCAAAGGCAGGGTCGGAATCTGCCCAACCGAAAGCCTGATTACCTCCCAGACATACATAAGTAAGATTTGTCTGTGTAAATAAGCCTTCCAATCCATTGTCAGCAATGGTCCATGAATTCAGTATCTCACCGTCAATGCAGACCTTTGCAGAAGATGTCGTAAATACCAGGGTGTAATAGTGCCACTGAGCATCATCCATCCAAGCAGTACTCTGAGTATTTGCTGAAGCATCGTTTTGGGCATCGGTAAAATCACAGTAACCATTAGAATTCCACTGCAGCAATCCTCGTGTCTCGGCATAGAAGAAAGGCCACCAGCCATTGGCGTTGTCTTCCGACCATGCGTGCGACATCGTGCCATTTCCATCACCATAAGCAGTAAAAATCGGGCAAAAGAAGAACTTTGCATCATTGGTCATCTGTGTTGCATTCTTCACGTTCACCCAGAAACCAATGGTCATTTCCTTTGTACTTGCAGAATGTTGAAGTACGTCAGAGGGCAACTTCAGATAGTTAGTACGAATAGCCATTGTCAGCGTCGGGTCGTTGTGGAAGACCTTGCCGAAGCGGGCATCGGCATCATCCTCAAACACGCCGTTGCCGACCACAGTCAGGCCTTCCTGTGAAGAGAAGTCATTAAAATAAACGGGCGTTGGCAGTTCATCAGCCCACGCCGTCCCCATGCCTACAGCCACTAACAGGGCCGCAAGCATTGTCCGTAGTGTAGATAATTTCTTCATGCAATAATGTTTGTTATTAGTTGTTATAAAAAAATGTGTACTTTCGCGCATGCAAAAGTACACATTTTCTTCAACGTGGACAATCACTATTTTTAGGTATTCTGCCTACTTCACGTTGCCAACCTTAATCAGATACTCACCAATCTGCACCGCATTCAGGGCAGCACCCTTGCGAATCTGGTCACCTGAGAGCCAGAACGTCAGGCCGTTCTCGTCGCTCAGGTCCTTGCGTACACGGCCAACATAGACATCGTCCTTGCCGGCTGTCTCCAACGGCATGGGATAAACCAGGTTGGCAGGGTCGTCAACCAGCGTACAGCCAGGAGCCTGCGCTATGGCCTGCTGGGCAGCCTCTACGCTGATGGGCTGCTCGGTCTCAATCCAAACGCTCTCAGAGTGGCTGCGCAACGAGGATACACGGACACACATGGCCGAGCACTTGGCATCGGTGTGCATAATCTTCTGCGTCTCGTTGTACATCTTCATCTCTTCCTTCGTGTAGCCGTTGGGCTGGAACACGTCAATCTGCGGAATCACGTTGTAGGCTAACTGATGCGGGAACTTCTTGATGGTCTTCACCTCGCCGTCTTCCACCATCTCCTTGTACTGCTGCTGCAGCTCGGCCATGGCGGCAGCACCGGCACCGCTGGCACTCTGATAGCTGGAGACGTGAATGCGCTTGATGTGGCTCAGCTGCTCAAGCGGCTGCAGCACGACGACCATCATGATAGTGGTGCAGTTCGGGTTGGCAATGATGCCACGCGGACGGTTCAGCGCATCCTCGGCATTACACTCAGGCACCACCAAGGGCACGTCGTAATCCATACGGAAGGCGCTCGAGTTGTCTATCATCACGCAGCCGTACTTCGTAATCGTCTCAGCAAACTCCTTCGACGTTCCAGCTCCGGCACTGGTGAAGGCTATATCGATGTCCTTGAAATCGTCGTTATGCTGAAGCAGTTTCACGGTCAGCTCCTTGCCACGGAACGTGTATTTAGTGCCTGCCGAACGCTCACTGCCGAACAGCACCAGTTCATCCATCGGGAAATTTCTCTGGTCAAGAATGCGCAAAAACTCCTGACCCACAGCGCCTGAGGCGCCCACAATTGCTACTTTCATAAGCCTAATTCTTTCTTTTGGTTCATATTTTGGCTGCAAAGGTAGTAATTTATTTCAAAAAATTGCTAACTTTGCAGTCGAAATGCTTACTTTAGCTGCATATTTCCCCATTACGAACCCGACGCTGATATTCTTCGTCGTGCTGTGTATCATCCTGTTTGCCCCAATCATCATGGGCAAACTGCGTATCCCGCACATCATCGGTATGGTGCTGGCTGGTGTGCTCGTGGGAAAATATGGGCTGAACATTCTGGAACGCGACAACTCGTTTGAGCTGTTCGGACGCGTGGGACTTTGCTACATCATGTTCCTGGCAGGACTGGAAATGGACACGGAAGGCATCAAGAGGAACTCTTCGCGTTTCCTTATTTTCGGAACACTGACTTGCTTCGTGCCGCTTATCATGACCTACTTCATGGCCATGTGGCTGCTGGACTACAGTTCACCGTCGTCGTTCCTGCTGGGGTGTATCATGGCGTCGAACACGCTCATTGCCTACCCTATCATTACGCGCTACGGCCTGCATCGCAACTCCAGCGTGTCGCTCAGCGTCGGGTCGTCCATGATTTCTCTGTTCATGGCGCTGGTCATGCTGGCAGGACTGACGGCCTCCCACTCTAACCTCAACACTCAACACTCAACACTCAGCCTTCTTCTCTTCTGGCTCTGGTTCCTGTTGAAGATTGCCCTGTTCTGCGCGGGAAGCTTCTTGCTCATTCCCAGAGTGACGCGCTTTTTCCTGCGCCGTTACAGCGATGCCGTCATGCAGTTCATCTTTGTGCTGTCGGTAATGTTCCTTTCGGCTGCACTCACAGAGGCCATTGGCCTGGAGGCCATCTTCGGAGCTTTCTTCTCAGGCCTTATATTAAATAGGTATATACCGCATGTGTCGCCCTTGATGAACCGCATCGAGTTTATTGGCAATGCGCTCTTCATTCCGTACTTCCTGATTGGTGTGGGCATGCTGATTAACGTCCGCACACTGTTTGAAGGAACACACATGCTGTGGATTGTGGGGCTGATAGCCTTCTTCGGTACGTTCGGAAAGGCCGTGGCAGCTTATCTGTCAAGCCTGCTGTTCAAGTTACCGAAAGCCGAGGGTAACATGATGTTCGGATTGACCAGTGCCCATGCCGCCGGTGCCATTGCCATGATTATGGTGGGTATGCGCATTGAGGTGGCACCTGGGCAATACCTGGTGACTGACGACATGCTCAACGGTGTCGTCATCATGATTCTTGTCACCTGCATCGTCAGCACCATGATGACCGAACATGCCGCACAGCAGATTATACTGAGGGACAACGGTCAACGGACAACGGACAACACCACAAGCCAGACACCCGAAAAGATACTGCTCTGCGTAAAATATCCGGAAATAGCGCCTCAGCTGCTGGAACTGGCTATCATGATGCGCAATACGAAGCTGAACAACGAACTGGTGGCTCTTAATGTGGTCTATGACGACCAGAACTCTTCCAACCACCGCAAGCAGGGACTGCAGCTATTGGAACAGCTGCAACAGCAGGCCAGTGCCAGTGACGTACGAATGGTGACTCAGGTGCGCCTGGCAACAAACATTGCCAACGGCATCAAGCATGCTTTCCGCGAGACGGGCGCCTCCGACATCATCATGGGTATGCACGTGCATACTGACAACAACCCAAAGTTCTGGGGAGAGTTCATTCAGAGCCTATACAACGGACTGAACCGGCAGATTGTGCTGACCCGCTTCGTACAGCCGCTGAACACGCTGCGCCGGATACAGGTCTGCGTACCGTCGAGGGCGGAGTTTGAACCAGGCTTCCAACGCTGGCTGGAACGTCTTTGCCGCATGTCGGGGAACCTGGATTGCCGCATACAGTTCCACGGGCGTCATGAGAGTCTCATCCTCATACGTGAATACGTCAATAACCGTCACCCCAACGTGCGTGGCGAATACACCTACATGGCGCATTGGAACGAGCTGCCCAAACTGGCAGAGAACATTCGCGAAGACCACATGTTCGTCGTAGTCACCGCCCGCCGTGGCACCATCTCCTATAAGAACGCCATGGACCGACTGCCCAATGAGCTCATGCAGCACTTCTCTGGCAAGAACCTTATGATTATCTTCCCTGACCAGTATGGTGAGACGAAGGACGAGAGCATGACCTTCACCGAGGCTCAGCACCACGAGGAGAGCAGCATCTACGACTGGCTGTTGAAGAAACTCAACAAAACCCATTAGCCCTATAAGGCCCATAAGACCCATAAAAATTATGATTGACATCAAAGGCATTACCAAGAGCTTTGGCTCGCTACAAGTACTGAAAGGCATCGACATGCACATTGACAAAGGCGAAGTGGTCAGCATCGTCGGCCCCAGCGGAGCAGGAAAGACCACCCTGCTACAAATTATCGGCACCCTCGACCGCCCCGACAGCGGTTCTGTATGTGTCGATAGTATCGACACCACACAACTCTCCCAAAAGAAACTGGCCGACTTCCGCAACCGCCACATCGGCTTCGTCTTCCAGTTCCACCAGCTGTTGCCGGAATTTACCGCCATCGAGAACATCATGATACCCGCATTCATTGCCGGAACTTCTAAGAAAGAAGCACACCGAAGGGCTGCAGAACTGCTGGAGTTTATGGGACTCAGCGACCGTGCCACCCACAAGCCTAACGAACTTTCGGGCGGAGAGAAGCAACGTGTGGCTGTAGCCCGCGCACTCGTCAACAGCCCGGCAGTCATCCTGGCCGACGAGCCCAGCGGTTCGCTTGACACCAAGAACAAGGCAGAGCTGCACCAGCTCTTTTTCGACTTGCGCGACCGTTTCGGCCAGACCTTCGTCATCGTCACCCACGATGAAGGACTTGCCTCCCTTACCGACCGCACCATCAAAATGCGTGACGGCCTCCTGGAACTCCCCACCCCTATTAGCCCCATTAGCCCCATTAGCCCTATACCCCCCACAGAAGAATGATTACACTCGGCGACTATAACACCCTGCGCGTGGTAAAACGCGTTGACTTCGGCCTCTACCTCGACGGAGGCGAAAACGGAGAAATCCTCCTCCCCGCCCGTTATGTACCCGACGGCATTGCCGTCGGCCAGGATATAGAGGTTTTCCTCTACCTCGACCAGGACGAACGCCTCATTGCCACCACCGAACACCCGCTGGCCAAGGTCGGCGAGTTCGCATGGCTGGAGTGCGCATGGACTAACGAGTATGGGGCCTTCCTTAACTGGGGCCTGATGAAAGACCTTTTCTGTCCCTTCGGCGAACAGAAAGTACGCATGGAACGGGGCAAGAAGTATTACGTCTATGTCATGGAGGACCCGAAGACCCACCGTCTCATGGCCACTGCAAAAGTGGAGCGTTATCAGAAAATGACCGGCCATGAGCGTGCCCTTGACTTCACCGAAGTACTCTTGCAGTACCTCAAGGACAACAACGGGCGCTGCAACCTCGGCGACAAGAGTCCCGCCGAACTGATTGAGGACCGCTTCAAGGTAAGCAAAAGAATCTACAAACAAGCCATTGGCGACCTCTACAAACGTCGTCTCATCACCATAACCCCCGACGGCATTCAGCTTAAATAGCCTTAAATAACCACTTTTACCCTAACATACCACGGTTGTTGTTTTGACAACCGTGGCTTTTTTGCAAAAGCCAATAACCATCTATACGTCAGTTCTGGATAAGAAAATCTAAATGTGACACGGGACTGGCCTGTCACATCTTTTCATATTACAATCTTCCTCATGGTTAATATTTGTAAAAGCGCAATGATTTCCCATTCTATTTCCATCCGTGTGTCTAAATGCATGGATTTATGTGTTAAAATGCACGACTTTTTACCTAAAAAGCGCCCTTTTCGTATGATTATCTCAAGCACTTTATCACACCACCACAAACACTTTGACACACCAACCCGTGCATTTAGACACGCCATAACGTGCATTTAGACATAAGCCACCTGATAATAAAGTGATTTCTTGTCCATCTGTTTATCAATTTCTTTGCAAAATTCATCCACAGCACAGAAAATTTCTGTCATTTTGTAGTCGGTAATCATGAGTATATTCTTTTGTTTGACTTTATAAGTGATTAGAATTCATACATAAAGTACAAATAATATCTCAGGTTACCAACTTCTTAGGCAACTTTCTTATCCCGAACTGGCATATCAATCCTTATTGCCACAACAATTCTTAACACTTTTAACCCTGCTTTCCCGTAA
>FLNX01003392.1_pt1 | contig 60439 bp, 45 predicted proteins | sample 1140341 | NCBI WGS metagenome assembly FLNX01 (sample SAMEA3878208, study PRJEB12797) | bioreactor metagenome | biome: Moose rumen | place: Sweden | collected 2011-10
CATGTTCCTTATCGCATTCAAACCAGTCCAGCACATTGTAAAACATGAAATTTGTCATTTTGCGCAAATTTTGACCTTTTTTTTATTGAAAGATACTGCAAAAAAAGACTTTTTGATACGTGCATCGTAAAACCCTAAGGATTTGTGTCGTAAAACCTTAGGGATTTGCGTCGTAAAACCTTAGGGATTTGCGTCGTAAAACCTTAGGGATTTGTGTCGCAAAACCTTAGGGATTTGTGTCGCAAAACCTTAGGGATTTGTGTCGCAAAACCTTAGGGATTTGCGTCGTAAAACCTTAGGGATTTGTGTCGTAAAACCTTAGGGATTTGCGTCGTAAAACCTCCCAGTACTGAATTCTGGGATGCCGAATACACGGAAAAACGGCACGAGGAGGCAGACTCCTAGATGACCTGTTTTTGTTTCCATCTGCCGCGTACAAAGCGGACAACAAAGAAGAGAGAACGCACAATCCAGTCCATGACCATTGCAATCCACACGCTCAAAGCCCCGAAATGCGCAGGCAGCCCCAAAAGGGCAATAATGCCGAATATTCCCGTAGCCTTAAGCACAAAGCTCATGCCTACCCGTACAGTCCACATGCTCACCATGGACACAATCATGGTAAAGGCCGAGTCGCCTGCAGCACGCAGGGCATTGGGCAATGAAAACGACAAAGGCCAGATAAAGATTCCGCACAAACCATGCACAAGCGTCATATACCAGCCAAGCCGAGAGGTTTCCGGCGACATTCCGTACAACGAGATTATTCTGGACGAAAGCAGCAGGAGAGGAACATTCAGCGCCAAGAATCCAATGTAAGCCGCAGCCATCATCTTTTTTGTGTAATGAACAGCCTGTCCGTACTCCCTTGCCCCCATGCACTGTCCGACCACGGTGAGCATGGCAATGCCGATGGCGTTGCCGGGCAGGACTTCAAACGATGCCAGCGTATTGCCAACAGCATTTGCGGCAATGGCAACCGTTCCGTACGATGAAATGAGGGACAGTACAAGGATTTTTCCTATCTGAAATGCGGAGCCTTCCAGTCCGTTCGGAATGCCAATGCGCAGGATGCGCCCTATCAGGTGAAAATCAATGTGCATGTGCAAAATGCCCTTTATGCTGACCGTCCTGTTTGTGTACAGGCACACAAACAGGACGATTGCCGCTGCTAGCCTTGACAAAAGAGTCGGCACGGCAACGCCTTCCACTCCCCAATGCAAACCGTAAATGAGCACTGCATTGCCGCCTATGTTTATGACGTTTACAAGGGCTGCAATCCACATGCTTATTCTGGAGTTTCCCAAGGAGCGAAAGATTGCAGCGGCTGCGTTGTACACGGCAATGGCAGGAAGAGCCAAAAGCGTTATAAGGAAATAGCGTCGGCTTGCAGTCATGACATCTGCATCAACGGTGCCGAACACGGCGGAAAGCACGTGCCTGTGAAAGACTGTACCCGTCACAAGAAGTACTACGGCAATGAATGTCGTGGCATACAAAAGCTGCATTGCAGTCTTTTGTGCCATTGCCGTACTTTTTCTTCCAATATACTGGGAACAGACAACAGCACCTCCGGTAGCAAGAGCCGCAAAAATCTGGGTTATGAGAATGTTGATTTGGTCTACCAGCGAAACGCCGCTTACGCTTGCTTCGCCCAATGACGACACCATGATGATGTCCGCCATGCCGAGCGTAATCTGAAGCAGCTGCTCCACCAGAAGCGGCCATATCAGATTCCACAAACTGCGGTTGGAAAACAGCATGCCGGAGTCTTTACTTGAGCAGTCGGTTGAGCGTTGCATCCTTTTGCCTCCAGTTCTTGTCCACCTTTACCTGAAGGTCTATGTCTACGCGGTACGGAAAGATTTTACGGCATTCCTTTATGGAGTCAACGCGGATTGCCTTTATCATGGAAGCCCCTTTACCTATGACGATGCCTTTCTGGCTGTCACGTTCGACGCACAGGACGGCGCGGACTTTAAGAAGGTTCGCCTTTTCCATCTTCATGTCCTGTATGTTCACGTAGATTGCATGGGGCAGTTCCTGTTCCAGTCGGTTTATTGCCTGTCCGCGGATAATTTCGGCAATGCGGAAATCAACTTCCTGATCGGTGTAAAATTCTTCGGGATACAGGTGCGGTGCTTCGGGTGCAAGGTCGTACAATGCCTTGAGCACATCATTTACGTTGACATCATCCTTTGCACTCATTTCCACCACTTTGGACGCAGAAAAATCAGGAAACGCATGCTGTACAAAAGCACGGGCATCGGACACTTGTGCACGAGGGTCTTCCGTTTTGTTAATGGCAATGACCATTTTGTCTTTGTACGGAGCCACCATTGAAGCTATCATTTCTTCTTCGGAACCATGCTCACGGGTAGAATCAATGATGTAAAGAATGGCATCACTTTCTTTCATTTGGTCGGCTGCAATCTGCGTGAGTTTCAGGTTCAGTTTTTTGTCGCTTTCATGAAGGCCGGGCGTGTCAATAAAGACCAGCTGCCCAAGGGAAGTGTTTACGATGCCACGGATGGCATTGCGCGTTGTCTGGGGAACAGATGACACTATGCTTATCTTTTCGCCACTTGCGGTGTTCAGGAAGGTTGACTTGCCCACTGACGGACGGCCTATAACGGAAACCATTGCCGTTTTAGGGCCTACAGGGGGCAGTTCTTCTTCTGGTAAAAGCACGTCAGGAGCTTTTTCATTCATATCCATGCTTTCCATTATAAAGCACAAAAGCCCAGCCGTGCAACAGTCCAAAGGAACAATCAGTCTTTCAGCAAGCCTTATGGGTATCTCTAAAAACTCGCCTTTGGCGATTTTTTAGAGAACCCGATGAGTTTTAACTCTTGAAAATAGCAAGAGTTAAAACATCGCATTTTCAAAGTTATCTTATTTTTTAAGGGCAAGGCCATCCTTAAATGCCGTTCCGACTGACTGGCCAAGCCGCAGATAGGCGTGGCTCACGGGATCATACGTTATCGGCTCAACCTTTGATGCATCAATCTTGCCGTCAGTAAGCACACATTCTTCGGCACTTACGTTTACAATGTCAGCCACCATGTATCCCGATTTTTCATCGTAGCTCACCAGCGTACATTCCAAACACATCGGAAGCTCGTTAATGATCGGAGCATCAACATGCGAACTCTTTGTCACTGTCCATCCGGCAGTTTCAATCTTGTTGCTCACAGAATTTCCCGATACAATGCCTACGTAATCGCAGGGAACGACATTCTTTACATCTGCCATGCTTACGGTAAACGCTTTTTTTGCAAGAATGTTCTTGACCGTTTTGTGCTCAGGACTCAAACAAATGCCAATCTGATTCGTATCATGAATGCCTCCCCATGCAGCATTCATGGCATCTGCAACTCCATTTTCATCATAGGTGGCAATAATCAGCACAGGCATTGGGAACATGTATGTCTGCTTTCCAAAATCTTTCTTCATTTTTATACCTCTTTGTACAAGGATATGCGTTCTTTTCCTGCACGTCAAGAAAAAATTCTGGTCATGAGTTCCGTCCATTGTCCGTGCAAATCATGCCAAGCTGACAAAGCCCACTTTTGCAAATATCCCTTTCATGGTACACTAAGTGACATGAATTTGTTATCTGTAAACAATTTGACAAAAATAGGAAGGGAACAGCCGCTTTTTACGGGCGTTACATTCGGCATAGACGAAGGTAGCAAAGTTGCACTCATAGGCCGGAACGGAACAGGAAAATCTACCCTGCTCAACACGATTGCAGGTGTCTTGCAGCCAGATGACGGCACCGTCGTCATCAACAAAGAGTCCGGCGTTTCGTATCTTCCGCAAAATCCGCAGTATAACAAAGATGACACCATAAAGGCGCACGTATTCAAGTCCACGTCTCCAAAGCTCGAAATCATCAGGCAATACGAAGAAGTATGCTCCCAAATGGAACTGGGCATTACAGATGCATTGCAACGGCAGTTTGATGCCCTTACGCTCAAAATGGACAACGGCAATTTGTGGAACTACGAAGCACAGGTAAAGTCCATTCTTTCTGTACTGGGCATACAGGACATGAACCGCCGCATGGGTGAACTTTCAGGCGGCATGATAAAAAAAGTTGCCCTGGCACAAGTGCTCGTCGAAGACACCAAGCTGCTGCTCCTTGACGAACCGACCAACCATCTGGACATTACGACAATCAGCTGGCTGCAGGACTATCTGGCAGAAACAAAACGGGCTGTCCTTATGGTGACTCACGACCGGTACTTTCTCGATGCCGTTTGCAACCACATCTATGAGCTTGCACGGAACAAAATAAAGCTATACATAGGAAACTATTCGCTCTATCTTGAAAAAAAGGAAACGGAAGCTGAAATAGAAGCAAATACAGAGCGACGGATAGAATCTGTCCTGCGCGTGGAACGCGACTGGCTCATGCGAGGTCCGTGTGCGCGCGGCACCAAGGCAAAAGCACGCATCCAGCACGACATGGCGCTTATAAACAGGGAACGGTTTCAGACGGACAAGGGCTTTACGTTTGAAGTGGCAGGAAGACGGCTGGGAGGAAAGATTCTTGAACTGCACGGCATTACCAAGAATTTTCAGAAAGGCTATGCGGCACAGGGTACGGCGCAAAATGGCAGCGAGGGCTTTCCCGTCCTTAAAAATTTCAGTTACACATTCAACAAGGGCGAAAAGATAGGAGTATTCGGTGACAACGGAAGCGGCAAGTCCACGCTCCTCAACATCATTACGCAGGCGATTGCTCCCGATGCAGGAACCGTTGTCGTGGGGCAGAACACGTCCATTGCCTACTACCAGCAGAACCCTTCGTTCAAGGACTTGAACCAAACGGTGCTTGAATACGTCAAGGAAGCTGCCGAGGTCATGCAGATGAACGATGGAACAACGCTGAGTGCTTCGCTCTTTTTGGAGCAGTTTGGTTTTGAAGGAAAAATTCAATATTCACCGGTGAGCAGTTTAAGCGGCGGAGAACGAAAACGGTTGTTTTTGGTGCGGCTGTTGCTGAGCAATCCGAACTTTTTGATTCTTGACGAACCTACGAACGACTTTGACATTTTTACCATGAATATTCTGGAGCAGTTCCTCATGGGTTTCAAGGGCTGCCTTTTGATTGTAAGCCATGACCGCTACTTTATGGACAAAGTTGCAGACACGCTGTTCATTCTGGAAGACGACGGCAGTGTTTCTGGCTACGTGGGAAAATGTTCCGAATACATTGACTACCGAAAGATGAAGCTGGCTGAAAAGACTGCTGCAGAAAATGCAGAAAAAGAGGCAAAGAAGCAGGCAGCCGGGCAAAACAAAGATGCAGGGACAAAGCCTCGCAGACGGTCATTCAAGGAACAAAAGGAATTTGAAAGCCTTGAAGCAGAAATAGAGCAGCTGGAAGAAAAAAAAGCAGCCCTCGAGGCAGAAATGGCCAGCAGCGATTATGAAAAGGCTGCCGCAGCAGGACAGGAATACAAAAACGTCAGCAGTCAGCTGGAAAACGACTACGAACGGTGGGAAACACTTGCTGAATTATCATGACAGTCAGTATATTGGAAAAGAGACTTATAAGGAGATTTTTACATGTTCAATAATCCAAAACAGAATTCGCAGAATGCGCACAATGCATTTCCTAATGCATTCAAGCCGTCTTTCGTCATCGGTCTGCTGATTGCAATGCTTGTTGCCACAGCGTTTTTTTCAAGCATGTTCATTGTTGACCAGGCGGAGCAGGCTGTCATTACGCGCTTCGGAAGATATTACAAGACGCTTGGTCCGGGTTTGCAGGTAAAGCTGCCGTTCGGCATAGATAAAAAATACATCGTGCCGGGAAACAAAGTTGTCCAGACGGAGCAGTTCGGCTTTAAAACGACAAAATCGGCTGTAGCTTCCCAATATCAGAACAACATTACAACGGAGTCCACCATGCTCACAGGCGACCTGAACATTGTAGACGTGGAGTGGATCATCCAGTACAGAATCGTTGACCCGCGGCAATGGCTGTTTTCCGTGCAGGACAAGGAACGCACCATCAGGGACATCAGCCGTTCTGTCATCAATGAGCTGGTAGGTGACCGAGCCATCCTGAACATCATGGGAAGCGAACGATCAAACATAGAATCGCTTGCAATTACAATGATGAACGACCAGTTCAAAAAACTTGAGCTCGGCATCAATGTTTCCACTGTCAAGCTTCAGAACATTGTGCCTCCTGCAGGCGTACAGGATGCCTTTGAAGACGTAAACAAGGCCATTCAGGACATGAACAGGTTCATCAACGAGGGCAAGGAAAGCTACAATGCCGAAATTCCAAAGACGCAGGGACAGGCAGACCAGCAGATTCAAATTTCACAAGGATACGCAGCAGAACGCATCAACAAGGCAAAGGGTGACGTAGCCCGCTTTAATTCCGTCTACGAGGAATACAAAAAGGCACCTGCCATTACAAAAGAGCGATTGTATCTTGAAACTATGGAAGAAATCTTTCAGGCATACGAAACAAATCAAAAGACACCGGCACTGATAGACGGAACAATGACGAATGTCCTTCCGTTCAAGGACTTGAACGGCACTTCGAAACGATAGGCATCGAAATTCAGCAGTACACAGGGAGATACAGAAATGAAAACAAAGAAAAACTTTTACATAGTGCTTGGAATCATTGCAATATGTCTTATTGCATTCTTTTCTGCAGGGCCATTATACATCATCAACGAAGGAAACCAGGCCGTTGTTACCCGTTTCGGACAGATTGTCCAGACTCGCACTCAGGCAGGGCTGTACATACGCATACCGTTCATTGACATTGTTACCACATATCCAAGCAAAACACTTTCCCTTGATGGAGACAGCGAACGCATTCCCACAAAAGAAAACCAATTCATCATCGTGGACACAACAAGCCGATGGAGAATAAAAGACCCTGCCCTGTTCTACCAGTCATTCAAGACGGTCAGCGGCTCTTACTCAAAGCTAAGCGACATCATTGATTCGTCCACAAGGACAATCATTACCAGAAACAGGCTGAGTGAAATTGTCAGGAGCTCAAACGTCATCAACGACCATTCTTCCGATGCAGAGGCCACACAGCTTGAAGGCATGGATGAAAACGAAACGGCAGAGATTGAATCCCTCGTCAATGTTAATTCACAGAATGAGATCGTCATGAAAGGAAGGAGCAAGCTGTGTGAAGAAATGGTGGCAGAAGCAAGAAAGATGGTTGCAGAATACGGAATTGAATTGATTGACATTGTTCCACGCCAAATAAAATATTCTGATGAATTGACAGACAGCGTGTACAACAGAATGATAAAGGAACGAAACCAAGTGGCTCAGGCATACCGTTCTTTGGGTGAGGGAAAAAAAGCAGAATGGCTCGGTAAGCTCGAAAACGAAAAGCGTACCATCCAGAGCGAGGCATACAGAATAAGCGAGGAAACGAAGGGTAAGGCTGACGCTGAAGCTGCTGCCATTTACAATGCCGCCTACAGTCAGGATCCTGCATTCTATGAATTCTGGAAGAGTCTTGAATCGTACAAGCAGACGATGGACTCTTTTGATCCGACATTCAGCACGAACATGGATTACTTTAAGTACCTTTACAATTCAAACGGGAGACGCTAAGCACAAATGGAACGAAAGCTTGTATTTTCAAAGAACGGAAACATTTATCTAGATACATACATGACACAAAGTGCCTTTTCAAAATCCAGGCTTTCTTTGCGTCTTACCGAGAACGGATTTGTTGCCACCAGAACCGATGACGGCTGGACTTTTTCAAACTGGTTCTTTACGGGGACAAAGCTGAACGATGATTCTGACGCACATTCCGATTCCGTACTGCTCGAGGGGGCTGGATTCAGTGGGCTGACGCTCAAAGATTTCTTTGAAACTCAGGACAATACCCGACAGTACTTTGCCAGTACGCTGGTATGCAGTGCAATTGAAAGTGCCCTGCAGCAGCAGGTTCCCTTGTACGCAATAGGAGTGGGGGGCATTGTCATTTCGGCGGACTTTGAGCGCATACTGTTTGTTCCGTTTGACTTGTATGAAACGGCATCACAATGTGCAGGAACAGAAATCTATGCCCACGCAGAGGGGCTGTACATAAACAAGAACCTTAAGAAACAGGAAGCCTTGCGCTTTACACAGGCTGTCATTGCCTACAAAGTACTGACAGGAAACCTGCCCTTTGCTCAGATTGATGAACGGCAGCGGGAAGAAGATTACAAAGACCACAATTACATTCCCGTTGCACAAAAAGTATGGTCTCTGAACCAGACGCTCGCACGGGCTGTAGACAATGCGCTGCAGGCTGTACACTCCGAACAGGATTCCTTTCCCGTTGAAGAGATGTACAAGGAACTGGGAATCACGCCGGAAGGACATCCTGCCGCCGTCATACGAAAGACAAACATTTCAAACGAAAAATTTGAAGAGGAAGTTCAGAAAAAGCAGAAGCTCTTTCAGCAAAGGCTAAAGGTAAAACGATGGGTGCGCCACAATAAAACAGGCATTGGCATTGTATGTGCGGCAATGGTTGCAGCTCTTGCGGTTGCAGGAACCCTTGTAAACGGCATGATGCAGCAGCCGACGACAAGGGGTCTGACTTCGATTGAAACCATAGAAATGTTTTACAGTGCCGTAAACAATACGGACACTGCAAGTGCAAAATCCAGCTCGCAATGCAAAGAGGCGAACACTCTTATAGACATCCTCAGCACCATATACGTTGCATCAAAAACACGAAGTGCCTACAATTTCAAAGACAAGACCGTTTCTCCTGCAGAATGGTTTCAGTTTAACTACGATGGAAGCTACACCATGTACGGGCTGACACAGTTCTCCATTGAAACGGAAAAGGGCAGTCTGTTCTTTACGGCTCCTCTCAGAAACACATTCCCCAAGCCCATTACAGATGCAGAGCCAGACATAAAAGACAAGGAAAAACAGACATTCACGGTGTCATACTTTCTGGTGTACAATGAAGGCGACGGTTCGCTGTTTGCAGAAGAAAAAGAAGATGCCCTGACGCTTACATTTTCAGGCAACCGATGGCTGATTACCAGCATCCAGCAGAACACTGGCAAAGTAGTGAAGCTTGACTACAAGGAATTTGTGGAAGAATACAAGCAAACTCTTGCACAAGAAGGAAATGATGTCCTGAAAACGGCAAAAGAGCTTCGCAAGCATCATTCTTGGATTCCAACCAACTCCGAACTGATAGAAGCAGACAATAAAATAAAGGCTCAGAATGAAAGCTTCTAATTGACAAATATACAATTTTTGTCATATTGACTATAAAAGAGAATGTTGCTACAATCCAAGGTATATGGCAAAGTACACATACAATCTTGAAAAACAGCACGCAAAGGGAAAATTGCACGCCATTGAGCGCATCAACACCCTTTGCGACAAAGGTAGTTTTTACGAAATATACTCCGCAGCACACCATCAGTGCGCCAGCTTTGGGATGGATGCAAAAGAGATTCCCTACGATGGAGTTATTACTGGATTTGGCAAAATAAACGGCAAAAAGGTTGCTGTCTATGCACAGGATTTTACTGTTCAGGGTGGAAGCCTTGGTAAAGTACATGGTCAGAAGATTGCCGAATTGATGGAAAAAGCCATAGAATCACGATGCCCTATCATTGGAATCAACGATTCCGGTGGAGCACGCATTCAGGAAGGTGTAGATGCCCTGTGCGGTTACGGAGAACTGTTCTATCAGAATGTCCGTGCGAGCGGCTCTGTACCTCAGATTAGCATTATTGCAGGTCCCTGTGCAGGAGGTGCCGTCTATTCTCCTGGAATTACCGATTTCATCTTTGCAGTTGACAAAATAAGCCAGCTGTTTATTACAGGTCCAAAAGTAGTAAAGAGTGTCCTTTCCCTCGACATTACGGCCGAAGATTTAGGAGGAGCTTCAATCCACGCTCAGAAAAGCGGCGTTGCACATTTTAGAAGCGAAACCGAAAAAGAATGCTATGAAAATGTACGCAAGCTGCTGGATTACATTCCCCACTATTACGGAGAAGAAATTGTTGCAGCTGCAAAATATAAATTCGATGCTCATAAAAAGGCAAAGAAAATAGCTTCTGCCCTGCCACAAGAAAGCAAAAAGGGCTACGACATGAGAGAAGTCATTGACTGCGTTGTTGATGACGGTTCATTCTTTGAAGTTATGAAGGAATTTGCTGAAATGGCAGTTGTCGGCTTTGGAAAAATCGAAGGCAAATCTGTCGGCATCGTTGCAAACAATCCTGCTGTGTGGGGCGGGCTGCTCAACTGCGACTCTTCGGACAAGATTGCCCGCTTTGTACGTTACTGCGACAGCTACAACATTCCGCTCGTTACATTTGTTGATGTACCGGGCTTTCTTCCGGGTCCAGACGAGGAGCAGAAGGGCATTATCCGTCATGGTGCAAAAGTCATCTATGCATACAGCGAAGCAACAGTACCAAAAGTTACTGTCATAACAAGAAAAGCATACGGCGGTGCTTACATCGCCATGTGTTCAAAGCATTTGGGAGCAGATTTCGTGTATGCATGGCCAAAGGCAGAAATTGCCGTTATGGGTGCAGAAGGTGCTCTTGAAATTCTGTATGCAAAGGAAATGAAGGATCCTGCACAGGCAGCTTTTGTTGCTATGAAAACAAAGGAATACCATGAAACAATCATGACTCCTGAAATTGCAGCAAAGCGCGACTACATCAGCGAAATCATTAATCCTGAGGAAACTCGTGAACGAGTTGCCAGAAGCCTTGAATTCCTTGAAAATAAAAAGCAAAACACGGCTCCTGCAAAAAAACACGGAAACATTCCGCTGTAAGCAACAATCGCAAGACATCCTATAAAACCTTTACAACCGACTGCCTGCAAAGTGCAATGCACATGCTTGGCAGTTTTTTTTTGCATCCGTTCATGGTAGTGCAGCTCTTGCAGTTATGGAACATTTGCAATAGAATGATTTCATACTAACCATGCAGGAGACTTTTAATGCTTGCACAAAGACTGAACAACCTTCATCCCTATGTTCCAGGAGAACAGCCTACAGACAGGGAATACATAAAATTAAATGCAAATGAAAATCCCTACCCACCGCATTCAAGTGTTGCAGATGCCGTAAAAGTTGCAGCTGAAACCCACAGGGAAAAGCTGGGGCTGTACCCTGATCCCGATGTTACAGACTTGAGGCAAGCAATTGCCGACATGATTAATGCCACTGGGGGAGTATTCGCAAACACATCCATAGCGGGAACAACCTGTACTCCATCAGATAAAAACAAGACTTCATTCAAAATTACCAAGGACATGATTTTTTGCGGCAACGGAAGCGATGAAGTGCTCAGCTTTGTATTCTACACCTTTTTTGACAGCGATCGACCTCTCGTGATGCCGGAGTTCACTTACAGTTTCTATCCTGTATATTGCGGTTATTACAACATTCCAATGAACCCTATTCCACTGCAGAAGGACTGGTCCTTAAACGTGCAGACAATGCTCTCCGAAGCAAACAAGACAGACAGCAGCTTGATATTTGCAAATCCAAATGCTCCAACAGGTATTGCACTGACAAGGGCACAGGTAGCCGATATTCTGAAAAAAGCCCCAAAAAACAGGATTGTTGTCGTAGACGAAGCCTATGCCGATTTTGGCAGCGAAAGCTGCATTCCTCTTTTGCAAGAGTTCAGCAATCTTGTCATTGTACGCACATTCAGCAAAAGCCTGTCATTTGCAGGAATGCGACTTGGTTACATCATTTCCTCCCCTGAATTAACGAAAGCTGTCTTTACGGTTAAAAATTCATTCAATCACTTTCCGGTAGATTTTCTTGCTAAAACGGCAGCCATTGCATCATGCAAAGCTGCATGGTATTATGCAGAAAATGCAAAAAAAATAGTTGCAGAACGGGATAGCTTTACGACATTCCTTCGCAATCGCGGATGGTTTGTCATTGACAGCTCCACGAATTTCGTATTTACAAAAAAAGAAGGAACTAGCGGAACGGCCATCTATGAAGCCATAAAAAAAGAAGGGATTCTCATCCGACACTTTAATACACCAGGCATCGAAGACTTTGTGCGCATCACCATTGGTACCCATGAGCAGATGGATGCCTTAAAAAAGATAATGGAGGCAATATAATGCATTTTTTAGTACTGAGCGACATACACGGAAATCTGGAAGGTTTGGACAAGCTGGACGATTGCTTTAACAAAGCAGATGCTGTTTTATTTGCAGGAGACTTTGCCCGCTTTGAACATGAAGAAACAGGGCTTCCCGTTCTTGAAAAGCTGTGTTCAAAACATGACACCATTTTTTCAGTGCTTGGCAACTGCGACAATCCAGAATTCATTGCAGACATTGAAAGCAAAGACATTTCCGTACAAAAGAGCCTTGCAAACTATGAAGGGCTTTCTTTCTTGGGCAGTGGAGGAGGAAGCAAATTCACAGGAACGACCCCCTTTGAGAGGACAGACGAAGAGCTGGTCTCCGATTTGGCTTTAATAGAAGAACAGGGAGAACAGGAGTGGAACAACCTTATTGTCCTGATGCACAACCCTCCAAAAGATACAAAATGCGACACCATTTCAAACGGTGCACATGTCGGAAGCCCGTTGCTGAGGGAATTTATTGAAAATTACAAACCACTTGCTGTCATTACAGGACACATACATGAAAGTGCCGGCATAGATACAATAGGAAATACAACAATCATCAATCCAGGAGCATTGCTTGAAGGCAATTATGCATGGCTGGACATAGAAAAGCAGAACGGAACATTCAAAGTGGTAAAAGCCACACTTGAACACGTAAAATAAGAGCAAAGCTACATTTATATACGCCGCTTTCTGCGAACCTGCTTCTTAGAGGAGCGGGTTTTTCTTTTTCGCAACGTAACAATGGGGTCTGCATACTTGGATGTTTTCATAATGACGAACCATCCAAGCAGTGCAAGCACAATGCACATGATGGTAATGGCTGTCATTCCAATCCAGCCGGAATGCATCCATGGCAGCGGAATGTTCATGCCAAAAAAACTTGTTATGAACGTTGGAATGGTTATGACAATGGAAATGATTGTCATGCGCTTCATGACAATGCTCAGGTTGTTGGATATAAGAGAAGCACAGGCATCATTCATCTGCGCCATAATGTTCGTGTAGGTATCTGCCATTTCCATGGCCTGACGATTATCAATATCCACATCATCAAGCCAGTCCTGGTCTTCTTCATCAAGCTTCAATATCCTTGTTTTCCTGAGCTTTTCCAAAAGCAGCTGATTGCTTTTCAAAGATGTTTCAAAGTACACGAGAGACTTTTGGATATTCAGCAGTTGCAGGAATTCCTGATTTTCAACAGAACGGAACATTTCATTCTGTATTGTAACAGCCCGACGGTTCAGTTCCTTCAGGTAACGCAAGAATGTCGTATCTGCACGAGATAAAAAGCGAATGGTGAATGCCGTAAAATCATTAAGAGACAGTTCCTTTATCCTGTTTGCCGCAAAGTCTTTTAAGACCTCGCAGTCTGTCCAGCAGATAGTTATGAAGAATTTTCCCGACATAATAATGCCCAAAGGCGTACAGAAATAACTTATGTCATCACTGGGGGAAAACACAGGAAGACGAAGAATGGTCAGGATGTAATCATAGCCATCGGCATCATTCTTTTCAATACGGGAAAGTTCATCGGGGTCAAGAATGTCAAGAATATTTTCTGGATCAATGTGAAACTCCCGCTGCAAAACATCAACATCATCGCTTGTTACACAACGGGCATCAACCCATGTATTCAGAGCCATGTCCAGCTCTTCTTTATCTTTTTCTAATAATTTTCCGTTTTCCTGCTGCCAGAATGTAATCATAATCAAATTCCATCATATAAGACTATGCCGACAGCTTTTTGTCTTTAACCCACAAACACTGAAGGCATTTGTATAGTGCATGTCATAATGCACGAGTGTTGAAAACAATCGGGATAACTACTGCCACCGTCCAACAAATGCCTCCTTACACGTAAAGTGATAGAAACGCATCAAGACGGAGGAAGATTCTTCAGCAGCTTAATCATGTAAAGCTGTATGTACCGCCGCAATGCAGGATGATTCTTTATCTTCATCAGGCTTGGACTTTCTTCCAATGACTGAGCAAGACTTTCGATTCTTTCTTCTGACATGTTTTCTGTCTTCAACGATTTCAAAACCTTGCGCAAATAATCCCTAATAAGGTTATTGACATCCATCGTAAGATTGTCATAGGAAGAACCGTCAAGACGGTCATTCCACTCTGCCAGATATGCCTTTAACTCACGATCAAGGGTACTGTTATCGGGAACAAGCTTCTGCTCTGCAGATGCAGCAATGTTGCGAAATGCCTTGGAACGGGAGCGAGGCCCCTTGTCTTTTGCTTCTAGCTTCTTTACACGTTCCTCAGCTTCTGCTTTTTCCATAGTAATGGTTGCTTCGGTTGCAGTCTGATACGTCTGTTTCGTCCGCTTCTTTTTGGGCTTCTTTATAAACAGGGAAACAATCCAAGAAACTACAGGAATGGAATACCACACAGGGAGTTTCATTTTTGCATTCAAATAGATTTCCTGGCGGCTTACGAGAAGCAATTCGCTGTAAGGAACCAAAATGCCATTGCGATACAATGTCAAACGACCAGGAGTATTGTCTTCAAATGCAACGACAGGAAGGAATGACGCATGAAGCAAAGAAAACAAGATAGGCTGGGCAGCATGCAGTTCCCGTTCAAGACATTTTTCAAACGGTGCAGCTTCTTTCATTTCCGGCAACGTTTCAAACTCCAGCAGCGACTTGAACCATGTCCGACTCAAACTATCGCGAATAACGGAAGCTGCTTCATTGCAAAGACGTATAATGAGGGGCATGATTTTATCTTTCATGATGAAATATCCCTCTTTTTCGTCTACCCTAAAAATAAGGAGCTGTGGCAAACTGTTTCCCACCGTTTCAGAATGCATGGCGTTCAGCCTGTCATTCAGTGCTTCCTTTGAATATTGACCGAGCAATGCCTTTCCATGGGCATCCTTGAAGTTTTCAATATCAGACTTGGTAAAGTAATACGGAGGAGATGCAATGAGACGGTCAAATTCCTTAAAGGCACTTTCCGTTTGGCTGCGTTCCGCTGCACGGGACTTATAGAATGCCGTTGAAATTTCGAGGACAGAAATGCATTGAAGCGTATTTATTTCATCAAGAGTGTAATCCTTGCGCTTGTTGTAATCCTGACGAACAAAATAGCACAACTGGGACCAGTAGTAAAAGTTGTCGCCGTTGGATCGTACTGCATCAAAGGCATCCTCTGGGCGTGCAACCAGAAGGGTAAAGAAATTTTTCATTGAAAGTTCTTTGCCAGGATTGGAAATGGTCAGCTTTTTAAGGAAGTAATCATGATATTCTTCTTTTCTAAGCATGTCCTGAATTTTCTTAAGGGTAAGTTTTATGAGCAGTGATGCAGGAAGTGAAGACGGATACAAAAGCCCCGGAATGCTTTTATCAAATTCAAGACAGTACAAGACATGTGTGTCAGAAGATTCTTTTTCAAGACGTTCATACAGGAAATCAGTAGCCTGAATTCGCGTCACGATATCAGTAGGAACATTTTTTGGCAAATCATTGATATTTGGAAACGGAACTCCAATGTTCAGTTCAATTTCCTTATATTTTTCCGAATATGCTTCAATAAAAGAAGGCACAACAAATATGAGCTGCTTTCCTTGTGCTACATTTGTAATGACAATTTGTCGGGATGCCGCAAGCTTTCGAAGTTCATCCTGCAGCGTATCGTCTGTGGTACCAAGGAATGCTCCCAGCCAGCCTTTTTCATTCACATGATGCTGTGCATAATGGCGGATATAATCAGCAAATTCACCAAATTCTATACTGACAATCCGTTGTTTTAACGAATAACTCTTTAGCAATTCAAGAACGTTTGATGTCACTTCCATAAGATTCCATTATATACAATCTGGTACATGAAAACAAGTACAAAAACAAACTAAAGAAAAAAAGAAAATTTTAATTTTTTTTCATAAATTCCATACCAAAATGCAACATCAGGGAAACTATATATTTATAGAAGAACATTCTTCTAAGGAGATTATTATGAATGCATTGAATCAAATTATTCTGGAAGGAAATGTCGTAAGGACACCGTTGCAAAAATGCACGCCAAACGGCAAGACAGTATGTACCGTACCAATTGCCGTCAATTCCAAATACAAAAACTCAGAAGGAACTGTAACAGAAGAAGTTTCTTACTTTGACGTAGACACATTCGGAAAGCTTGCAGAAAGATGTGCCGAATGGTGTCCGCCAGGAAGGGAAATCAGAGTTGTTGGAAGGATAAAGCAGAACAGGTGGAAAGACAATGAGGGAAAGTCTCACAGCAAAGTTCTTATAATTGCGGAACATGTAGAATTCCTTAAACTTCCAAAGCGCCTTGCAGACGAAATATTCAATAGAAACAAACCGTCAACAGATATTGCAGCACCTGCTGCTCAAAACACAGTTGCTGCCATCAAAGAAGCAATTGCGGCAGCTTCCGAGCAAGAAAGAGAACAACTTCCCGTGTTTTAGGGGAACATGTTCAGAACAACGATTCCGAACATGACATCCAAAGAGTTTATCGTTTTGCAGCGATAAACTCAGCCCTCAACGACAGACAACAAATCCTGCACAAACCTTTACCGCCGGCCTTTCTTTTTCTTACCCTTTTCAGGTACAGAAGAACCGTTTTTCCTTACCGAAACAGAATCCCTACGAGCTTGAGCCGCACGGGCATTACTTGCCTGATACGCTTCCATTTTTTCAGGGTCATAAAAGCCATCCTTCCAGTTAAATTTGGAAGAACCGTCAATATGCACTCGACGATTCATAAGCCCCATCAAATCCTTCAAATCGGATTTTGAAGTCTTCGTCTTTGAAAAATCTATCAGCTGCCGTTTCCAGCCCTTAGACTTCAGCGATTCCATTTTTTCTATGATGCTGAACGGAGCTTCCGGCATGACAAACGACCCGTCTACCGTAGAATTCACCTTAAAACCCGTTCCCTCTTTGTCTGCAAAAAAAGTAAAGTCATAGTCTTTCGGAAGCTTAAAGCGCATCCTGAACAAAGTAGGATAAGCAAACACAGGAACAAGTACTCGAGAACGCTCCCCTGAATTTTCAAACGTTTCAGACAAATTCTTTTCGCTGTTTTCGAACGGCATCTGTACAGCCATGATATTCTGGTTTTCAAGGAAACTGACCGCCCATCTGTTAAACGTATACAAATACGGTCCTGCAACAAGGTGTACATCCTTCTGATTTTTTAGCAGTGATATTTGCGAAAGGTTGTTTACCACATAATTCTTGTATCCATGTTCAATCAAAACGGAAAGCGTTTTCTGACATTCATTCAGAGAGCCTTCTGCCACAAATGGATCCAATGCTATGAATACCATCTTCTTGCTGTACGGCAGCAAAGGCTTTTCTGCAGAATCCTTGTGCAAAAAGTCATAGGTTGTTTCATTGTTCAACTCAATGATTATTCGAACAGGATGCAACATCTGTACTGTATGGGCATCGGACGTTGTAGACACTTCAACATACGTGCCTTCAGGGAACCAATCCAGTTCATTGCGTGCAAGCGGCGTTAAATCAAGCACAGGCAGCTTTTCAGGGCCGGGCTGCTTTCTGTACCGCGACAAATCAGGTGGAAGCACGTGCTTGTACCGTTTGGACATTGCCTTTGTCTGCAACAGATACACGGAATCTTCATAGGAAAAGCCTTTGGGAACATCAATCCACCGGCGACCTTTTTCGTCAGCCTTTACAAGGCGCACTTTATGACTTTCGCGGCCAGAATCATCCTTTCTGTGCAAGCGAATGCTGTCGCCAGGCTCCGGATCATACGATCCACCTTCAAGAAGTGCCATTTGGATGGAAGCTTCCTTTACGCCATCGGCATCGTCCGCCAAATCCTTTACAATAACGGAGTATTCTTTGTTTTCGGAAGCCGAAGTCTCCCTCAGCATTTTGATTTTTCCAAGATAGATTCCTGTGCCACCAGCCTGATTAGGATTCAATATTTTCTGTCCGGCATCGTTCACTCCTTCTGCAAGGTCTTTAAATCCGTACCAGTAGTCAGTCTTTGACCGGGCAAAATCCGTGCTCAAAATGCGATGTCCCTCAGCAATACTTCCCTTGCGGTCAGTTTCCCAGTGATCCATGACATAGCGGTATGCAGCCGTAACAGCCCCCACATATTCGGCACTCTTCATGCGTCCTTCAATCTTAAAGCTGTCAACGCCAATCTTCATCAATTCGGGAACATGATCTATCAGCTGTAAATCACACGGAGAAAAATAATAGCCCTGCTTTTCAGCACCATACATGTCAGTATTGTACAGGCGGCGACAGGCCTGTGTACACATGCCGCGATTTGCAGATTTTCCGCCCAAAAAGCTTGAAAACTGGCACAAACCGCTTTCGCTCACGCACAATGCACCATGTACAAACATCTCTATTTCCGCATTTGTACTCTGCTTGATTTGTTCAATTTCCTGCAACCCCAGTTCGCGGGCAACAACAACACGCTTAAGGCCCTGTGCAGAAAGCAGGTTTGCAGCAGCGGAGCTTTCGACATTCATTTGGGTAGAAGCATGCAGTTCCAAATTTGGAAAAAATTCCTGACACATCCGTACAACACCAAAATCCTGCACTATAAGACCATCGGGACCTATTTTATTTAAATAACCAAGGAAACGGTACAGGCGCTCCATTTCCCGTTCTTCTGAAACGGTATTTACTGTTACATACAGTTTCCTTCCCATCCGATGAAGGCTTTCGACAGCTGCTTCAAATTCGCGCCATGCAAAATTAGACGAACGGAGGCGTGCATTAAAAGTCTTTAATCCAAGATATACAGCATCTGCACCTTCGCCTATTGCTGCATCCAAAGCCTCTACATTGCCAGCCGGCGCCAATAATTCAGTCATACCACAAAACCTCCTGTATATTTCTACCATGTACAGGAAAATTATGCAAGGAACGAGAAATGTACAGGGAACCTCGAAAAACTCGCTTTCGGCGATTTTTCGAATGGGTTCCAATACACGTTTCGCCTACTGTCTATTGATCGTTTCGTCTACTGTCTATTGATCATTTCGTCTATTGTCTATTGATCGTTTCGTCTATTGTCTATTGATCGTTTCGTCTATTGACAGCACTTGTACAAACATGAAAATGAAAGTCTTAGAAAAACAAACCTGAATTCTCTTTCTTTTTGTTCGTCAAGAAACAAGATGATTCACGTTCCTCCATCAAATTTCATTTGAAGTTTTTGTGCACGCTCTGTTTCTGAAGCAGGTTGTAGCTCAGAATTTGCCGATTGAAGCCTATCGTAAAAAGAACCCAGAAAACAAAAGGCTCACAGTTTATCGTCCAGTTGAATCACGTAATCACGCTCAACATTTTGGACACGTTTATCAGCTGACAGTCTGTCAATCAAATCTGACAGTTCGGATTCTGATAAATCTTTAGAAGCAGTCAATGCACACATATTGAACGAGTGATAATTGTACATGACACTCATATCGAAATCATCCGCAAGCTGCTGAACGGCTTCATCGGGCAATTCTTCTGCAAGGGAAACAATTACGGTACGCATGGAATACTCCTGTCCCCGATGAGTTCCTTCAACGGCAGCCCTCATTGAAGAAGATCCCAATGAAGCCGCTGCATTTTTCTTGCTTTCAGAAGACTTGCATCCCGCAAGCATAGCACACAAGCACACACAGACAAAAACAGCAAAACGATTCATTTTCATAGCAACTCCTTGTCTCACAATACTTTACAGCAGAAAAGCCGGCCATCATACGCTCCTGAAAGGCCGTCCCTTGCACTCGTAATAAACAGAGTATCCTTCGACTCGCAAAAAAAACAGCAGGACGACACCTGCTTTGCCGCAACAGAGACAGTTGCACGCAGCTGACCATTTCGAGAATCGTGGCACTCAATGCGACTTCCTCCCCAAACCGCCAGCCATACATTGTCATCGTCATCAATGCACATACCGTCAGGAAGACCATCGTCTACATGAAACAGAACGCGCCTATTCGAGATGTTGCCGGTGGAAACATCATAGTCATAGACAAACACGCAGTGCTCCAGTGAATCCGAAAACAAAAAGCGTTTTCTGTCCTTTGTCCACGCCATGCCGTTTGAAATTTTCGTTTTTTCCTGCAAGATGCGTACCTTTCCATTGTCATAGCAATACAAGTTTCCGCCGGCTTCATAGGCATCGTCCCACGTAGAAGAACCAAAGAACAATCTGCCAGAAGGATCCATCTTTGCATCATTTGAACGGCGGTACGGTTCGTATACCCCTGTCAAATCGTAAAGAAGTTTTGTTTCAGAACCGTCAAACATATACAATCCATCTGTCATGGCCAGCATGTACTCGCCAGCTTTTCCAGCAGGAACTGCAGCTCCAATCATCTGTCCCATGTCAACAGCAGAAAAAGAACCGTTTGCATGCATCATGCAAAACAACTGACCTTTTATGTCAACAAAAGAAAGAACACCGCTCCGTTCATCGAAAAAAGGAGATTCTCCCAAAACAAACATTTTTGTTGCAAGACTACAGTCAGAATAGACTGTTTTCGCTTCTGACAAAAGTTGAGCTTCAAACACAACGTTCTGTTCATCATGTAATTTCATCGCTATTCCTCTTCGGCTTCCATGTATTTCATGTTGTTAATGACAGATTCAAGATTTGAAACATTGCCGTCAATGCCAGCCGCTGTGTGAGCAGTAAGCACTATCAGGAAACAAACATCCTTGAACCGAGTATAAGCACATAGTTCTGCACTTTTTTCAGAACTGTTTTCAGTTACAATACTATAACAAATAATGCGCTTGTCGGTAACTCCACTCAACGGTACCGATTTAACTACAGCACCCCTTTTTTCATACGATTCAATGTCAGACTTTACGAACCGCTTCATGGCAGCATCGGTAGCTTTGTCCAGTTTCGTGCTGTTTACATAAATGATGGGCGTTGAATCACCCAATGTCTTTCCTTCTTCGTAAAACAAGGCATATATGCCATATTTCGAAAAACTTTCCTGATCTAAAATCCATCCATCGGGGGCACATACCATGCATGCCCAGTTTTTTCCATACAGAATGCATCCCTGTTCCTGTGCAAAACAAAAACAGGAAACAAAAGCCATCAAGAGTCCTATAAAACATCTTTTTCTCATGACAATTACCTTTCTTTTATTGAAACTGCAACTTTTATTCTATATAATAATCTCAATTTATTCCATATTTTAGTCGAGGTAAACTGATGTTCGAAAAAATCAATTCAGTTTTAGATGTCATTGATGGCTTTGTGTGGGGATTACCGCTCATCATCCTCATTCTTGCGACAGGAGTATTCCTGACAATCAGACTTAAGGGCGTTCAGTTTGCCCAACTGAAGTTTGCATTAAAGTCAGTCTTTCACAAGAGCGACGATGTCGCAGACGGGGAACTTTCTAGCTTTAAGGCTCTTTGTACGGCACTTTCCGCAACGGTCGGAACTGGAAACATCGTTGGCGTTGCAACAGCCATTGCCCTAGGTGGTCCTGGTGCTCTGTTCTGGATGTGGTTGGCTGCACTTCTTGGAATGGCAACAAAATATGCAGAATGCCTGCTTGCCATCCACTACCGCGAAGAAAAGCCAGACGGACACATTTTGGGAGGTCCATTCTACACATGCGAAAAAGGTGTTGGAGCATTGTATCCCACACTGGGAAAACTGCTTGCCGTACTTTTCGCCATTTTCGGCACGATGGTCGGTCTGTTTGGAATCGGTACATTCAGTCAGGTAAACTCAATAACAAATGGAATTCAAACATTTGCACAAACCGCAGCAGGTGCAACAGCCCTTACCATGATAGAAATTCCTAAAATCGGAAGCTATTCGATGGTTGTCATCATTTCTTCCTTCATTCTTGCAATTCTGGTAGCTCTGGTTGTTATCGGAGGTCTCAAACGCATTTCAAACGTAGCAAGCGTCATTGTTCCATTCATGGCAGTCATCTATGGCGTGTTTGCAATCATGGCTCTCATGTGCAACATCTCATACCTGCTTGCTGCATTTGAAACAATATTCCAAGGAGCGTTCGGATTCAAGGCAGCTGCAGGAGGAGCACTCGGTGCAATGATGATTGCCATGCAGAAAGGCATTGCTCGCGGTATCTTTTCAAATGAAGCTGGTCTTGGTTCTGCACCGATTGCAGCATCTGCCGCAAAAGTAGACCATGCAGTGCAGCAGGGAATCATTTCAATGACGGGTACATTCTTTGACACCATCGTCATCTGTTCAATGACAGGCCTTACCATTGTCATCGGCCTTTTAATCAAACCGGAAATTGCCGAATTGACAGGTTTCGACATGACAAATGCTGCATTCCAGACATTGCTTCCACGCATTCCACCGGTAATCATTTCATTTGCCCTCATGGTCTGCCTGGTTCTTTTTGCATTTACAACCATACTCGGATGGGACTACTATTCAGAACGATGCATAGAATATCTGTCAAAAGGAAAAATGTTGCCAGTAAAAGTATACCGATACCTTTACATCATTGCAGTATTTATCGGTCCATACATGACAGTTTCTGCCGTATGGACGATTGCAGACATTGTAAACGGACTCATGGCAATTCCTAACATAATTTCACTGCTGATTCTGTCTGGCGTAGTAGTAAAACTCACGACAGACTACTTCTCAGGAAGGAGAATGTATACCATCGGTTACGACTTTGCAAACAAACCAATAAAAGCAGAGCAATAATAAAAGGGCACCTCTAAAAACTTCTTTTTTTAGAGGTGCCAAAACATATTTCAAAAGGATTCCGTATCACACCTTATTATGCTATACTGTTCCCATCATGGGAAGATTTTCTAATACAGAAGCAAACAGCGACTTACAAAATGAACTCGTTCCACGGGAACGTAAAATCATCAAAGCCAGTATCATCGGCATTGCAACAAATATATTCCTGGCAGCATTCAAAGCAACCATAGGATTGATGGCACATTCAATAGCTGTTGTACTTGATGCCGTAAACAACCTGTCCGATGCAGCATCATCGATCGTCACCATCGTGGGCACAAAGCTTGCAGGCAAGGCACCCGACAAAAAGCACCCCTTTGGCTACGGCAGAATCGAATACCTGACTGCAATGGTCATTTCCGTCATCGTGTTATACGCAGGAATCACCTCGTTTACTGAATCCATAAAGAAAATCATGCACCCGGATGTTCCAGAATACAGCAGTGCATCCCTTGTCATTATAGGTGCAGGTGTCATAATCAAACTGCTTTTGGGGCAATTCGTCAAAAAAGTCGGAAAGGAAACAGCCTCTGACTCTTTGGTCAATTCTGGCGAGGATGCCACCCTCGATGCAGTCATTTCTGCCTCAACACTGATTGCAGCGTTCATATATATATGGAAGCACATATCGCTTGAAGCATGGCTTGGTGCAATAATCTCACTGTTTATCATCAAGGCAGGAATCGAAATGCTGCAGGAAACAATCTCCAAGGTTTTGGGGGAACGTGCAGATGCAACGCTGGCAACTGCAATAAAGGAAACAGTTCTTTCCTTTCAAGACGTAAGCGGTGCCTATGACTTAGTGCTGAACAATTATGGTCCCGATACATTCAATGGTTCAATCCATATTGAAATACCAGATACATATTCTGCAGGCGAACTGGATGAGCTTATCAGAAGCATTACAAAAGAAGTATACAAAAAACACAATGTCATATTGACTGCCGTTGGCGTCTATTCTGTAAACACCAGCAATGACAAGAGTGCCAAAATGAGGGATGCCATTTACAAATGTGCCCTTGAACACGAACATGTATTGCAGGTTCATGGATTCTATGTAAACGAACAGACCAGAACTATTCGCTGCGATTTAGTCATCAGTTTTGATGCCCAGAATAGGGCTCAGGTGCATGACGACGTATGCAGACAAATTCAGGACATGTATCCAGAGTATCATCTGGAAATTGCCACGGATTTTGATTTTACGGAATAATTTCTTTTTTGCTCCCCCTTCCATCGAAAAGCAGTTTGGGATCAGTGTATTCCAAACTGCTTTTTTTGTAAAAATTTGAAAAAAAATGATTGACAGGAAAACAGTTCAGTGTATAATGTAACTAGTTACATGAAAGCAGTTTCATAACTAAGGAGGCTTACTAGATGAACACGGCAAAGACAAGCACCATATACGATGTTGCTCGCCTCGCTGGTGTCAGTTCTGCAACAGTTTCCCGAGTTTTGAATGAACCCGACAAAGTTGGTGAAGACAAGCGGAACAAAGTTCTGAATGCCATCAAGGAACTGAACTTTATTCCAAAAGCAGATGCTGTCGCAAACGCCCGAAAGTCTTACCGCAAAATCGGTGTCATTGCGCCATTTTTTACGCAGCCTTCATTCATGGAACGCTTAAGGGGCATAGCAAGAATCCTTGCACCCGAACACTACGAACTTGTCATCTATTCCATAGATTCAACAGATGACTTGAATAACTATGTCAGCGCCATGGTAACAACCATGCGAGTTGACGGATTGATTTTCCTGTGCGTTCATTTGGAACGACCAGTACTGAACCTTCTGCACGATGCAAAGTTTCCAGTCTGTTTTGTAGAAAGCGATTTGGACAATTTTGACTGTGTAAACATCCATAACCTGCGGGGGGGACAAAAGGCTGCAGAATACCTGTACCAGCAGGGATGCCGCCGTCCGGGATTTCTCGGAGAACAGTCAAAGCTTTCCTATGCCGTTACGGCAACGGAAGACCGTTTTCGAGGATTCAAGTTTTATTTTGCAAATCAGGGAATCATCATTCCTCCAGAGCATGTATGGATTGGAGAATTCACAGACCAACAGCTGGACAAAGGAATTATGAGTTTTCTGAACGCAAAGACGCTTCCAGACTGCGTTTTTTGTTCGAGCGACTTGATAGCCGCCCGTTTTGTGCACCTTGCTAGGGAAGCAGGCTTACAGGTTCCAAAAGACATAAAGGTCTTAGGATTTGATAATGTAGATATTTCTGGATATATCGGACTGAGTACCGTTAACCAGAATCTGGATATGTCAGGAAAAGCCGCGGCAGAACTTATTCTGGCTCGCATGAAAGAGCCGGAAAGACCTGTCGTAAACATGAATGTTCCACTTGACATTATAGAACGAGAAACAACCAAATAACATGGTTTTGTAAATTGTCCGTACATAAAGCAGGAGGTTTCGGATGAAAAAATGTACAGTTGTAAAGGCAATGGCTGCAGTATCAGCAGTGACATTCGCCGCACTTTCAATGGGTTGCAGCAAGAACAATGATGCAACATCCACAGCAGGCGCTTCAAATGCAGGAAAAGCAGAAGACAAGACAATCCGCATTGAAGGCTCTTTCCGTGGAGAAGAAGAGGCTCGCTTCCAGGAAATCGTAAAGATTTTCAATGAAAAGACAGGCTACAATGTAGTTTACACAGGAAGCCCTGATTTTGAAGTTCAGATTCAGGTTGAAACACAGGCTGGAACCCCACCAGACATTGCAGCCCTTCCTCAGCCAGGAACAATGAAGCGTTTTGCAGAAGCAGGATACCTTAAGCCACTTTCAGCTGATGTAGTTGGTGCAATCGATGCAAACTATGCTTCCGTATGGAAGGATCTTGGTTCATACAAAGGACAGGTATATGGCGTATTCCATCGCGTAAACGCAAAGAGCTTTGTCTGGTACAACAAAAAGGAATGGGCAAAGAGAGGATACACAATTCCTACAACATGGGATGAACTCCGCAAACTCGAAGACAAGATGGTTGCAGATGGAATTGCTCCATGGTCAGTTGGATTTGAATCAGCAGCTGCTACAGGTTGGCCAGGAACAGACTGGCTCGAAGACATGATGCTCCGCACAGCAGGTCCTGATGTATACGACAAGTGGGTTAATCATGAAATAGCATTCAATGACCCTGCTGTTGTAAAAGCACTGGAGTACTGTGGAGAAATCTTCTTGAACAAAAAGTATACCCTTGGCGGTCCAAATAACATTATTGCACAGAACTATGGCGACAGCGTAAAGCCTTTGTTCACGAATCCTCCAACAGCAATGATGAACCGTCAGGGTAACTTTATCACAGGTTTCATGCAGGATGAAATTCAGGCAAACCTTGAAGAAAATGTAGGTGTATTTGCACTTCCTGGCGTTGACCCACAGTGGGGAACTCCAGTTCTTGGAGGAGGAGACCAGTTCGTTGCATTCACAGACAAAGACGGTGTAAAGCAGTTCCTGACATTCCTGACAACATGGGAAGCATGTGCTCCATGGGCACGCATTGGTGGTGCTTTGTTCCCACACAAAACACAGAACTTCAACGATTACGGCAACAGCCTCGAAAGGGACATTGCTAAGATTCTTGTAAACGCTACTGTATTCCGTTTCGATGGTTCAGACTTGATGCCAACAGAAGTAGGCTCAGGTTCATTCTGGACAGGAATGGTAAACTACGTAAGTGGTGCAGAAAGCGCAGAACAGTGCTTGAAAACAATAGATGAAACATGGCCACGCTAATCCTAGCATAGAAAGGTCATCAACGTAATGTAGCAATTAAGGCTGAAGGGATTTCCTTCAGCCTTTTACAACAAGGAGGATGTATGTCTGAGACAAAAGCTCTGAAACAAACGCTCTCAGCCCCCGATTTAGCAAAGACAGCAGGAGTAGTTGCAATTACAGTTCTCGTTGCCATCGGAGGTTTTCTTTTACTGCGGAACGACAGTTTTCCACAGATTCTAACAACTATTATTGCCATAGCATGGGGTGTAAGCAGTGTAGCCCTCATTTTTTATTCGCTCAATCTTCTGGCTCAGGCATTTCCTACAAAAACATATAACAAAATAGTGCCATACATTTTCGTAGGACCTGCAGTCTTAATTCTTGCATGGTATCTTCTTATTCCTACGGTTCGTTCTTTAGTATTCAGCTTCATGAACAGGGATTCTACAAAGTTTGTCGGATTTGAAAACTACAAATATTTGTTTACTGATCGCTCCATGCTCATTTCCATCCGCAACACACTTATCTGGTTGGTATGCGGAACAGCATTCAGCGTAATCCTAGGACTCATCGCAGCAATTCTTGCAGATCGAAGCTACATAGAAAAGGTCGGAAAGACATTCATCTTTTTGCCAATGTCAATTTCATTGGTAGGTGCCGGTGTCATCTTCAAGTTCATGTATTCAGCAAAGTTTGGTGGCGCAGAGCAGACAGGATTGCTGAACGCCATTATCGTTTCCTGTGGCGGAGAACCGCAAAACTGGCTTCAGAACGCACCATGGAACAATCTGTTCCTGATTGCAATTTTCGTATGGCTTCAGACAGGATTCGCACTGGTCGTTCTGTCAGCAGCATTAAAGGCAGTTCCAGACGACATGATTGAGGCAGCCCGCATTGACGGAGCAGGAGAATTCCGCATATTGATGCAGGTCATCATTCCTAACATCAGAGGTTCAATCATAAGCGTCAGCACGACAATTCTTTTGGCAGCACTCAAGTGCTTTGATATTGTTTACTCAATGACAAACGGCATGTTTGGTACAGAAGTTTTGGCTTCACAGCAGTATAAACAGATGTTTACATTCCAGAACTACGGACGAGGTTCAGCCATTGCCATCTTGATTTTGATTGGCGTTAGTCCTGTAGTTTATTACAACCTCAAAGAATTCCGCAACAGGGAGGCATTCAAATGAAAGAAGTAGATAATCGAAAGAAAACACCTGCCAGAACTATCATTACAGTCGTTCTTGTCCTCGTTTGCATCATGTGGACAGTTCCAACACTCGGCATTTTCATTACGTCATTCAGGAATGCTGATGCCGTCAACACAAATGGTTGGTGGAAAGCATTTTCAGACTTAAAGAGTTTTACACTTGACAACTACAACCAAGTTCTTTTTGGTCAAAGATACAATGTAGGAAATGCAACTGGCACACAAGCCGTTCGCGGCACGACAATGCTCAGTGCATTCCTTACATCAATTACAGTAACCCTTCCTGCCGTCATCATACCAATTTTCATTGCGGCAGCTGCAGCCTATGGATTTGCATGGCTTGACTTTAAAGGAAGAAACATCATGTTTGGCATGGTCGTTGCTCTTTTGGTTGTTCCTCTGCAGATTTCCCTCATACCTATTTTGCGTGACTATCAGAAGATCCACTTGAACGGTACATACCTTGGCATCTGGCTGGCCCACGCAGGATTTGGTCTACCTCTGGCTACCTACATGATGTATAACTACATTTCAACGTTGCCACGTTCCATCCTTGAATCTGCATTCATGGACGGAGCAAGTCACTTTACGACATTCGTTCGCCTGATTCTGCCATTAAGCGTGCCAGCCATCGCATCGTTTGCAATCTTCCAGTTCATTTGGGTATGGAACGACATGCTTGTTTCATTGGTATTCCTAAGCGGTTCCAAGAACATGGTACAGGTAGTAACAGTTCGCCTTATGAATATGGCAGGAACAAGAGGTACTGACTGGCACCTGCTTACAGCAGGAGCATTTGTTTCCATGATTCTGCCACTTATTGTCTTCTTAAGCCTTCAGAAATTCTTTGTACGCGGCCTGCTTGCAGGTTCAGTAAAGGGTTAATTATGTATAAAGAGCAGCTTGAACAGAATATGGCTGAGCTTACCGCTCGCCTTTACGAATTATATGGTTCCAGATGGGATTTCTATAAAATCCTCGGGCGGCTTGAGTCCATCATGAAAAAAGCCGCTTCAGAACGTACTGATTATTTAAGGCAGAACGATGATGAAGCCATTAATGAAAGCACATCTCGTCCATGGTACTTGAATCAGGAAACTGTCGGCATCATGCTGTACGTTGACTTGTTTGCAGGAGACCTGAAAGGACTAGTAACCAAGATTCCATATCTTCAAAGTCTCGGTGTAAACTATGTGCACCTCATGCCTCTGTTCGACTGCCCAGAAGGAGAAAATGACGGAGGATATGCAATAAGCTCGTACCGAAAGGTGCAGCCGAAACTGGGCACCATCGAAGACCTCCGTTATGTCGCACAGGAGTTTCACAAAAACGGCATGCACCTTGTGCTGGATTTTGTATTCAACCACACAAGCAACGAACACGAATGGGCAAAAAAAGCCCTTCGTGGCGATGCAAAATACAAGAATTTCTATTTCATGTACAAAGACAAGGATGAAGTTGACACGTGGAATGCAACGTTGCGCGAAATTTTTCCTACTGTCCGAAGAGGTTCTTTTACGTACCTCGAAAAACAAAAGAAATGGGTCTGGACGACATTCAACTCGTTCCAGTGGGATTTAAACTATTCAAACCCCGAAGTATTTCTTGCCATGTGCGAAGAAATGCTTTTCATAGCAAACCTTGGTGTTGATGTTTTGAGACTCGATGCTCTTGCATTCGTGTGGAAGGAAAAAGGAACAGTATGTGAAAGCCTGCCAAAGGCACACACTGTCATTCAGGCCTTTCAGTATGTTGCACGCATTGCCTGCCCTTCCCTGCACTTTAAGAGCGAAGCAATTGTACATCCTGACCAAGTGATACAGTACATAAACCAAGATGAATGCTGCTTGAGCTACAATCCACTCCAGATGGCATTGTTCTGGTCTACCATTGCAACACGTGACACACGCTTGCTCACCCTGTCCCTAAAAAAAAGATGGTATATACCAAAGAACTGTGCGTGGATAAACTACATACGCTGCCACGATGACATCGGATGGACATTCAGCGATGAAGATGCAGCACAATTAGGCATAAACGGCTACATGCACAGGCAGTTCCTGAACAAATTCTTTACAGGACGGTTCGACGGAACCTTCGGAGCCGGAGAACCATTCCAGCTAAATCCATCCACAGGAGACTGCCGCATCTGTGGTACAATGGCAAGTCTTGCAGGACTCGAACAGGCAGAAAAGACAGGAAACTTTGACTGGCGGCTCATGGCAATTGCACGCATAAAAATGATGTATGCAGCACAGTTTGCACTGCCAGGCATTCCCCTCTTGTATGCAGGAGACGAAAAGGCAATACTCAACGACTATTCGTACCGCGAAGACCCCACTAAACGGGATGATTCTCGGTGGGTGCACAGAATCAAGACTGACTGGGAGCATTCGGCAAAGTATGCCTCACAAAAAGAAATTGCAGACTACCTCAAAGACATCATCAATGTACGAAAGAGCGAACCGATGCTCGGGGGCGAAAACATTACATTCTATGATGTACAGGACAGCAGGGTGTTTGCATTCCGCAGAGACACAATTCACGTTGTCATAAACTTTTCTGACAGTCCTGCACGATTTATGATAGATGCATGGTCTGAAAACAGCACGGATCTGCTTTCTGGAAGGGTATTCGCAAATCATGAAGCACAGGAACTTGAACCGTACGAAGTTCGCTGGTTAAAAGAAAACATTCAGTAACGAAGAGAGGAATATATGAAATTTGCAACAGATAGATTCGGAAACTCGGATACATCTCGAAACGAAACGCTTTTCACGCTCGGCAACGGAAATATCGGTTTTCGTGGGGATACCGAAGAAAAAAGCGGCACAAACCACAAGGGAACGTACATCAACGGATTTTATGACAGCGAAAGCATTCTGTACGGAGAAAATGCCTATGGATATGCAAAGAACCATGAAACCATACTGAACCTTCCAGACCCTAAGCGCATAGAAATGACCGTAAACAGACATGATTTTGACATGACGGGAAAAGACGGAGAGGTAACGGCATTCAGGCTTGAGCTTGATGAAGATTCCGGCATTTTGACCCGAACAACATCATGGCATGACAGACAGGGCAGCTCAATAGACCTGCTGAGCAAGAGACTTGTTTCCTTTGTGCATCCAGACTGTGCAGTCATCAGTTACAGCGTAACGAACACATCACAAAAAAACGAACACATAAAACTTACTTCTTACATAGACACAACGGCAGAAAACATTCTTGCAGAAGTTGATCCACGAATAGGAGCAAAGTTCCGCCACAAACCGCTCATTGTGGACGGCACGAACAGCATTGAAAACGGTACTGACAGCGTACTGGAATTTTCAGCCCACACAGCATGCAGCGGTCTTTTCTTAAGCGGCACAGCAATAAACCAATTGCAGGTGTCTGGGGAAAAGATAAAATGGACACATTCAGCGGCAATCGACAATGTACCGCAATGTACGACAGAGTTCGATTTACAGGCAGGGGAATCATTTACTCTGCTTAAATTTATCGCATACTCATGGGACAACACATCGAACGGTCTTGTAGAAAAAGCAAAGTCTGAATGTACAACTTTTGCCACCCAGGGATTTGACAAAGCCTGTGAAGAACAAAAAGCATTCTTGTCAGAATTTTGGAGTGTTGCACGCATCAACATAGAAGAATCAATTGTTCCTGACAAAGGAGCATCCTCTACAGAAGAAGCACTGCAGTTCAACCTGTTTCATTTGCTGCAGTCTGCAGGGCGAAGTGGAAAGGTGAGCATTGCTGCAAAAGGATTGACATCAGAAGGATATGAAGGTCATTTCTTTTGGGATACGGAGAGTTACGTATGCCCAGTCTTTACCTACACAGCTCCGGCAGTGGCAAAAAAACTGTTGGAATATCGGGCATCCATTTTGGACAAGGCAAAAGCACGTGCCAAGGAAATGAGTCTGAAAGGGGCACTCTATCCGTGGCGGACAATAAGCGGAGAAGAAACGAGTGCATACTTTCCTGCAGGCACGGCGCAGTACCACATCAATGCCGACATCATGTTTGCATTGAACAGATATTTGAATGCACACGAAACTGACGAAGGCTTTGACAAAGTCGCCGTACAGGAAATGGCTGCTGAAACGGCAAGGATGTATGCCTCTTTGGGAAGCTATACTCCGCACAAGGGAGGAGCATTCTGCATAAATGACGTAACAGGACCGGACGAATACACTGCCATTGTAAACAACAATGCATTTACAAACCTGATGGCACGTGAAAACCTTGAAATATCGGTTGCACGTTCGGGGAACGCTTCTTCTGAAGAAGAAAAAAAGGAATGGGCGCAGGCAGCACAGAAGATGTACATTCCGTTCGACAGGGAAACTGCCGTTTACCCGCAGGACGATAGCTTTATGGATAAGGCAGACTGGGACTTTGCAAACACCCCGAAAGAAAACTATCCACTGCTGCTTCACTACCACCCTCTCGTAATCTACCGACACAGAGTACTCAAACAGCCAGACTTTGTACTTGCACAATTCTTGCTGAGCAGACGGTTTACGCTTGCAGAAAAGATACGAAACTTTCATTTTTACGAGCGATACACAACCGGAGACTCCTCTCTGTCGCACTGCATCATGAGCATCATGGCCGCTGAAACAGGAGACAGCACAAAAGCCTTGGACTACTTTAACAAGACGGTTCGCATGGACATTGACGATGTAAACGGCAACAGCAAGGACGGCATTCACACAGCATGCATGGCTGGCAGCTGGATGGGCATCGTTTACGGCTTTGCAGGATTCCGCGATTACGGAGGTCTCTACTCGTTCAATCCGAAACTTCCTGAAAGCTGGAAAAAGGCAAGCTTTTCCCTTGCAATCAAAGGCTGCATCGTAGACATCGTACTTACACAAGACAATGCAACATACACGCTCAGAAAAGGTTCAAAACTGGAACTGGTGCACAGGAACACAGCCTTCACCATTGCTGAAGGAGAAAGCAAGACGTTCAGTCTCAAAAAGAAACTGGGTGCTGTACTGTTCGACCTTGACGGAGTCATAACCGACACAGCCCCACTGCACTATCAGGCATGGAAAGAAATGGCAGATGCAGAGGGATTGCACTTTGACAGAGAAATGAACAAAAAGCTTTTGGGGATTTCACGGGAAGAATCCCTTGCCGTAATCCTTTCAGAAAACGGTGTTGAATGGACTGCCGAAAAGAAAGCTGAACGCTGCACACAAAAAAACGAACGGTACAAGGAACTGCTCAAAGGACTTACCGAAAAGGACATTTTGCCAGGCATACTGCCGCTGCTCAAAGAACTGAAGGCACACAATATTCCTGCAACACTGGCTTCGAGCAGCAAAAATGCACCGGCTGTACTTGCATATCTTGGCATAAAGGATTACTTTAAAGCTATTGCAGATGCAGAGAGGGTGCAAAAAGCAAAGCCAGAAGCCGACATATTCCTTGAAGCAGCAGAGAAGTCTGGTGCATGGTATGCTGATTGTGTCGGCATTGAAGACGCCACAGCAGGAATCGAAGCAATCAAACGCGGCTGCCTGACAGCAGTTGGAATAAGCCCTGACAAAAGCCTTGGAAAAGCAGACTTGCAGGTTGCCTCAACTGCAGAACTGTCGTATGATACCTTAAAGCGATTGATGGAGGATTAAAATGAAAAAGTATGATGTCGTTGCACTGGGTGAAATCCTGATAGATTTCACATATTCAGGAACAAATGCAGACGGAAAGAAAATATACGAAGAGAATCCCGGTGGAGCACCCGCCAACTGTGTTTGTGCAGCAGTAAAACTTGGTGGCAAAGGTGCATTCATTGGCATGACGGGACACGACTCTTTCGGAGAAGACTGCCGTGCCATTCTGAATGAATTGCATGTTGACACAAGCGGAATGCGGTATACCGATGCCCAGCACACAACGCTTGCGTTCGTTAGTCTCGCCCCGAACGGAGAACGCACGTTCAGTTTCTGCCGCAATCCGGGTGCAGACACACAGATTAAACCGTCTGACTTGGACAAGGACATGCTCGACCAGGCAAGAATCCTGCACATAGGTTCTCTTTCCCTAACAGACGAACCGGCAAAAAGTACAACCCTTTCAGCAATAGAAACAGTAAAGAAAGCAGGAGGACTCATTTCCTACGATCCCAATTACCGCGCAAACCTGTGGCACGACAGGGAAGATGCAATACCTTTAATGAAGAGCATCTTTCCTATGGCAGACAGCGTAAAGGTTTCCGAAGAAGAGCTGGCACTGCTGTTTGGCAAGGACATTTCGTATGAAGACGGTGCACAGCAGATTCTTTCGCTTGGACCATCACTGGTACTGATTACACTAGGGGCAAAAGGCGTATACTATGCAACAAAGAAGGGCTTTTGCGGACAACTTAGCGTACCTAAAGTAAAAGTTGCCGACACGACAGGAGCTGGGGACAGCTTTAACGGAGGCCTTCTTTACCGCCTTACAAGACGCGAAAAGCCTCTTGACTTTACAAAAGAAGAAATTGAAAAAGACATTGCATTTGCAAACGCAGTAGCCTCACTGTGCGTAACAAAACGAGGAGCAATTCCTGCACTGCCAACACTTGCAGAAACACAAGCATTTATGACAGAACATAGAATGTAGTCTAAAAAAATAGGGCTGTCCAAAACGGACAGCCTTCTTTTTTATTCTAATTTTTTTTTATTCAAACGTTACACTATCTTCATCTTCTTCATTTACAACAACAAACCATTTGCTTGGTGCGTTTACCCAGTATTTCTTGAAAACATCAAGAACCTGAGATGCAGTTGCATCATGAATTTGAGAGACCATCTTTCTTGTACGGAAAGGATCATTGTATGCAAGCAGATTATAGACAATGCTTGCACCCATACCCTGTACAGTTGCCTGAGGACTATAGGTTGCAATAATCTGAGCATTCTTGTAGCTTTGCAGCCTCTTATCTATAGATGAAAATTCATACTTGCCGTCTTTTGTTGTACTGTCAATGAGCTTTCCTTGTGACATGTATCCGCGAGCCTCATTTACACGAGAAGCAAAATGTTCCAAATCAGACATTTTGTAAAGACTTTCTACACCAATAGCAGCCTTTCTTCCAGAAATGTATGCACTTGGAGTATAGCACACACCATAGTGTTCGCGTACTACATTAAACAGAAGATCATTGTACATATCCATTGCAAGAAGTGAAGGAAGATAATCATCACTGTCTTCCGCAGGAGCAGAAACAATTCTAATAGCATGTCCACTTCCATGTGCAACAGAATCAAGTGTGAGAACTTCATCTTCCCCAGAAATAGAATAAGGACCTACAACACCTGCAAGCTCTGCCTGCAGAGCTTCATTGTCGCGGTTCTTCTTTTTATTAGCTTTTTTATCCTTACTTGTCTTGCTTGTAGTTTCTGCAATAGTACCCAAAGTCTTTTCAAGCTCTGTCATCATCTTGTCTGCATTTACATTACCAGAAATTACAACAAAAATATTTGCAGGACGTACAATGTCATTATACAAAGTAACAATTGCATCTTCCCATTTTTTATAGCCCTTGCTTGAGGAAGCAAAATCCAAAGATTCTTTTGTCATTGAACAGTCCTTTTCATAAGGATGTCCTTTTGTAATCTGAAACATAATCTTGCTGTCAAGAAATAAAATAGGATCACGCTTTGAAGGATTAACATCTTCATCTGCACAGTTCTTCAAAGCAATATACATTCCCTGCTTAAACGAAGGATGCATGAATCCGTCAAGATATATAGGCAAGGTTTTATCAAGGAATGCGTCTGTAGTACCAAGAGAATAAACACTTCCATCCCTATATGTTGTCGCATATATAGAAGAGCGTGTTTCTGCAAGTGTACGGCGGCGAGTTTCCTGATTGTAAACTCTTGACCATACTGTCATATTCTCAAACAAAACTTTTTCAAGTCCTGAATAGTCAGGAGAATCAAGATATGTATTCCCTCCCCTTACACCGATATGAATATAGTTTACCTTTTTCTTTTCATCATAAAGAAAATATACCGGGATATTATTTTTAAGGGTTCTTGTTTCGTACTTAGGAGGTTCCCAAACCATATATTTTTTTGAGGCAGCCAAGTCCTGAGTAGGAACATAAATCTTTGTCTTTTGAGGAACAGCAGTTTCCTTTGCAATCTTTGCAGGGTCAGGGGAAAATTTCTTGTCCTTCCACCACATAGACTTTTTTTCCTTTACATACTCATAACCTTCATAATAATCTTCAAGCCATTTTTCAATCGTATAGTCTTTGATAGAAATTCCATTGACACCCGCCATAAAACTCTTAACATTTTCATATGTGCAATTTGTAGTTACAAGAACAACAAGAGGATTGCTTTCTGTAATGTACTTCTTTACCCAGGCAATAGCATCTTCTCTTGTTATGCTTCGGATAGTGTCGTAATAATTGTAATAATAATCAGCAGAAGCCCTTGCCCAGAAACTTCTTAATGATGACAAAAGACCTTCAGCCGACTGAGTGTTCTTAAGGCGGGAAGCCTGCATCTTGCTGATTATAAGTTCTTTCTTTTCAGGAGAAAATGCATATTTCTTACTTACAACAGTAGGAATCTGTTTTTTTATAATCTCATCAAGCAACAAGTCATCTACCATTTCTACCAAAAGACTTATAGAGAACAGACTTCCAGAACGTCTGCCAGAAAACGATACATCAATGTCACCTGCATTAAAAAAACCGTATCTCTTCAGTTTGAGAATTGCCTGCTTAAAGTCCTCTCCGTCTTCATCAAGAAGGGCAGCAAGGTAAGCTGCTATACATGAATCTTTTTCATCAAAGCCTAAATCCGGTGCACGGAAAATAATGTTTACCTGCTTCATTATAGATTCAGTATTATCAAGAATTACAGCAGCCTTCTTTCTTGCTTCCAAAGGATTTTTGTTTAGTTGCGGCGGTAGTTCCGGAGCCTTGTTGCCATTGTTGCTCCAAGTTCCAAAAATCTTTTTGGTCATGTCGTAAGCTTCTTCAGGTGTAACGTCACCACCAATAAACAATGCAGAGTTTGCAGGAATGTAATACTTACTCTGCATGTCACGCATCTGTGCAACAGTTGCATTCTTTACAACATCAACGGCACCTGCCGTATCAAGACGGTACGGAGCATCAGGGAACATGTTTTTATCAACATAAAACGAAGCATAAGAGCCGTCACCCTTAGTCTCGCCCTGAATTTCAGAAAGAACAACTTTCTTTTCATTTTCCAATTCCTGCTCATTCATAAGAGGAGCGCGGATTGCAGCATTCCAGAACGCCATGCCGTTTTCAAGCTGGTCAGACGGCAATGTAAAATAATAATGAACACAGTCAATTTCTGTGTATGCGTTCCATTTTGAAACACCCATATCCTTTACAGCACGCTGTACAGCAGCAGAATTAGGATACAAATCATTTCCCTTAAACATCATGTGTTCATAAAGATGAAAAAGCCCTGCTGTCTCAGGAGTCTGGGTGTCGGCTCCGGCCTTTACGGCAATCTCAATGTAGACAAGCGGAACAGAATGATTTTCTGCAACGAACAATGAAAGTCCGTTATCCAGTTTATACTGGTACAAATCATCAATTGGTGTCTTTTCCGCAAATACACTGACTGCGGAGGTCAGCACTAAGGCAACGGTTGCTGCCAACAAATTTTTTAAAAGCTTCATAACTAGCCTCTCTTTTAAATATAGGGGTGTCCCTATTTATAGAAAACGATAACTTATGAATAAGGTTACAAATTCTGTTGTCAGTAATGCATAATTATGCTAAAGTCGAGAAATGAATAACACAAACTTAGAAAAATTAAATGGACTTGGTTTTAAAAAGATAGGCATTAATTGGCTTGGCAAAATAGGGAGATATTATTTTGAAATACAGGACAAACAGGACTCAGAGGAAGAACTGATTGTATCATTAAACCTTGCCCCTAATACAGAAAAAAGCAAACTCTTTGAATATCTTGACAATTTGGAAAATATTAAAGACTATTCAAAATTTGAAAATAAAATAAGCATTATATATGAAGAAAGTGAAGATGAAACAGACGACATAAGCACATTTTTAAAAGGTCTGTATTCAAATCTTGAAGAAGTTGAAGGCAGGTGCGTCTGTGGAAACTGCGAAAACACAGAATATCTTTCATATTATATAAGTAACAATTCATACTCACTACTTTGCGAAGAATGTGGCTCAAAGGCCATAAAGAACTTTGAAGCAAGCAAGAATGCAAACACAAATTATGTAAAGGGCTTTATTTTCAGCCTTGTAGGAGCAATACTCGGTTCTGCATTATGGATAGTTTTAGGCGCAATAGGTTTCTACGCATCAATTGCAGGTCTTTTTATTGCATACTGTGCATTCAAAGGTTATGAAATGGCACAAGGAAAATTTACAAGAAAAGGAATTATCCTTAATGTTGTTGCTATTGTAATTGCATTCATTTTGGCTCAGTATGCAGGTTTATTTTTGGAGTTCATCAAAGAAACTCCAAGCCTTAAGGGAGAGCCAAAGCTTGCATTGCAAACATTCCTTTTAATAACTCCATACATGTTCACAGACATTGAATTTATAAAAGGTCTGTTGCCAGATTTGGGACTTGGACTTTTGTTTGTAACATTAGGAACTTACAGAATGATAACAAACAATTACAAGACCGCCAAACTTGCAGAAAGCATAAAAATAGAAAAACTAGAATTATAGTTTTACTAAAAACTGTAATCTACGAGCCATAAGATTGTTATTCTTTTTGTATGAAGAAAATAAAATACCTGTATTCGCTCGTTTATCTACTCATTTTATTTGCCGTTACAAGCTGTACGCCTTCCATAACCATAAAATCGCGTACAGACAACCGCGTTGACATGGAATTCAACATAAAGGCCGGAGAAACCTTGAAGAGCATGCTCGACATGTACGGTATTCCCTTTAACGACAGCGACACGCTTGCCCGCATGAAAAACGGCATGAAAGACAATACGTTTTACAATGTCAAGGCAAAAGCTACAGGAGACGACTCTTTCATGCTTGCAGGAACAGTGCTTCCTGTCGCAACGCAGAATGTCGTGCTAAGAAAAGACCGCCAGCTCATCGTAAACCTTTCGCCAAAGGACATGAAGGCTTTTGCCTCATCGCTGCCAGATGAATTCATGGCATACATGGACATGCTCGCAGCTCCTGTATTCACAGGAGAACAGCTGTCGCAAGAAGAATATCTGGGAGTCATCAGTGCCATCTACGGACAAACCTTTGCAACTGAACTGGAAAAATCAGACATCACGATAACGCTGGAATCTCCTGAAGGAAAAAAAGAAACATTCTCGCTCCCATTGGTAGAATTCCTGACACTGTCCGAAGAAAAAACATTTTCGCTCAAATATTAGACCTGTTTCAAAAAAAACGGCAGTTTAAGGCGAGTGAGCATTGTCAGCATTGACCGGAATGCTGACATTCTCATCCGTCTGCATGTATGCATCGTTGACATGAATGCCGTCATACACTTCTTTTTCACCATACCGCACATGCGCCATTTCCTTACTGGCATCGTTCTGACCGACTTGAATCCGATTGGGAACAAAAAAACGCCACGATTCAGGAGGAAGCCTTGCAAAGCCATCCCTGACGTGGGCAAAATTGTAGCACGCCCTTACGCACAAAGAAAAGTAATCTGCCATTTCCGAACCGTACAGCAGGCGGGGGCACCCATACGTAACAAGAATTGCTTTTTTACCCGTCCCTGGGTCAGACTTGTCTGTACGAGTGCGCCAGTTCAGTTCTTCGGAAGCAAGATGAGCAAACGCACCTCCCATGCTCCAACCTGTAATAACGATCTGGTATGACGGATGTTCTGTCAGCTGTTCTTCCAGTTCCTGCATTACCGTCTGACATCCAGACTGCCACACATGTACAAAGCCGCCGTGAACGGCAATTGTATACGGAGGATGTTCATACGAAACAGCCTTGTAGTCAAAATCGTTCACCCAATCAGACACACTGTGGGAATCTTCAAATATCAGATATACAATTCGGTTTTCATCGTCTGCATGAATGTAATAGTTCAAGGATTTTCCCGTTTGCTTAAACAGACTACGGGAAATGCGGCATTGCTCGGAATAGTTTTTCCAAGGAACAATTTTTGCACGATTCCCCCATTCGCCATCTTCCATGGCATACAGAACAGTGTGCGAAGGGGCTTTTTCCATTCTACTTGTAGCACATCCGGCAACAAGCAGAATGGAAAGGACTACGAAGACTGAAATACAGAGGAATTTCAAATTAGAATTCTTTTCCTAAAAGACTTTCGCCGTCAAACAGAGAAACTTCAATGATGTCAAACAGAGGATAATCCTTGTAAGACACGACATAAGAAACCTGTCCTGCAGATTCAGGAATGTCAATGCCGATGTTCGTTCCCTTGTAAATGAGTTTTGTACATGAATCATATTCATTTCCGTTTTTCAAGTGAAAAACGCCAAGGGGTGCACTCGCAATAAACGATTCTCCTCGTTTTTCAAGCACGTATGCAGTGCAGTCGAACTCCTGGCCTGTACAGTTTACGATTCTCAGTTGATTGTAGCAGCGTTCCGTTCCATCAACAGAAAACTTGACGTGTTCTGCTCCTAACGCAGACAAACAAAACATCATGACCAAAAAAGCCAAAACATTTTTTTTCATAATCTACTCCCATTAGGGCAATTGCTTGCAAGCACTGCCTTTCTTTGGAAAACTATACCAAAGTATGCACAATTGTACAAGGTGCAACGCTTCGTTTCATCGAAATAGACCGATTCGTTCCACTACACCTAGATCGTCTGTTCCACACACACTGGATCGTCCGTTCCACACACACTGGATCGAGCATTCTTTAGGCAGAACAAGCCGGTTTCCACGTCAATGCAGTAAAATGAGATGTCTTCATTCATTTTTCAAACAAATTTCCTCTTAAACTATCTTAAATTTACGAATTTTGCTTTTTTATTTGGCAAAAATGAAGAGTATCTGTTATAATGGTTCTATGAATATAGAAGATACCTTGCCGGGACGTCCTTTCCCACTGGGTGCTGAACCCAGGGATGGCGGCGTGAATTTTGCAATATTCAGCAGAAACGGCACAAGAGTAATCATAAACTTGTTTAAAGATGCAGGAGACAAAGAACCGTCTGACTGCATAGAATTGAATCCCGAAACAAACAAAACGGGGGATATATGGCATGTCTTCGTGCCAAACCTCAAACCGGGTGCCATGTATCTGTATCAAGTAGATGGACCTTTCAAACCTGAAGAGGGACACCGTTTCAATGTAAAAGATTTTCTTCTTGACCCTTATGCAAAAGCCTTGACTCCAGAGTCAATATTCCTGAACCTTCCAAAAAATTATCGACCTCCTGTCGATACATCCGACATAGCCCATGCGGAATGCAAGCATCCGTTCAACTTTCCGAAATGTGTTGTCGTAGACGACAGCAGCTTTGACTGGGAAGGCGACAAGCCAATCAACAGACCGCTGCACGAAAGCATCATCTACGAAGTACACGCAAAGGGCTTTACGGCTGGCAAAGATTCAGGCGTGCATAATCCAGGAACATTTGATGGATTCATCGAAAAGATTCCATACCTCAAGGATTTAGGCATTACAGCGGTAGAAATGCTGCCGTTGTTTGAATTCGATGAATTTGAAAATACAAACATCAATCCCCGTACAGGCGAACGCATGAAAAACTACTGGGGGTACAGCACGACAGCCTTTTTTGCCCCGAAAGCAAGCTTTGCTGCGGATCAGACACCAGGAGGAGTCGTTGCTGAATTCAAGCGTCTGGTAAAGGAACTGCACAGAGCAGGCATTGAAATCATTCTGGATGTCGTTTTCAACCATACGGCAGAAGGAAATGAACATGGTGTCGCCATCAGTTTCAGAGGCATTGAAAACAGCGTGTACTACATGCTGGTAGGCAGCCACAAGGAATACTACATGAATTATTCCGGCTGCGGAAATACGTTCAACTGCAACCACCCAATCGTAAGATCCTTTATCATCGACTGCCTGCGACACTGGGTGCTGGACTATCATATTGACGGCTTCCGATTCGACCTTGCTTCAATCCTGACAAGGAATCCCGATGGAAGCATCCCGTGCATGCCTGCACTTACACAAGCAATTTCTGAAGATCCCATTTTGGCGAAAACAAAAATCATTGCAGAACCATGGGATGCAGGCGGAGCATACCATGTAGGATGCTTTCCTGGCGGCAGATGGGCAGAATGGAATGACAAATTCAGAGATGAAATCAGACGGTTCTGGCGCGGAGACGAGCAGGCTTCAACAAGTGCTGCCACGCGCATATCAGGTTCAAGCGATTTGTACACAGCATCAGGCAGAAGTCCGAACCACAGCATAAACTTTGTTTCATGTCACGATGGTTTCACAATGAACGACCTTGTTAGCTACAATCACAAGCACAACGATGAAAATGGTGAAGACAACAGGGACGGCAGCGACAGCAACTGGAGCTACAACCACGGCTACGAAGGTCCTACTGCAAATCCATTCATTGAAAAAATGAGGAACAAGCAGATGAAGAACTTCATTCTGACACTGCTCATCTCTCAGGGAACACCGATGTTGCTGGGTGGCGACGAATTCCGCAGGAGCCAGCACGGCAACAACAATGCCTACTGCCAGGACAACGAAATGAGCTGGTTTGACTGGACTCAGGTGGAAAAAAACAAATCCATCCTCGACTTTACGAAAAGGGCAATACGGCTCAGAAAGAACCACGCTGTATTCAGGCGGAGTACGTTCTTTATGGGGCAAAAAGCAGGTTCTGTACCAGACATTCAGTGGTACAATGCAGACGGCAGCAACCCAGACTGGAACGATCTTTCCCGATTCCTTGCATTCTGCCTGTTCGGACAGTACTGCAAGAACAAGAACGGCAAGGAAGACTGCGATTTCTACATTGCCGCAAACACCGACAGGCAGGACATTATGGTCACAATACCGACACCGCTTTCGGGCAAAAAATGGTATTTGATTGCAGACACATCTGATGATTCTGACAAATCTCTTATGGATGAAGAACATCTGGAGCAGCTTCGAGAGCAGGAACATTATGTCATTCCGGCAAACTCGTTAATTATATTGATTGCTAAATAAAAGCGATGACCACTTATGGAGGAAAAAATGGTTTTTGACGCAAATTCATTCAAGGAAAGCCTTACGGCACGTCTTCGCAGACAGTACGGCAAGGACATTACGCAGGCAACAAAGCACGACCTGTTTGACGCAGTAAGTGCCAGTGCCCTTGAAATCATCATGCCGAACTGGATGGAAACTCGCCGCACCTATGATGCAAAGCCTACAAAACAGCTGTATTACCTGAGTGCAGAATTCCTTATGGGACGTGCACTGAGCAATAACCTCATTAATGCACAGATCAATGATTCTGTCCGCGAAGTCCTTAAGGGCATGAACATTAACCTTGATTTGGTAGAAGACGAAGAGCCGGATGCAGGTCTTGGAAACGGAGGTCTCGGACGCCTTGCTGCATGTTTCCTTGACAGCCTTGCAACACTTGAATATCCTGGACACGGCTATGGAATCCGCTATGAATACGGAATGTTTGAACAGCACATCGAAAATGGAGAACAGGTAGAATATCCAGACAACTGGCTTCGCCACCGGGATCCATGGGAAATCAAGAGAAGCGACCTTGCCGTTACCGTTAAGTTCGGCGGCGAAATCAAATACGGCAAAACTCCTGACGGACAGGACAGGTTCTACATTGAAAATGCAGAAGAAGTAACGGCAACACCTTACGACATGCCTATCGTAGGTTTCGGCTGCAAGACTGTCAACACGCTCCGCCTGTGGCAGGCAACAAGCCCTAATGGATTCGACTTGCAGCTGTTCAACGACATGCAGTACAACCGCGCCGTAGAACGACAGAACAGCGCTGAAAACATTACGCGCGTTTTGTATCCAAACGACAACGGTCCATTGGGAAAGGAACTCCGCCTGAGGCAGCAGTACTTCTTTACATCTGCATCACTCCAGGATCTTGTACATCATTTCGTCATGACGATTGGCACTGATTTTTCAAAGTTCCCGGACTACCATGTCATCCAGCTGAACGATACACATCCTGTCGTTGCCATTCCAGAACTGATGAGAATCCTGCTTGACGAATACAATGTAGGATGGGATGACGCATGGAGCGTCGTTACAAAGACATTTGCATACACAAACCATACAATCCTTGCAGAAGCACTTGAAAAGTGGCCTATCGAAACATTCAAGAACCTGCTGCCACGCATTTACCAGATTGTTGAAGAAATCAACCGCCGCTTTATCATCGAACTGCGCCAAAAATTCCCCAACGACTATGCAAAGCAAAACCACATGGCAATCATCCATGACGGAAAAATCTACATGGCATGGCTTGCAATTCATGCAGGCTTCAGCGTAAACGGCGTTGCAGAGCTGCATACAAAACTCTTGAAAGAGCAGGAACTGAAAGACTGGAACACCATCTATCCTGAAAAATTCAACAACAAGACAAACGGTGTTACCCAGCGCCGCTGGCTGTTGAATGCAAACCCAGAACTGGCCGAATTCATTACAGAAAGGATTGGCCACGGATGGGAAACGGATTTGTCAAAGCTTAAGGGGCTTGAAAAATATATCAACGATGAAGAGTCCCTCAACAAGCTCATGGACATCAAGCTGCACAACAAGGAATCTCTTGCAAACTACCTTAAGCACACGCAGAATGAATTCCTTGATCCAGAAAGCATCTTTGACACACAGGTCAAGCGCTTGCATGAATACAAGCGTCAGCTCTTGAACATTTTCCACATCATGTACCTGTACAACAGGATTGTTGAAGATCCATCTTTCAATCCACCTCCTCGTACATTCATTTTTGGTGCAAAGGCTGCTTCCGGTTACCGCCGTGCAAAGGCCATCATCAAGCTGATCAACACGGTAGCTGACAGGGTAAACACAGACCGCCGCGTAGGTGGAAAACTCCGCGTCGTGTTCGTAGAAAACTACCGCGTTTCTGTTGCAGAAAAAATCATTCCTGCAAGCGATGTATCAGAGCAGATTTCTACGGCAGGATACGAAGCTTCAGGAACTTCAAACATGAAGTTCATGATGAACGGAGCGTTGACGATCGGTACGCTTGACGGTGCAAACATTGAAATTGTAGAGTCAGCAGGAAAAGACAATGCCGTTATCTTTGGTTTGACATCAGACGAAATCATCAAGATAAACCAGGAGCATTCATACAATCCTCAGAAGTATCTGGACAGGAATCCGGCACTTGCAAAGGTTGTAAACCAGCTCGTAGACGGTACGTACGACAAGTCAGGCTTGCTGTTCAAGGAAATCCACGATTCTATCGTATACGGTGTTGAAGGTCAGAGACCAGACGTATACTTTATTCTTGCAGACTTTGATTCGTATGTTCAGGCTCAGGAAAAACTTGCAAAGCTGTACGCAGACAAGAAGAGCTGGGCAAAAATGATCTTGATGAACATTGCAAACAGCGGCAAGTTCTCCAGTGACCGTACAATCGAAGACTATGTACGCGACATCTGGCACTTGAAAAAAATTCAGATAAAGTAGATGATACTGGTCATGAGTAAAAACATGACCAGCAACACTGGATCTCTATTTTCCAAACTGCAGAAAACAACCTCCAGCATGGGGCTCATCATGACTGCCGCCATCTGGGGGTTTGCATTTGTCATTGTCAAGGACAGTCTTGCACACATAGGGGCAGTCTGGATGGTTGCTTTCAGGTTTACCATTGCAGCCGTCTTGCTTGCCCTGTGCTGTGTAAAAAAGTTTTCGAAACTTACTGCTACATACTGGAAGCATGGAGCAGCAACAGGATTTTTCCTGTGCTCAGGTTACATAACGCAAACCATCGGATGCAACTATACCTCTGCAGGCAAAAATGCTTTCCTTACGACCATATATGTCATTCTCATTCCCCTTTTCTGCTGGCCTTTGTACAAGAAACGTCCGCACTCCTACGTGTTCATTGCTGCACTTTTGTCAGTCACTGGCATAGGATTGCTCGCACTGGACAACGCAGACGGAAGTCTTTTTACAATGAACAAAGGCGACATGCTCACGTTGGTTTGCGGAGTATTTTACGCCCTCCACATCATTTCCACAGCACACTGCAACAGAAAAGATGACCCTCTCCTGCTTACGGTACTGCAGTTTGCCTTCACCTCTGCATTTTCATGGCTGTGTGCACCGATCATCGACGGTCCTTTGCCAGTGCAGGGATTATGCACTCCTCAGGTAGTGCTTTCAATGCTATACTTGGGAATGTTCAGCACGCTTGTAGGCTTTGTATTGCAAAATGTATGCTTGAAATATGTTCCCCCTGCACTTGCGTCGCTGTTTCTTTCGCTGGAATCTGTATTCGGAGTACTGTTTTCCACGCTCTTGCTGCAGGAACATCTTACACTCAGAATGATAGCAGGATGCGTCCTTATCTTCTGTGCCATAGTACTGGCAGAAGTTGTGCCGAACATCAAACGATAAATTGCAACACAATATAAGGCAAGCACCTATTGCATTACGAAGGAGACGCTTCCTTTTCCTTATCCTGTACGTGTTCCTGTTCCTGTTCTTTTTTCTTTGCAAGACGATATTCCTGCATTGCCTGGGCACACACCGCTTCCAGAGGAATGTCTTCGCGCTTGTACTTAAGGAACACTGAGTAGGCTTCCTGCTGTTGAAGCCTGATAGGGTCTGTTGCAAGCTCATAGATTTTAGACTGCACCTTAAATTTTGTATCATCGCCCAAGCCCGGCACACCGTTCTTTTGCAAAAACACAAACACGCACAGTCGGCCAGACGCTGAGTCTCGATCCATAATCCGCTTGCAGTTTGTTCTAAAGCGAATGCCGCTGGTCTGAACCAAAACATCTTCATAGGTATCGTATGGAGGCATTTCATCGTCTTTGCTGATGATGCACGAAAAATGATTGATGCTAAAATCCATCATGGCAGCAGAGATCCTCTTGTTTGCTTCGCGTATGAAAAAAGTCACCGTGCTTGAAGCACCGCAATGCACGCGGATGTTCTTTCGCTTGCCTCGTGCCCCGCACTTTTCAAGCTGCACCAGAAAGAGGGGAAAATTCTGCGTGCGCTTAAGGCCAAGCTCAATTGCTCCGCATTTCAAATTCATGCTTTTGTATCGCCGTTCAATCAGAAGGCAATCGTTTTCGGAGGAACGTTTGGTATACAACAGACCGGAACTTGCATCCTCCACGTGGCTTTCGGTGAACTGCTGAATGATTTCCTGCCATTTTAGCCCGGTAAGAGGCATGTCTATGTAAAAGAAAAAAAACGAATTCGGAAACAGCTGGGCTGTCAATTCCAGTTTTTGCTGAAGGACTTTTGCAGAAGACTCCTGAATGCGGTATGCTTCAAAACCATAGGCAACCAAGTCTTCAAGAAAGGTTTCCGGCAGTATGGTTGTGTCAGCACCCACAAAAAAAGTCTTGTGTCCTATAGTAGCGTTGATGTCCTGTGTTTGCTCTGCCATTATGATACTCCTTCGGAATCTTCTTAGTATCTATTTTACCACCATTTTTTAAAGCAAGAAAGGCAATTTGCACAAAATGAAAGTGTTTTTCCAAAGGTTATCGATGCATGCAGGAAAGCATCCCCTGGTGCTACATTGGCTAAAAGCCGGCCGTAGCTCATTGACTAAAAGCGTCTTTATCCTTATACTAGTGTATCAGATGACAAAGAAGTCTGACGAGGATTTCTTTGTCTTTTTTTATTTTAACTGATACAATGAGGTTTACTATGAAAAAATCAGCATGCACGGCATTGTGCTCCGTGCTGGCAGCAGCCATGCTCCTTGCCGCAACAGGATGTTCAAAAAAAGAAAAGGTCATCATCAACTCAGCAGCTGACCTTAATGGAAAAAAGATAGGATGCCAGGCAGGAACAACGGGTGAAATGTACATTCAGGAAAACATCCCGAATGCAGATGTAAAGTCATTCAAAACAGGCATTGATGCTTCGCTCGCACTCAAAAACGGTTCAATCGATGCAATCGTTCTCGATGAACTTCCTGCACAGCAAATCGTAAAGCGAAATCCTGATCTAGTCATTGTAAACGACAAGTTTGCAACGGAAGAATATGCAATTGCCGTTCGCAAAGGAGACTCCCAGCTGCTCTCTTCCATAAATGCAACCATTTCTGCAATGAAATCTGACGGACGTTATGAAGCATTGGTAAATGCATTCATGCCTATCGATGGAAACATTGTCGTTCCGTCTGAAATTCTGACAGAGGGCAGCAAGACTGTAAAGATGGGAACAAATGCATCGTTCCCTCCATTCGAGTACACAGAAGGTGCAGATCCAATCGGATTCGACATTACCATGAGCCAATACATTGCAAAGGATTACGGTGCAAAGCTTCAAGTTGTAGACATGAATTTTGACGGACTCATTGCAGCCCTTCAGTCTGGAGCAATCGACTTTATTGCAGCTGGCATGACGGCTACAGACGAACGCCGCAAGAACGTGGATTTCTCAGATCCCTATTTCGTTTCAAATCAGGTAATCATCATCCACAAATAAGAGTCTTTCAGGAGGACAAAGATGTGGCAGACATTCTATGGCACAATGCTCGCAAACGGACGCTGGAAACTCATTCCGCGAGGATTGGGTACAACGCTTCTCATTGCGCTGTGTGCAGTACTCATAGGTTCAATATTGGGCTGCACCTTTGCCCTGTTCAAGATTTCCAAAAACAAAGTGCTGAAAGGCATTGCAACCGTGTACACAACAATCATTCGCGGCATTCCCATGGCAACACAGCTGATGATTTTTTACTTCGTCATTTTTTCGCCCATGGGAGTGAGCAATGCCATTTTGGTCGCCATCATCTCCTTCGGCATCAATTCAGGTGCATATTGTACGGAAATTTTCCGTGCCGGCATACAGGGAGTGGATGCAGGACAAATGGAAGCAGGACGCTCTCTTGGACTAAGCTGGTCTCAGACAATGGCAAAGATAATTCTGCCCCAAGCGTTTCGAACTATCCTTCCTACATTCACAAGCGAATTCATTGCACTCATAAAGGAAACATCTGTAGCAAGCTTTATTGCCGTAGTTGACCTGCAGAAAGCCTGCGACAACATCCGCAATGCAACATACAATGCATGGATTCCGTTGCTTTCCTGTGCAGCAATTTATCTTACGCTCACGCTCGGTCTAACACGGATATTCTCTATTTTTGAAAAAAGGATGGCCCGCAGTGATAGAAGTTAAGCATCTTACAAAACGCTTCGGAAACAACGTCATACTAAATGACATTTCACAGACAATCCAAAATGGAGAAAAGATTGTCATCATTGGACCGTCGGGAGCAGGAAAAAGCACGTTTCTACGCTGCCTGAATCTTTTGGAGGAACCCGATTCCGGCAACATCATATTCGATGGAACGGACATTACAGATAAAAACACGGACATCAACAAGATTCGCAGAAAGATGGGCATGGTGTTCCAGCATTTCAATCTGTTTCCACATCTGACGGTGCTTCAAAACATAACACTCGCCCCTGTCATGCAAAAATTGCAGACAAAAGAGCAGGCAGACGAACAGGCAATGCAGTTGCTGGAGCGCATCGGACTTGCCGACAAGGCTGCTGCATATCCTTCAAGCCTTTCCGGTGGACAAAAACAGCGAATTGCCATCGTCCGTACGCTTGCAATGAATCCAGATGTGATTCTGTTTGACGAGCCGACTTCTGCACTCGATCCCGAAATGGTGGGCGAAGTACTTTCGCTCATGAAGGATTTGGCACAGGAAGGCATGACAATGGCCGTTGTAACTCATGAAATGGGCTTTGCACGCGAAGTTGCAACACGCGTACTGTTTATGGACAGCGGCATCATCGCTGAAAGCGGCACACCCCAACAGATTTTTGAAAATCCTCAGTCGGAGCGCCTAAAGCAGTTTCTCAATGCTGTATTATAAACACTGACAAAGGGGATTTTCTTCAGTGCTCGGGTTGTACTTCTTGTAACGGGGCTGCTTTTGCAGTTTCTCAATGCTGTATTATAAACGCTAACAAAGGGGATTTTCTTCAGTGCTCGGGTTGTACTTCTTGTAACGGGGCTGCTTTTGCAGTTTCTCAATGCTGTATTATAAACACTGACAGAGAGGCTTTATTCACTGCTTAAGTTGTTCTTCTTGTAATGGTGCTGCTTTGCAGTTTCTCAATGCTGTATTATAAACGCTAACAAAGGGGATTTTCTTCAGTGCTCGGGTTGTACTTCATGTAACGGGGCTGCTTTTGCAGTTTCTCAATGCTGTATTATAAAAAAGCGGTGGATATTTCCACCGCTTTTCCTTTAAGGAACTTCGAAAAACTTCTGTTTGTTTCGACTCCCTTTACACATTATTTATGCTTAGAAAAATATTTCTGGTACGCATTCCATGTAGAACGTATAAGCGTGTCAACATCGGAATACTTTGGTTCCCATCCAAGCACCTCTTTTGCAAGGGAAGATGATGCTGTCAGCTGAGCAGGATCTCCTGCACGGCGACCGACATACTCAGCCTTGATTTCCTGCTTTGTAATGCGGCGAGTAGCTTCAAGCATTTCCGTTACGGTAATGCCATTCCCCGTTCCAAGATTCAAAGTAAGACTCTTCTGTTCTTTTGCAATGTATTCCAATGCCATGACATGAGCGACAGCAAGATCTGTTACATGTATGTAATCACGAATGCATGTTCCGTCACGAGTGTCATAGTCATTGCCAAAGATGTTAATCTTTTCACGCTTTCCGCAAGCTACTTCCATCATGACAGGCAACAAATTTGCAGGATTACGCTCCAAACCGTACAGAACGCCTTCTGGATCATAACCGGCAGCATTAAAATACCGCAGGGCAGCAAACTTTAGCCCTTTGAGCTTGTCATACCAGCCCATGAATTCTTCTATTTTCAGCTTGGTAAATCCATAGTAATTCTCTGGATTTTTTGGATGATTTTCATCCAATGGCTGATACTGAGGCTCTCCAAAAACGGCAGCACTTGAAGAAAATACCATTATCTTGCAATTGTGGGCAACAGCAGCATTCAAGATATTCAGAGTTCCATTAATGTTGTTTATGGAATACTTTTCAGGAACAATCATGGATTCACCTGCAGCCTTGAATGCAGCAAGATGGATAAATGCATCAAAACCACGTGCAAAAGCAGCATCAAGATTTTCTGGATGAAGAATGTCACCTGCAATGAAATCATTTTCTTCAAAAAGGTTCTGCACAAGACCGCTTGAAAGGTTGTCGAATACAGTTACTTTATGACCTTTTGCCATAAGTTCTTTTACAACATGGCTACCAATATATCCCGCACCACCGATAACTAAAACCTTCATTTCAGCCTCCGAAAGGAAAATATGTTCCGAACAAAATCGATTCTGAACAGTTTTATAATACAACCGAGGTCAACGCGTGTCAATCCATGACATTTGTACTGTTCTACAATACGGCATCAAGACGTTCTGCCGCAGCTTCCCAGTCTGCATTCAACTGCTCCAGCTTGGCTGCGACATCATCAATCTGCTTTTGCACAGCCTTAGCCTTTTCTCCGTTTGAATAGACATCCGGGTTTGCCATCTGGTTTTCCAGCTCCGTTTTTTTTGATTCTGCGCTTGCTATAAGCCCCTCAATCTTTTCAACCTCTTTTTCAAGCTTGCGGCGTTCTGACTGAGCTTTTTTCTGTTCTTCCCATGACAACTTGGTTGCACTTGCTTTAGCATCTGCCGGAGCAACTCCACCAGTTCCATTGGAGGCCTGCATCGCATTGGAAGGAGAAGACACGATGCCGTTTGCTTCGTCTTCGAGGCGCTGCATGTAGTACTTGTAGTCACCGGGGAATACACGGTATGTTCCAGGATGCAATTCAAGAACCTTTGTTGCAAGGTCTTCAATAAAGCCTCTATCATGGCTTACGAATACGACCGTACCGCCGAAATCCTTTAGGGCATCCAAAAGAACGTCTTTTGAGTGCATGTCCAAGTGGTTTGTCGGTTCGTCAAGAATGAGCAGATTTACCGGTTTGAGCAGCAGTTCCAGCAGTGCAATGCGGCTCTTTTCCCCACCAGAAAGAACGTTGATGCTCTTGAACACATCATCACCCCTAAACAGAAATGCACCCAGCATATCGCGCATTTTCGGCACCAGTTCCAGCGGAGCTTCATTTTCCAATCGTTCAAGAATTGTTTCCGAACCAGTTATTTTTTCTGCACTGTCCTGCGAGAAATATCCAACGGAAACTCCGCTTCCAAGTTTGACCTGTCCCGTAAAGTCGGAATCCACACCGGCAAGAATGCGCAGCAATGTTGATTTTCCAGCTCCGTTCCGTCCTGCGACAACAAGGCGTTCTCCTTTTTCAAGTACAAAATCAAGGTTATTGATGACGGCCGGACCACCATAGTTCTTGCATATTTGTTCCAGCGTCAAAACCAGTTGACCTGAATGAGGTGCCGGAGGAAACGAGAAATGAATCTTCTTTAAGTTTTCAGGAATTTCAATGCGAACAATCTTATCCAGCATTTTCTGACGTTCCTGAGCTTGTGCAGCTTTTGTTGCCTTTGCACCAAAGCGGCGTATATACTCTTCCAGATGCTGAATTTCCTGCTGTTGCTGTTCATACTGTGCAATCAGCGTGTCCAGTTCAACCTTGCGAACTTCTTCATAATGAGAAAAGTTCCCGGGATATCGCTTTAAGTCACCGTTGAACAGCTCGTACACTTCGTTTATTGCGTGGTCAAGAAAATAACGGTCGTGGCTGACAAGAAGAAAGCCTCCGTGAAACTCCTGCAAAAACTTTTCAAGCCAGTTTCGAGCTTCAATGTCAAGATAGTTTGTCGGTTCATCAAGCAAAAGAATATCAGGCTCACACATCAAGGCCTTTGCAAGAGCAATGCGCATCTGCCATCCGCCAGAAAACTCGTCAGTCTGCTTTGAAAAATCATCCCTGCTAAAACCGAGTCCCAGCAGAACTTGCTCGGCAAGTACATCCCGCCTATACCATCCTGACTCATTCAGCTTGTTCAACAATTCACTTTGTGCAATAGCCAACTTGTCGGCATTTTCGGGAGATGCTTTCATTGATTCTCCCAAATCGTCAATCTGCTTTTGCATGACATAGCCATACTCAAAGGCTTTGTCGGCTTCTTCCTTCAAGGAACAGCCGTGATGGACAAGACCACTCTGGGGAAGATATGCGATGCGGGCATCTTTTTGGGCAATCCTTTCGCCACTGTCGGGAACGGAAAGACCTGCCATAATCTTGATGAGTGTAGATTTTCCAGCTCCGTTTGCACCAGTCAAAGCGGCTTTTGTTCCCGTCTGAAGATTCACGGAAACATCCTTTAATATGTCACGGTCTCCAAATGCAAGAGACACTTTTGAAAACTGAACGAATGCCATTAGAAGTTCTCCATTGCCTTGCTGCGTCTAGTTATGAAAGAACATAACCAGTGCATTATTTGTCTGGGAAACAGACACTGTATTCCGTTCGGTAACGGTATCGAGAGAAACAGAAACCTTTGCAACAGACAGCCGCAATCCATTGTTGAGCTTTTTGTACAGGAGGTTCACTTCCTTTGACATTCCACTGAACGAGAACGTAAGAATGCCGTCCCACTCATTGCGCAGGTTGACAGGAAGCAAATATTTTACCGAAACAGTACCGTCATTTTGCGCCGTTCGAGAAATGACAGACGGAACGAGCAAATCAAAATTAGTCCACAGGAAAATGCTGTTCTGGTCAAAAATCAAATCACCGTAGTTGCTACTTGAAAAGGCAGGGCCAAGGGCGCGAATATCGTTCAGCACGTTTGCACGGCGCTCATTTTCATCTTGAATGAGTTTTCCAATATCAACATCGTCTGCAAGCGAAACAAAATTATATGACTTTGGCTTACCGGATGCATCGGTATACTGCACGACAATGGAACTGCCCCCACGGACAGTCACCTGAATGGGAGTGCCGTTGCATTTATAGACAGACTCTGCAACCTTGGAAATTCCTGCAAACGGATATTCAACATCAAGATTGTGCAGATGTATTGCTACCGTACCTGTATCTGAACCCGTGTCAAAGTAAAATTCAGGACTAAAATAATCAAGTTCAATCCGATTGCGGGAAATCATTTGGGCATAATAATCTGGATACCATTTCGTTTTCAGGAACATGTCCAAAACTTCGTCAGCCTGCTGCACCTGGGCTTCTTCCGAGCCTTCTCCATACGAACCGTCTGCATTCATTGCAAACAGGCGCAGATTCTGCGAAAAGCACCATCCTGTCGTTCCATCAGATGCAAGCACGCGAAGCCACTCGCCCTTCAAGTTTTCCTTGCCATTGGTAGGGATGACACCGTTGCCCCGATACAGAACACGAATCACTTCATCCTGTCGCAGGCGGTACTGCTGTTTGGAACCATTTTCAGGGTCTTCGCGAATAGGAAGCCCGTCAAGCACGCACTTTGCATATTTATGCTCAAACTCCGCATATTTCTGTGCAAGTGCAACAGCCCGCTTTTTAGAGACAGGCGATGACAGCTTCCACAACGGCACTTCCACCCGTTCACCTGTCTGAGGCAGCTTTATGATATACTGATGGGCAATATTTGACTTTACATATACAGAAACGACAGTTCCGTCTGCAAGCTCCCTATCGGGGATGTTCCACAGCACAACGCTGTAGCCAATCACGCGGGAACAAGATGAAAACACCATACAAAGCAGACAGGACAACAGAACTGAACCAAAATGTTTTATATTGATCTGATTATGCATAATCGTATCATACACTATTTAGGGGTTTGTTGAAAGCGGTAGCATTCCCTTCGGCTTTATTTCACCGTTCAGGGCTGCAAACAGAGCGTTAAACGTGTAGTCGCTGTAGCTGTAACCGCACAAAATTGAATCGACCCAGTCAAATCGCTCAAGAATAGGCACCGGCGACATGATTGACAGAACGACAATCTTTTTTCCAAGCCCTTTCAACCGTTGCAGGATCGAGGCCGTATGGCGGTCATGCACGCAAAAGACAATCGTATCATACGATGCGGCAACGTTTACAATGCCGGCAGCATTCCATTCATCAAAGTTGCTCTCGTCATTTTTCAGCTCAGTGCTTATGTAATACGTTGCGGCTTTTGGATATCGCTTGCGGCCTTGTGCATACAATGACGTATACGGGCCTACAATCAGTACTTTTCCTGCATTTTTTGCAGACAGAGGAACCGAACCGTTGTCCTTGTACAAGGTAATGGAACGGCATGCTTGCTCCAAAAAGAATTTTTGACCTTCCCTGTCGGGAATCAGTTCATCAATTTTTGTTTCATCAGGATACAAGGGAGCCGCATTTCCGCCCTTGAAATAGGCAAGCTTGAAAAGCAGAACCCGTTTGGCGGCATCCTTTACCCGTTCACGAAAGCTGTCTTCCGTTTGCATAAGGGAAAGGTTTTGCGTCCACAAGGCATCATTCAGCCCTGCCGTAGAAGATGAAATGATAATGTCATTTCCAGCTTCAATTGCCATTGTAAAAGCTTTTGTCAGCGAACCTGCAAATTGCGTTGCACCATTCATCATCATGTCATCAGTTATGATAAGTCCTTCAAAGCCAAGGCGTTTCCGTAAAATTTCGGTAAGGAACAGCTTTGAAAGCGATGCTGGAGCACCGCTTGTGTCTATCTGCGGATATGCAAGATGACCGCTCATGATGGCAGGAACTTTGGACTGTATGAGATGCTGAAAAGGAACAAGCTCGCGTCGTTTCCACAAGTCATAGTCAATGTCTATGCTGGGCAATTTCCCATGGCTGTCCAGGCTTGTATCTCCGTGACCGGGAAAATGCTTTGCAGTGGGAATGACTCCTGCAGACTCGCACCCCTTAGAAAAAGCCAGAGCCAAGATGGATGCATCTTCGGGATCAGAACTGAAAGACCGAGGTCCTATGACCGAAGAATTAAGGTTCGTATATAGATCGACAACGGGTGCAAAGTTCATGTTGATGCCCAATGCCTTTATTTCCTTGTTTATATAATAGCCGGAATAAAAGGCATCGACGGGGTAGCCGGAAGCTCCTATCGCCATGTTGCCGGGCGTTTCCGATGTAGAGCCTTTTACATGGCGTATCCAGCCTCCTTCTTGGTCAGTGGCAACGAACAGGGGTATCTTAAATCTGCCAGATGCAGATTCGCGCTGAAGGGTACTGACAGACTTTGCAACACGATGGATATCGTCAGTGTTCCATCCGAACACCTTAACGCTGCCAAGCCCCCGCTTTGTCACCCACTGGTTCAACAATGCACTCGGCTCTGTTCCTGCCCAGCCGAACATAAGGATTTGGGCAAGAAGTTCTTCATTTGTCATGCTGTCCGTAATGAGAGCAGCAAGCCGTTCATTGGGAATGTCCGACCAAAAGTCTACGGCACCATTTTCCTGTGCGAAAACATTGCATGACAGGAGCATGCAAAAGACAATGAGCTGCAATCTGTGGAACACAGACACATTTTTGCAATCATTCATATTTTGCAATTTCCGTCTGGCACAGCTGGTCACACATTTCGTTGTACGTGACTCCAGCGTGCCCCTTTACCCACTGCCAGTTTACATTCAATGAATTATACAGTTCATCCAACTGCATCCACAGGTCTTTATTGAGGACAGGCTTTTTTGCAGCAGTTTTCCAGCCGTTTTTTTTCCAGTTCTTTATCCACGACGTAATTCCATTCTTGACATACTGGCTGTCGGAAAAGACATTGACTTCTGCTTGCTTCCAGTTTTCAGAAGAAATGACAGCTTTCAAGGATTGTATTGCCGCCATAAGTTCCATGCGGTTGTTTGTCGTATTTTTTTCTCCACCGGAAAGCTGGTGTACGTCATTGCCATCAATGATGACAGCTCCCCAGCCACCAGGTCCGGGATTTCCATGGCAGCCGCCATCAGTATAAATTACGATATTGCTCATACCAAAAAATAATACAGATACACACCTCTGTCAAGACAAATATTTCCTACGCGAAACAGTTTCCCACAAGAAGGTCTTTTACGAGCAGAATATGCCTGCAAATTTTTCAAAAATTCGCGACCAAAATGACAGTCCACGTGTACTACATAATAGTGGAGGCTTACATGAAAACAATAAAACCGTTTGAAGAGCTGACATTCCACGATGACTTCATGTTCGGAATCGTCATGCAGGACAAGGAAACGTGCAGGCAGGCACTGGAGTGCCTTTTGGGCATGCAAATCGATAAAATCGACTATACCATGCCGCAAAAGGCTATCGACCCGCTATACGCTGCACACGGAATCAGGCTTGACGTATACGTCAAGGATGCAAACACCATCTATGATGTGGAGATGCAGAACCGCGACACTGGTGACATCGGAAAAAGGAGCCGCTACTACCAGTCTATGATGGATGCCGATCTCATGCTCAAGGGGCAACAGTACAAGACACTGCGGAAGACGATCATCATCTTCATCTGCCGCTTCGATCCTTTCAAAAAAGGCATTCCGTGCTATAATATCACAAGGATGTGCAGGAATGATTTGGAACTAGACATCGCTGACGATGCAGAGCTGAAGGTATTCAACTGCACGGCCTATGAAAAGGTAAAGGATGCAAGCCTTAGGGCATTCCTGAAGTTCATACAGACGGACACAGCAGAAACGGACATTACAAGGAGGATTTGCAAAATGGTCGAAACACAGAAAAAAAAGGAAGGAATGAGCCAGTTTTACCTTTCCTGGAACCTGCACGATAACGATGTCAAGGAGGAAGGCCGTGAAGAAGGAAGAGAGGAAGGCCGTGAAGAAGCCCAGCAGGAAACTGCAAGGAACCTGCTTGCAATGAAGGTTTTATCACATGAGCAGATAGCCCAGGCCGTCGGGCTTCCGATCGAAAAGGTAAGGGAGCTTGCGGCAGAGCTGTAGTGCTCAGGCATCTTGAAGCAAGGTAAAGGAACAGGGGTTCTTCGAAGGAACCCCTGTTTTTTTTTGCATCAACAATGTACAAGTACACTTGGTACTTGTACAAAAAAAAGCGGTCTGTTTCCAGACCGCCTTTCGCTTATCTAAACTATCCTGTTAGGATTTAACTTAGAATGTGTACTTCCAAGATACTGGGAAGTTAGCAGCGTAAGAACCCTGTCCATCGAGCCAGTACTGAAGGTTAGCCTTAGCACCGAATGTGTTCTTTCCAGTTGTATATGTCAGAGAAGGAGCAATCATTACTACAGGAGCAGCCTTCTTTGTCTTGTTAGCAAGATCCTTCATAGAACCCTTCTCTGCGTGCCAACCAGGCTGGCTAGCTGTTGATGCCCATGTAGTTCCACCTTCACCGTATGCGATGTAACCCTGATCACCAGCTGTCTTGTTGCCCATATCGTAAGCTACACCAGTGCGAAGACCGATGTTGAACTTGCCAGGAAGAAGGTCATAGCCGAATGCAAGACCTGCATACAAGTCATACAAAGACTGTGTCTTGAAGAAGTTGAACAAAGCATCGAGTTTTGCTGTGAAGTCGCCGAATGAAGCTCCTACAGCAATGTTTGCCTTGTGGTGACCACCGATTTTAACTGTAACTTCGTCAGCAAAGTCGAACAGAGAAACCTTTGTTGCTCCACCATTGTATGTATAACCAAGGCTGAAGTCGAGGAATGAAATTCCAGCGTTTGCATAGATTCCATATCCACGAGCATCACGGTTAACGATGTTAGTTACGAATGCACCAACAGTAATCATGTCAAGAACTTTGTAGTCTACACCAGCATCCAAACGGAATCTGTAATCAGACGTTGTCGCTGTTACTCCTGACAAAGATGTATCTGCATCGCCATACTTTGCTACACGATCATCTTCATATTCTGCGTTCAAGAAGTTTGGAGCAGAAACAATATCAGCTGTGAATGGAACTTCAACACCCAAGCGAAGACCATCGATTGGCTTGAATACAACACCGAAACCGTCACCTGTCAAGTTACCGCCAACATGCTCGTCAGCAACTGGTAAATATCCACCCGGTGTCCAAGTGTCTGTGTTAAGAACAAAGTCTACGATGTCAAATGGAGTAAAGCGTACACCCCAGTCAAGTCCAGTCCAAGCGAATGAAAGGTCATCGTTGTTCAAAGACTGTCTTGTGATGTCAGCAGCCTTAGTTTCAGAAGACCAATGCTGGTTGTTATCCTTCAAAGAGAACTCTGGAGCGAGTTCGAACCAGAACTTTTCTGAATAATAAGAAATTCCTACCTTTTCAGAAATACCAGCAAACTCTACCTGATAACGCTTGTCCCAGTCCTTGTGAGACTTGTTGTAGTAAGAACCGATTGCTTCGACTGTATCAGAAGATACTTCGTTGTAGAATGTAAATCCCTGTGGCAGTTCGTAATCGTCTGTAGCACCATCGTAGCTGTCAGCTGCGAAAGCTACAGAACCCATCAAAAGTGCTGCACCGGCAAGTGCCGCAATCTTTGCGTTAATTTTCATATTTAACTCCTTTTATGATTGAACGTTTATTCAACCATTTGATTACTACTTTATATCACCGAAAAAAAATTGTCAAGCAAATTTGAAAAATTATTTATAACAACTTTTACGGCGAAACCGTTACAAAGTTTTTATAATTTTTTATAAAACTTTGTTTGCCTGTAATGAATGTTACAAGCATTATTAATTTATGTCAATAACTTGTAACTTTTTACAGCTCATTGAATTTATCGGACGGGTTTTAAATTACAATAGTTTTTTTTGCCCCTCTTTTTTTTTCGATTGGTAAAAATAACTAGTCAAGCTACTCCCTCTGAATGTCTACAGGAAGTTCCCATATCAAAACATCGCCTGCTGTCAATGAAAAAGCCGAATACAGTTAATGTAAAAACTATTGAAAATACCACATCAGCCAACAAATTTTAACGGATTTAAATTGCCGAAGTAATATCAAAAAAATTGAGCTGCAGGCTGTTATTCCTGTTTCAGTTTAGCAGACAGCTCTTCTATTTTCTCACGCGGTAGCCCCACAGCCTGTGCAATCTGCTCATGTGTAAGCACATGCATTGCAATCAGTTTTCTGGCACTTTCAGTAGCTTTTTCATTCATACCTTGCTCTTTGCCTCGCTTTTCGCCAATGCGAATGCCTTCTTCACGACCGTGCTTCCGTACGTCATGGTCGTGAAGGCTCCACGAAAAGTACACCTTCTTTGTCGCTTCAAGCTCTTTCTGTGCTTCCACCATAGCTGCTATCCTCCGCGTAAAATCTGATTCCGCCCTGTCATCCTGCACGTATTTTAAAAACGCTCTCAGGCTTTCATTTGCAACCTTGTCATACGCCGTACAGTTGAACATCTTAGCGACAGCTCCGTCATCAATGACCACATCAGGCTCTTCAAGGCATGTCCTCTGTATAGTATACCACGGAATGTTTTTTTTGAAAGGGTCAAAGCGACACAAGAAAATTATGATGCTTTCCCTCAGTTCATCGTAATCTTCGCCTTTCAGGAGGGATTCCGTG
>FLNX01003393.1_pt1 | contig 60321 bp, 54 predicted proteins | sample 1140341 | NCBI WGS metagenome assembly FLNX01 (sample SAMEA3878208, study PRJEB12797) | bioreactor metagenome | biome: Moose rumen | place: Sweden | collected 2011-10
TCCGTTCGGTCACACTCTGACAGAACTGCACGTTACCCAGAATAGATATTTCTGTCCATGTTGTCATGCAACGCGAAATCAAGTGCTGCCGTTCAAGGCGAATGAACATTTTTTCACAACTGAGCTTGAGACCTATGCAGAAAAACTGCTCAGTTTTGGCTTCACAAACAAAGAAGTCGCAGAAATCACAGGACTGAACAAGAATATCGTTAAAGACATCGACCTGAAGCGGCTGAAAAACCTGTACACCGTAGACGGAAAGACGCTGATAACCCCGGAAGAGAAAGCCCGATTCTTAGGCATAGATGAGTTCAAGCTGCATAACGGACATAAGTATGCAACCGTAATAGTCAACCTTGAGAACGGACACATACTCTGGATTGCACACGGAAAGAAAAAGCAGGTAGTGTTCGACTTCATAGACCATGTCGGCGAGGCCTGGATGGATGGCGTGGAGGCAGTAGCCTGTGACATGAATTCTGATTTTCAGGAGGCTTTTGAGGAAAAATGCCAGCATATTCAGGTAGTGTTTGATTATTTCCACATCATTAAGAACTTTAATGACAAGGTTATAGGTGAAGTCCGCAAGGATGAGCAGAAAAGGCTTGTTGCAGAAGGCAGATTTGAAGAGGCTGCAAGACTCAAGAAGACAAAATACATCCTTACTTCCTCAAGGTCGCTGCTGGAAGAAAAAGACCGCGAGGGTGAACAGGAAAAGGTCATAGAAAAATCAGGTGACATCTTCAAGCGAAATGAAGTTGTCCGTAAAACAGGATATGTTGATTTATACGAGAGCCTGATTAATGAGAATAAACTGCTTTTTACGATTGACCTGATAAAAGAAAAACTCTCCGAGGCCTACACACTTACTGATGAGGTGAAAATGGCGGATGCAATCTGCGAAATAATGGCTCTCTGTCATGAAACGGGGAACAAACATTTTCTCTGGTTTGAACGACTTCTAGACCGGCATTTTGAAGGAATCATCGCTCATGCTACTTATAAAATTTCTACAAGCAAGCTGGAAGGAATCAACAACAAAATCAAGACATTGCGACGACAAGGCTACGGCTATCCTGATGATGACTATTTCTTCCTCAAACTCTTTGATGCCTCAAGAAAAACTTATGTTAGGAATCAAAAATCACACAAAATTTATGATTGAGCCAATTTTATCATAAAAATTGAACTCTTGCTTTTGACAAAATAGAAAACATTCAAAAACTTCAGTAATGAAAAATAACAAATAGAAACAGTAAGAACAAATTGCTAAAAAAAGGCTGCTTTTACAGCAGCCATTCTAACGTTATTTTTCAATATTGATTTCCAACGCAAGCTCTTCTATCTTTTCCAACGGAAGCCCTACAGCTTCTGAAATCTGTTCATGAGTAAGGACCTTCATTGTAAGAAGTTTTCGGGCATTTTCAAGCTTATTTGCTTCTATGCCCTCTTTCCTTCCAGATTTTCGTCCTTCACGTCTGCCAATACGAATTCCTTCATTCTTCACATCATAGTCATGGAGGCTCCAAGTAAAATACAGCTTTTTGTTCGCCTCAATCTTTTTCTGTTTTTCTACCATATTATTAAGCCTCCGTGTTAAGTCCGACTCGGCTATGCCTGTCTGAATAAACTTCAATAATGCCCTTTGCTCAAAATTCACAACCTTCTCGTATGCAGTACAGTTAAAGATTATGTCTTTTGCCGCATCTGCTAGATTTACGCTTGCATCCTCATGGCATATCCTTGTTACAGTATACCACGGAATTCCTTTTTTGAAAGGTATCAAAGCGCCATATATGGCGGCGACATAAAAACACAATTACAGTCTTTTTCAACTCAGAATAGGCATGTCCTTTCAAAAGAGAATCTGCATCCATCATTGACTGGTAGTAACGGGTGCGTTTGCCCATGTCATGCTCGTTTCGGTTTTGGATTTCTACATCGTACACGGTATTGCCATCCCTTACATACACATCAAGCCTTATGCCGTGTGCAGTATACATCGGCTTGAAATCTTTCTGTGGTTCAGCATACTTAAGATGTCGAATCTTAATGCCCAAAAGACATTCCAGCACTTCACGGCAAAGATTTTTGTCCTGCATTACAAGCCCGAACATGAAATCATCATAAAATTCAAGTTTCTCAAATGCTTTTATTTTTTTCATATACACATCCTGTATGTGTAATATCCAAGATGTGCATTTTTTTGCACGATTTCGGAAAAAAAATAAAAAAAGTTACTTTCGCAAGGGAAGCTATTGCAGTTTTAGTCTTATTCCATCAACCACTGTCTAAGGTTCTTTCGTACAATACCGTTTTCGTTTGATTCAGGAAGCTCATCCAATGTAAGAATAAGTTTGGGAAAATTGTCCTTAATTGCAAGCAACGGGCGGTATTTCCTTTCTTTTGTTTCCTCAGAACTGAGAAGATATGAAACTTGGATGTATGTAGGTTCAGCCTCCTTTATGGCAATAAAGTCAATTTCGTTTTCTCCTATTTTTCCTATAAAGACTTCATAGTTTCTTCGTAAGAGTTCCATAAAAACAATATTTTCAAGAATTCCATTTATGTATGAGTCTTTATATCCGTGCAGAAAAAATAAAAGCCCCTGGTCAGCAAAATAATATTTTTCCATAGTCTCAAGGATTTTCTTTCCTCGAATATCATACCTTTGAACCTTGTGCAAAACAAATGCATTTTGTAAATATTGCAAGTCGTTATAAACAGTTTCTACAGAAAGATTTCTACCGCTTGCTTTCATAAAATCAGAAATGCGTTTTGCTGAAAAAATATTTCCCACATTGTCAGCTACATACAAAATGATTTTTTCGAGTAATGAACTTTCCCTTATCTTGTTTTTTGAAATGATGTCTTTTAAAAGAACTGTAGAATAAATTCCTTCAAGATAAGAGCGAATTTGTGTGTCATTTTCCATCATATCTTTTAACCCTGGGAATCCCCCAACCGTCATAAACTTTAAAAAGCTGGCACTAGATTCTTCAAGCAAGTTAAAGTATAAGAATTCTTTGTATGAAAGTGGATTAATATTGATTATGACGTAACGACCACTCAGATAGGTTGCAAGTTCTGATGACAAAAGCCGTGCATTGCTGCCAGTTATATAAATATCTGTGTCTATAGTTTTTGAAGAATAGAGGCTGTTTACACATTTTTCCCAATCAGCACATTCTTGAATTTCATCGAATAAAAGGTATAGCTTTTTTCCACTTGAACTATGTTTTTTTATTTCCGCATAAAGAGAGTTTGCATTTAGCAAAGCAGCATTTTCAAAATCTTCAAAATTTATGCTCAAAATCAGTGAAGGTGAAATGTCTTTTTCAATTAATTTTTTTTCGATAAGCGAAAGTAAAAATGACTTTCCGCTTCTTCGTATTCCCTGAATAACTTTGATAACAGGCTTGTCTTTATAAAGAGATATGATTTCATCTGCACAGGCTCTGTCTAAAACACTTTGTTTCATTTGTTTCCATTATAACCGAAACTTTTTGCAAAAGCAATAAAAGTTTTGGTTATAACTGAAACTTTTCAAGTTCCTTGAATATTGTGTGGTAACAAAGCCTGAGCAATTTGTACCGAATCATTTTGCAGAACCTGCAATAAATTTTTGCGGTCGTATTTGATATGCGCACCGTCCGTATTTGACATGCGCATCGTCCGTATTTGTCATGCGCATCGTCCGTATTTGATATGCGTACCGTCCGCATCTGTTTTCAAACACTGCCGCAATTGCATTAAACTAGCTAGGACTCTGCGTCACAATTTCTGGCAAGAAAACAGCCCGTTACTTGTAAATAAATCCATTATGCGGTACTATTCCTAGAATATGAAAGCAATTATTACAGTAGTAGGAAGCGACAAAGTAGGTATTATTGCAAAGGTATCTGCTTACCTTGCAGAAAAGTCAATTAATATAGTAGACATTACACAGACAATTTTGAGCGGAAATTTCGTAATGATGATGATGGTAGACTTTGAAAAGTCTTCAACCGACATTGACGGAGCACGCAAGGATTTGACGGAAGCATGCCACAACATGGGTGTGGAAATCAACCTCATGAGCGAAAAGGTATTCAGTGAAATGCATCGCATATAATGCGATTGGCTTTTTCTAAAAACCGTTCTTTCAAGTCATGCTCGAGAGGACGGTAAAGATATTCTGATTCAAGACGCAGAAAAGCATCCCTGCTTATATTCGTTGCCCCGTAACGGGCAATGTTGTCAGTGTAAATTTGGCTGTCAATGAGCTGTCCGCCACATTCAGCAAAAGCACGTGCGAACAAAATGAATGCACTTTTGGAGCTGTTGTCCATCTTCGTAAACATTGATTCACCGCAAAAAACACTGCCAATCAAAACACCGTAAAATCCGCCAACAAGATTACCTTCATGCCATGCTTCAAAGCTATGGGCAAATCCAGCCTCATGAAACTCTGTATACGTCTGAATCATTTTGTTGCCAATCCAAGTACCGTCCTGCCCTTCCCTCTTCATTTTGCGGCACTCTTCCATGACACTCTCAAAGCAGGCATCCATAGTATATGTATACGGAGTATGCTTTAAAAAACGGTCAAGGCTCTTGGGAACATGAAGGTTTTCAATCCGCAAGCAAAACCTCGGATTCGGCGAATACCACACAACGGGTTCTCCTTCATCTTCATCAAACCACGGGAACACCGCCCTGCATGTAGGCAGAATACAGCATTTGAATGGTCAAATCCCGTGAAACAAGGCACGCGCCATTGTATTCAGCAAGCGGTTCTGGAAAAGTGAGAATGGTACCGGTATCAAGCATACGAAAAAGACAATGCGTTTGCATCAACATCTATGCGGACATGTCCGCCAGTACTCAATTTGCCAAACAAAAGCTCATCCACAAGCGGAGATGCAATAAGCTCTTCGGCAGTGCGGGCAATGTTGCGTGCCCCGAATTCCCTGCTGTACCCCTTTTCTGCAATAAACGAAATCGCCGCATCAGACACATCAAGAACTACGTTCTTTTGTGCAAGTCGAGATGCTATCTGCAAGACATTCTTGCGCACAATATCGTTCGTAATGTCACTGGAAAGATGAAAAAACGGAATGACAGCATCCAGTCTGTTGCGAAATTCCGGTGAAAACGCTTTGTCCACGGCATCTTTCAACGTAGCCCGATCATCGGCAGCGGAAACAGTACCAGAGCCGAACCCCATGAAACCTTTTTCCATGTCCCGTGCACCGGCATTACTCGTCATGATGATGATGCAGTTGCGGAAATCAGTCTTGCGTCCCTGATTGTCAGTAAGCATGCCGTAATCCATCACCTGCAGCAAAATGTTGTAGATATCCTGATGAGCCTTTTCAATCTCGTCAAACAATACGATGGAATGAGGTTCTTTGCGTACGGAATCAGTAAGTATGCCACCGTTTTCATAGCCGACATATCCGGGAGCAGAACCTATCAAGCGGCTTACCGTATATTTTTCCTGATATTCGCTCATGTCAAAGCGCAAAAGCTTTTCGCCAAGCGTGTCGGCAAGGACTTTAGTCAGCTCTGTCTTGCCCACTCCTGTCGGTCCAACAAACAAAAATGCAGCTTCGGGCTTTTCCATATTACGAAAACCGGCACGTGCTTTTTTTACGGCAAGACACACCGCACGAACAGCTTCGTCCTGCCCGAATATCTGAGCTTTTACCGTTTCTTCAATATTCCTAAGACTGTCTTTTTCATGTACCGTAACGGTTTCGATCGGCACACGAGCCATCTTTGCAGTTATCCTTCGGATTATCTGTTCTGATACGACAGGCTTTACCGATGATTTTCGTGCATGAATGCGAAGGTAGGCTCCAGCCTCATCCATAATGTCAATGGCTTTGTCCGGCAGCCTGCGGTCTGTCAGGTATTGTACAGACAAATCCACTGCACACTCCAGAGCTGCAAGCGGATACTTTACCCTGTGATAATCTTCATATCGAGGCTTTAAACCTGACAAAATCTTTACGCAGTCATTGCGTGACGGCTCCAAGACATCAATCTTCTGAAACCGCCTGGAAAGGGCACGGTCTTTTTCAAAAATCTTTGAATATTCTTCAAATGTCGTAGAACCGATGCACCTGATTTTTCCGCTCGTAAGGACGGGCTTTAATATGTTTGCCGCATCTAGAGCACCGTTTCCCACAGCTCCAGCCCCCACAATCGTGTGAATTTCATCTATAAAAAGAATCGCTTTTTCCTTTTTCAAAAGTTCGTCCGTAATCTTCTTAAGTCGATCCTCAAAATCTCCGCGGTATTTTGTTCCCGCAAGCAGGCTTCCCATGTCGAGTGAAAACACTTCATAGCCGAGCAACAGTTCCGGCACTTTATTGTGCACAATCAGCGAAGCAAGCCCTTCGGTAATAGCAGTCTTGCCGACTCCCGCATCACCAACATGCAGGGGATTGTTTTTCGTGCGGCGACACAGCACCTGAATGGTACGTTCAATTTCTTCTTCTCGACCGACAAGCACATCCAATTCACCTGCCTTCGCTTTTTCAGTAAGGTTCGTCGTATACTTGTCCAATACAGAAGGAGTCGATGAAGGAGAGCCGTCATTACGACTACTGGCATCAAGACTAATGGCTTCAAGAAGAACAAGCCTGTTTATGCCGTTTTTCTTCAGAATGAACGAGCAGTAATTGTTTTCTTCTTCTATCATGCTCACAAGGACATCGGACATAGTTATGACAGATTTATCCGCATTCAGGCACTGTTGCCCCGCACGCTCTATAACGGAATTGAACCCAAAAGACGGTTCAGTGCCACCGGAATCAATTACCGGTACATTGCCAGAAAGATACGATTCAAGGTCATAGGATATGCCGCTTACATTTGCACCGCATGTCAAAAGCAATTCCGACACCTGCTCATAGTCCAATGAAACCAGCAGCAGATGCTCTGGAGTCAAAAACTCATGGTGATGAGCCTCTGCTTTTTTATATGCAGCATTTATGATTTTATTCAGCAATGAATCAATTTCCATTACAACTCCATCCTATTCGCAGCTTTCAAGCTTGCAGTTAAGGGGAAATCCATTGGAACGGGCAAGCTTCATGGTTTTTTCAGCCTTTGAAGCGGCAATGTCATAGGTGTATATTCCAGCAACACCTTTCCCTGTTTTATGAACCGATTCCATGATAATCACTGCCTCCGCCCTATTTTTTTGAAACACAGATTCAAGAATAGATACAACAAAATCTTTCGTTGTGTAGTCATCATTCAAAAGAATTACTTTATAGTCCTTTGGAGGCTGCACATCATTTTGGATAAGTAGCTCACCTTCATTTTCATTCCATTCCATAACACACAGAACTATATCATTTTTATAAAAAAAGGTGTACCCACCAGCAAAAAACAGGGTATATAATAGAATCTGTATGGAACAGACATTATTTTTTGGCGCAGCCTATTATCCCGAATACATTCCCCACAGTCTTGACGGAGGAAGCACCGACCGCATCGAAAAAGACATCAGCATGATGCAGGCAGCAGGCATGAACATCATACGCATTGCTGAATCAACATGGAGCACGGAAGAGCCGTCTGACGGTACATTTGATTTTTCTTACGTAGACAAGGTGCTTGCCGTGCTTGAAAAACATGGTATGAAGGCAATCATTGGCACTCCTACGTATGCCACTCCCAGTTGGCTCATAAAAAAGGATCCTTCCATCATGGTGACACGAAAAGACGGACAGGCTCTCTATGGCATGAGGCAGAGCATGGACATACTGAACCCGACATTTCTGTTTCATGCGGAAAGAATCATCAGAAAATTGATAGAACACGTTGCACGGCATCCTGCGGTCTGCGGTTACCAAATAGACAACGAAACAAAACATTACGGCAATTACGGTCAGCATGCACAGCAAAAATTCAAGGAATACATTAAGGAAAAATTCAAAACGCCCCAGCAGTTTAATGACGCATTCCGTCTGGCCTACTGGAGCAATTCCATCAGCACATGGGATGACCTGCCGGACATGAGGGGATGCATCAACGGAGGTCTTGCCTGTGAATACGAGAGATTTCTCCGCACGTGCGTTGCAAACTATCTTTTGTGGCAATCAAAAATCTTGTCTGAATACAAGAGGGAAGATCAGTTCATTACCCACAACTTTGACTTTGAGTGGCGCAAGACAGGTTCGGCAATAGCCCAGGACGGCTATTCCTATGGGGTGCAGCCAGATGCATGGCATCTGGAAGAATCCAGGGCTGTTACACTTGCAGGTACAGATATCTATCACCCCACACAGGATTTTCTAACAGGTGCAGAAATTGCATTCGGAGGGGATTCCATCAGAACATTGAAACAGCAGGGGTATCTGGTTGTGGAAACGCAGGCACAGGCATTCAAGCATTGGACACCATATCCTGGACAACTCAAGCTACAGGCATACAGCCACCTTGCCAGCGGAGCAAAAGGAGTCATGTACTGGTCATGGCAGTCCATCCACAACGGTTTTGAAACATACTGGAAAGGCCTATTAAGCCACAATCTTGAACCAAATCCAATATATAATGAAGCAGCTGCCTTTGGTGCAGAATGGAAAAAACTCGGGACTCTTCTTTCTAGATTCACGAAAAAGAACCACGTTGCCCTTGTAACTGACAACCTTTCACTGTCTTCGTTCAAGTGGTTCCCCATACACAAAGACATCAGCTACAATGATGTAGTACGATGGATGTTCGATTCCCTGTACGAAATGAACATTGAATGTGACATCATTGACATTCATGCACTGGAGACCAGTCATTATGACATGATTGTCGTGCCTGCATTGTACTGCGCTTCCGAAGAATCCTTATGCAAGCTGAAATCATTCGTAAGCAATGGCGGAGTCATGGTGTCAAGCTTCAAGAGTTTTGTCGCAGACGAACAGTCCACTGTGTACGATGACAATCAGCCGCATCTGTTGACGGACTGCTTGGGTATTACGTACAGCCAGTTTGTGCAGCCACACAACATGATGCTTGCCGGCAGCGAATGCACAGGTTTCGCGGAGCTGCTCGTGCCCACTACAGCACATGTTGTTTCCGCCTATACACATCGATACTGGGGAAACTATGCAGGCATTACAAAAAACGCATTTGGGAAAGGCATAGCCTATCATGTAGGAAGCTTTATCAGCAAGGATGCCCTCAAACAAGTACTGTGGAGTGCTGCAGAAACCGTACACATTACAGAAAGCATACCGCCATTCACATGGCCGATCATTGTCCGTAGCGGCACAAATGAAGAAGGCAAAAAACTGCATTTTATCCTGCATTATAGTCAGGATCAGAAAAACATTTCCTGTCCCTATGCCGCTGTTTATGATGCACTCACAGGTGAAAAATATACAATGGGCGATTCCATTATCCTGCATGACTGGGACGTAAAGATTCTGGCAGAAGAGCAATAGAAGCATATACCGATAGACTGTCGGTACGCATACCGATATGCTGTCGGTAACATGTACCGATAGACTATCGGTATACATGAATATTGGCAAGATTGCACATGCCGTAAATTTTGCAAAAGGACATTCTGAAACAATCGAACATCGCCCCGAAACTCAGGAAGGTAATCTTCATGTGTAAGTTCTGCGTTTTCAAGCCAGCTTTATTGACAACATGCAAACAACATGGTACAAAAATGCAATCGCATTGCATTTTTGTACCGCTGAAACTGGTTTTATTATCTACCGTGCAGCAGATTCGTACAGACGGGCAACTGCGTTCCAGTCTACGACATCAAAGAATGCCTGGATATACGAAGCCCTCATGTTTCTGTACTTAAGGTAATAGGCATGTTCCCATACATCAATGCAGAAAATTGGCTTGCAGCCTGTACCAAGGCTGATCGGATTATCCTGATTGCCAGTGGCAGAAAGTACAAGAGCTCCATTCTTATCGACAGAGAGCCATGCCCAACCGGAACCGAACTGGCCTGCAGCAAGGGCAGAAATTTTTTCCTTAAAGGCTGCAAAGCTTCCAAAAGCAGCATTAATTTTTTCTGCAAGAATGCCTACAGGTTCTCCTCCAGCCTTTGGAGCAATGGTAGAAAAGTAAAGGTTATGATTGTAATAGCCTCCACCGTTGTTTCTAAGTCCATTTCTTATGGCCACATCTGATACGGAATCGAGCGAAGAAAGAATCTCTTCAACAGATTTTCCTTCAAGGCCAGCCTTTTGTACGAAGTCATTGAAATTTTTTGTATATGCCGCATGGTGCTTAGAGTAATGAGTTTCAACCGTAAGTGCATCTATAACGGGTTCAAGGGAATCATAAGCATAAGGCAGTTTATACTGTTCAAACATAAATTCCTCCATAAAATAATGAAATTACGTTATATCAAGTATCTCGCAGGATTGCCACTTAGTCAAACTTTTTTTCTAATGCAGCCCATACATCTATTTAAATTCATCCTGACGGAACACTATGTAAACCATGTTGAGCAAAGTGCCAAACAAAAAAGTAAAAATCCAAGTTGTAGGGTGACGGTCTGGGAATGCCATTCTGTTCAGTACATCCTGAATGACAAGATTCATCCTGCTTACCAAATCCCATGAATTCCAGCGAAGAAAGCGACCAAGATAAATTCCAAAACATGCCAGATAAATCAACAAGGCACTTAGAATTTCTACATGTTTCAGACGAAAGACAATTTTTATCTTTTCTTCTATCATCTGTAGACTTACAAAGCCATAGATAAGACCTGAAAATCCATAGCTTAGCAAAAGAATAAGGTCATACCACACAGGAGCAGAATTCCCTTTTCCAAGATGAATTAAATCCGTCAATACATAAGGAGCATTAGGAAAGAATACCAGCCAGAAAAGAATTATAATAACAATTACAGCTTTGTTTTTTATATCCTTTACATACACGATAGACGCAGCAAACCAAGGAAGAAAGGCAAGAAACAAGTTCCATATCATGAACATAAAAAGCGAACGACCTGTAACAGCAACTCTACATACGGAAAGTAATATTGAAAACAAAGAAATGGCAAGAAGTACCCAAGAAGTTTTATAACGGGAAATCTTTTGTAAATAATCTTTCATAAAAACATTATATTTACGAGCTTATGTGGAGTCAAGTAAAACAAGTTTTGTAGAGTCTCCCTAAAACTAATAGAAAATATATCAGCATTGCTGTATATTAAAGTCATGCCTAATCCTTTTTTGTGCGTTTCCATGGAAGATGTTCGGGAACGCGGACTTTCAGAAGTAGACTTTGTATTTGTCTCTGGCGATGCATACGTTGATCATGCAAGCTTTGCAGCTGCCCTACTAGGCAGGCTTTTGGAAAGCAACGGATACTCGGTAGGACTTCTTGCACAGCCAGACTGGCATACTGCCGAAAGCTTCATGACCTTCGGAAGACCAAAGCTGGCATTTTTGGTCAGTGCAGGAGCAATGGACAGCATGGTCAGCAACTATACGGCAAACAACAAGCCACGAAGCGAAGATGCATACGCACACGGAGGCGTCGCAGGCAAACGCCCCGACAGGGCACTAACAGCATACGTTTCAAAAATTCGCGAAGCCTACAAAGGTGTTCCCGTCCTAATAGGGGGTATCGAAGCAAGTCTACGCAGAACAAGCCATTACGATTACTGGTCCAACACAGTAAAGCATTCCATACTTTTAGACACAAAAGCAGACTTGCTGATGTACGGGATGGGTGAGCATGCCATTCTTGAAATTGCACAGCGCCTCAAGGCAGGAGAACATGTCCGTGACATTCGAGATGTTCGGGGCACGTGCTGGTTTACAGGAAAGGAAAGCGAACTACCGCACCATGTGCCAGCCCTTCAGAAATATGTAGATGCATACCGAAACGGAACGACAACGGCAGCAATAGAAGCAACGCAGACAAAGAGTAATGCAGGACGCAAGCTGAAAGACGTGGGCGTCATCTGCAGCAATGTCAGTGCAGATACAGCTCTCATGCTGCCAAGCTATGCAGACATCAGCAGAAATACTCCACAAAGCAAGGAACTGTTTGCCCGCTCATATCTAGTGCAGGAACAGAATACGGATGCACTAAACGGGCATGTACTGATTGAACCTGCAGAAAGTCGATTTGTCGTTCAAAATCCCGCAGCTTTGCCCCTTACCACGCAGGAATTCGACAGTGTCTACAGCTTGCCGTTCACGCGCAGATGGCATCCCATGTATGACGAACCTGCTGAAAACGGAAAAACAGGAGTACCCGCATTAAGCGAAGTAAAATTCAGCCTGACAAGCAGCAGGGGATGCTACGGTGCATGTTCATTCTGTGCCATCACATTCCATCAGGGCAGACGCATCCAGTCGCGCAGCCACGAAAGTCTCATTGAAGAAGCTTCGGAAATGACTAAAGACAAGGATTTCAAAGGCTACATTCACGATGTCGGAGGACCAACAGCAAACTTTCGCAAGGATGCCTGTCCGTATCAGAAAAAAAGGGGAGCCTGTGCTGGCAAAGATTGCATGGGTGTCAGTCCGTGTGCAAACGTAGTCGTAGACCACAGTGAATATGTTGCACTGCTTAAGAAACTTAAGGCTATCCCAAAGGTAAAAAAAGTGTTCATTCGAAGCGGAATCCGTTTTGACTATCTCATGATGGACACAGACAAGACTTTTTTCTACGAGCTGTGCAAAGACCACATTTCAGGACAGCTCAAAGTTGCACCGGAACACGTAAACGATAATGTTTTGCGCCTTATGCGAAAGAGCACCCATACCGTATACGAAGACTTCAGCAGGGAATATGAACGCATCAACAGGGAACTGGGCAAAAAGCAGTATCTCGTGCCCTATTACATTGCAGGTCATCCAGGTGCTGGTCTTAATGAGGCAATAGAAGTTGCCCTCTACCTAAAGAAAACGGGATTCATACCTGATCAAGTTCAAGACTTTTACCCTACTCCTGGTAGTCTTGCCACATGCATGTACTGGACGGGATTCAATCCGCATGAAGAAACCGATGACGGTCATCTGGAATCGGTATACGTTGCACGTGGAGGCCACGAACGCAGGTTGCAACGGGCGTTGCTTCAGTTTAACAGAAAGGAAAACATGCCTCTCGTAAAGGAAGCCCTGCACATTGCAGGAAAAGAACACCTTATGAAAGTGTTTTACCAACAGCGGTAAACAGCTATTGCATGGTGAGCGTTTCGTCTGCTGGCAGCAGGACAGTTCGTCAATTGCCTAGAGGAAAACAAATCTTTTGACAAGATAGAGTTTTGGATTTAAACTATAGTTCTATGGCAAAAAAAAGATACCGCATTTTATTTGATGCACCCGTAACAATCATTTTTGTGCTGCTGACAATCGCAGCCTTTTTTGCAAATATCTTTTTAAAAGATTCCCTTGTTCCCCTTCTTTTTACGTGCAGGAGTCTAAAAGCACCCACACCCGAAGCTGCATTCAATTTTAAGAATGCCATGGATTACGTGCGTTTGATACTACATGTATTTGCCTATGCAGATCTTCCAAGTCTTTTGATGAATGCCGTCCTGCTGCTGCTCCTTGGTTCCATTTTGGAAGAACGGTACGGAAGCCTCATGCTCTTTTTGATGATTTTCATTGCCTCGCTGGTTTCAGGAGTGCTTACGGCTTGTGCACCGCAACAGCCGTTTTCAGGTTCTGACAGCATCGTATTCATGATGATCATACTATTATCGTTGACGGCTCTTGCCAAGCGGACAGTTCAGATTTCTTGGCTTCTTGCTTTCATCGTTTTCATTGCATACAAAGTACACGGATATACAACCAGCAGCATAACAAATGTGACAGCCGTCCTTCAAGAAAACCTGAGCCTGTTCATAAACCTTGCAGGAGGCATCTGTGGCAGTCTTGCAGGATTCCTGATAGCACCAAAAAAATCACGCAAAGCTGCTGCCAAGACAGACTGGAAGGCAGGAAGCGACGACACAACACAGCTCATGACCGATCCAGACCTTTCGTAAAAGCCTTTTCTTTACAAACCCAGTATTTATGGTATACTTACAGAATGGCTAGTGCACAGGTTAAGAAATTCGGAATACTGACAAGTGGCGGAGATGCTCCGGGGTTAAATGCAGCCATTCGTGCTGTCTGTCGAACAGCAAAAGTACGGTATGGCATGGATGCGATTGGCATTCGGAACGGATACAGAGGGCTTGTTCACGGAGACATGTTTCCGTTGAAATCTGAGGATTTGGTAGGCCTTTTGACTGTTGGCGGAACAATTTTGGGAACATCTCGCGAAAAACCCTTTAAAAATCCCCAAGTAAATCCAGAAACAGGACTGCTTCCTGTCGAAGCCATAAAGCAGAACTACAAAAAGTGGAATCTCGATGCTATTGTATGCATCGGAGGAAATGGAACAAATACAACGGCAAGCCTGCTTGCAAATGAAGGACTTAACGTCATCGGCTTGCCCAAAACAATTGACAATGACATCGTAAAAACAGACATGACCTTCGGCTTTCACACGGCACTTGACGTTGCCACAGATGCCATAGACCGCATCCATACGACGGCACACAGCCACAACCGAATAATGGTCATTGAAGTTATGGGGCATAAGGCTGGATGGCTTGGTCTCTATGCAGGAATTGCCGGTGGAGGAGATGTCATCCTCATTCCAGAGATTCCCTATGACATCAATTCCGTAGCACAAAAAGTAATGGAACGCCGCGATGCAGGCAAGAATTTTTCCATCATAGTTGTTGCAGAAGGTGCAAAAAGCAAAGAAGAAGCAACGCTTTCAAAAAAAGAACTGAAAAAAGCTCGTGCTGCAATGCCCTATTCAATTGCATACAGAGTTGCCCATGAGCTTGAAGCTGCAACAAAACTTGAATCACGCGTTACCGTACTGGGCTATCTGCAACGGGGTGGCACACCATCACCCTATGACAGGATTCTTGCAACACAATACGGCACGGAAGCTGCACACTTTCTTGCACGGGGCGATTTCGGAAAGCTTGTCGCATTGCAGAACAAACAGATTGTCGGAGTGCCTCTCGAAGAAATTGCAGGCAAAGTGAAATATGTGCCGACGGATTCTTCCATCATACAGACAGCACGAGAATTGGGAACAGGTCTGGGGGATTGATATATGTCTTTTAAATGTCATCTATGTGCGGAATGCAACGGTAAAGCATGCATTGGTCAAATGCCCGGCATGGGAGGTCCAATGCAGAACAAGAATTTCATCATGAACTGTTCCGACTGGAAAAAGATTGAGCCTTCGCACTACCCTCAAACAGGCATTCACACACGGCTTGCACCCATGACAGGTGCAGTAGAAAATGCAGGGTACTTCGATGAAAAAACATTTTACAGCGACTTGATACAGTACTGCCTGCATCATGATGTTGCACTGAGCATTGGAGACGGTACGCCAGATTCCAAGCTCTTGTACGGTATCGAAGCCGTTCAGCAGGCGCAAAAAGCAAAACCTGACTTAAAAACAGCAGTATTCATAAAGCCATACAGTAACGAAAAGATTTTTGAACGCCTTTCCTGGGCAGACGGCATAACCGACATTGCGGGCATAGACATTGATGCATACAATATCATTACCATGAGAAATCTTGTTCACCTTGAGCAGAAAAATGTCTTGCAATTAAAGGAATTAAAGAATCACTGCAACAAAAAAGGCATTGCATTTGCCATAAAAGGCATTTTTACACAACGGGACATTGACATTGTTGCACAAGTAAAGCCAGATATTGCATACATCTCAAATCATGGAGGCAGAGTTGAAACAGAGGAAGGCAGCACGGCACGTTTTCTTGAATGCCATGCCGATGAAATCCGCCCCAACTGCGATAAAATATGGATTGACGGAGGCATACGAACACAGCAGGACAAGGAAAAGGCTGCGTCCTATGGTGTCGATACGGTTTTGATAGGAAGACCGTACATTACGGCAATCTGCCGCGAAGCACAGCAAAAGGGGTACAACTGATGGCTCAGCAAATGGCACAACAGAAATACATCATGGCTCTTGATCAGGGAACAACATCTTCGAGAGCCATCATCTATAATGCAAAGGCTCAAAAAGTCGTGTCCGTCCAGCAGGAATTTACGCAGCACTTTCCCCAGCCAGGATGGGTAGAGCATGATGCAACAGAGCTGTACCTGTGTTCACTGACAGTTATGCAACAGGCGCTCAGGCAGGCAAAAGTCAAGGACGAACAGATAAGTGCCATTGGCATTACGAATCAGCGTGAAACGGTTGTTGTCTGGGACAAGAATTCCGGTGAACCTGTATACAATGCCATTGTATGGCAGTGCCGCAGAACGGCAGACATTGCACAATCACTCATAAAGAACGGTAAAAGCCAGTTAATTCAGGAAAAAACAGGCCTCATTCCCGATGCTTATTTTTCTGCAACGAAAATAAAATGGATTTTGGACAATGTGAAGGAGGCTCGCAGAAAAGCTGAAAATGGAGAATTGCTTGCAGGTACCATAGATACATGGCTTGTCTGGAAGCTGACAAACGGAAAAGTCCACATCACCGACTATACAAATGCAAGCAGAACCATGCTGTTTAATATCCATACGCTTGCATGGGACAATGAGCTTTTAGACATGATGAATATTCCACGCTCCATGTTGCCAGAAGTAAAAGATTCTTCGTGCGTATATGGCATGACGGATAAAGATGCATGCGGTTTTTCCATCCCCATTGCTTCCTGTATTGGAGACCAGCAATCGGCTCTGTTTGGACAAGGTTGCTTTAACAAAGGCGAAGTAAAAACAACGTATGGCACGGGTTGCTTTATGCTCATGAATACAGGCTCAACGCCCATCATGTCTAAAAATCAACTCCTTACCACCATTGCAATAAGCATTGACAATCAGGTTCAATATGCCTTGGAAGGAAGCGTGTTCATGGGGGGCGCAACCATAAAATGGCTTCGTGACCAAATGGGCATCATTAGAACGGCGCATGAATGCGATACGCTGGCAGAAAGCGTACCTGATTCCAATGGAGCTGTACTCGTGCCGGCATTCACTGGCTTGGGTACTCCGTATTGGGATCCGTATGCCAGGGGAATCCTTGTCGGCCTTACACGGGGAGTAAACAAAGCACACATCTGTCGCGCCACGTTGGAAGCAATTGCCTATCAGGTAAATGACATGCTGCTGTGCATGAAGGAAGATGCCGGCATTTCCATAAAGCAGGTCAAGGTTGATGGAGGCGCAAGTGTCAGCAATGTAATGATGCAGTTTCAGGCAGACATACTGAACAAGCCTGTATTCAGGCCAAAAAATGTAGAAACGACGGCTTTAGGAGCTGCGTTCTGTGCAGGTCTAGCCACTGGTTTCTGGCACAGCAAGGAAGAAATTCTGGATATATGGAAGGTAGACAAAATATTCATGCCGGCCATTGCACAAAGCCAGCGTGAACGTCAGTACGCCCAATGGAAACGTGCTGTTGAACGCAGCAAGGGCTGGATAGAACAGTAATGAAGCACTTTCTAGAGCTTCATCAAGTCTGCAAGTGTATATTTTTTCAGGTATTCACTAACAACATTAAACAGGCCTTCCCACAATGGAAGTGTTCGACATTCGATTTTGCGGTCACAGTCAAAGTCCTCGTCGGACAAGCAGGCAACAGGTGCAAGAGACCCCTCTGTTACATTTAGAATGTCCAAAACGGTATATTCTTTTGGAGAACGATTCAATCGGTAGCCGCCGCCTTTTCCATGCACGGCATCGACAAAGCCAGCTTTAGAGAGCATGGTCATGATTGATTCCATATACTTTTTGCTGATTCCCTGCCGTTCCGCAATGCCACTGAGTGCAAGATACCCTTCTACGTTTTGATGTTCTGCAATATCAACAAGAACCCTCAAAGCATATCTTCCACGTGTTGAAATCATCATAGTGCAACCCCCATACAGCAAAGATGCATGAACTTTTATTGTTTTTGTACACTTGCAGTATTAAATACTGCAAGTATTAAATACTGCAAGTATATGATATATTTCATTTTTATGCAAAGAAAGATATAAAACGCATTCTGAATAGATTTCGAAAAAAACAAGATAAAAGGCAGGATAGTCGGGTATGGCGGATTCGAACCGCCGACAACTAACTCCCGAAGCTAGTGCGCTACCAGCTGCGCCAATACCCGAAAACAAAAAAAGCTTACCTACTGATAGATAAGCTTTTAACGGGATGTACGAGGCTCGAACTCGTGATCTCCGGCGTGACAGGCCAGCGCGATAACCAACTTCGCTAACACCCCAGTTGATGTTTAAGACTATACCACCAGCACAAAAAAGTGTCAATAGGTAAATCAAAAAAAATATATTTTTTTTCAAAAAAAAAGTGGGCGTAATATTGAAGTGCACTTCAACATTACGCCCACTTTTATCATCTTGTTCTATAGAAGATTGCTAGAAAAAATTAGTCAAGAACCTCTACGTTAGTTATGGTAAAATATGGATCGGTCTTGCTTGAGTCGTATTTGCTGAGAGTATATGTTGTACCAGCTTTCAACGCTTGTTCAAAATATCCAGATCCATCTTTATTGCTATAAACAGCAGGATTTAGAGAATAGTCCTCATAAGGCTGTTTTATTGCCTGGAGACTATAGTTTTCTCCCCATTCTGAAAACTCTGTACTCAGCGTTACACGAACCTTCATGTCGCGATCTGCAGTGAATGAAAATTCCTTGTATTCCCCCTGCCAAGATGACGGGTCAGAAATGGATGCAGATTTTGATTCAGTCTTGCCAGAGCCATTTGAACCAGAAGACGATTTTGCTCCGCCTGAACTCTGAGAGCTAGAACCGCTTTCAGACGAACCAGAGCTACCCTGTGCAGTGCCAGTTGAACCAGTTCCATCAGAAGCCGTTCCAGAAGGATTAATGCTTTCTTTTGCGTCAGCAACGGCTTGCTGTGCCTTGCTTGCATCAGCAGCAGCTTTCTGAGCAGCCTTGTTTGCTTCATCTGTACCAGCGGCTGCTGCTGATTTCTTTGCAGCATCGGCTGCATCTTGAGCTTCTGTAGCAGCCTTTTCAGATTCTTCAATCTTCTGTTTCTGTTTCGGACTTGAGGCAGGTGCATTCATTGCATCGTCAGCAGCCTTCTGAGCAGTTTCTGCAGATTTACGTGCGGCATCAGCATCAGCATTTGCTTTTGTCGTATTCTGTTCCTTTTCAGCTGCGGCTTTCTGAGCAGATTCTGCAGATTTACGTGCATCCGCTGCGGCTTTCTGAGCAGCTGCAAGCAGATCTTCCAATGCACGAATTCTTTCTTCATGTTCACGGATTGTATTTTCCAAGCCGTTTATGTATCTGTCTATATCGCTACTCTGAGACTGGGCATTTTCTCCCGTCCTTTTAGCATCCTGTGCAGCTTCCTTTGCAGCTTGTACATCAGCCTTTGCTTTTTCGACAGCTTCTTTTGTATTTTCAGCTGCTTTTTCAGCTGCATCAGCTTCTTTACTTGCGTTCTGAGCAGCTTCCTTTGCCTCTTTTACAGAAGGAGCTCCTTCTGCCTGTTCTGCATGTTTCTGAGAAATGCTGTTATTCTTTGCAGCTTCCTGAGCTTTTTCGGCTGCATCGCGCGTACCAGTTGCAGCTTCCAAAGCTTTTTCATCAGCGGCAACCTTTTGATCTATCACTTCTTTTTCTTCTTCAAGCTTCTTTAATTCTTCAGGGTCAGCATCATTCTGCTTTGCTTCTTCAAGTTCACGTTCCTTTTCCTGCTGTTCCTGCTTCGAGTTTTCAACCTGTTCTTCTGCCTCTTTCTGAGCATTTGATGTGTCTGCAACAGACTTGTTCGCAGCATCTTCAGCTACAGTTGAAGACTGAGACTTCTTTGACTGACTTGTTTCCGACTGAGAATTGTCATTCTTCTTTGAGCCTGAAGATGACTGCTGTTCTTCTTCTGGAAGTTCATATATGGTATAGGTACATGATACAGCCAGACCAACAAAAAGACATAAGGCTACAGTGACTGAAACAGCCTTTAAAAATTTCTTCATAGAAAAACCTCGAATATTTATAAATGGATTACTTTATATAATGATTGGAACTACGTTTATGTAATGCTATGAACTATAATTTGTTTTAATAAGAATAACAAGAGGTTGTCTCGAATTTCTTACGGTATTTTTGAAAATTGTACGTTTTTTACACAAAATACAGATTCTAATAGAGATATTGGAGATTTTGTTTTTTTTCAATAAGCCTTGACAGCAACCGTTGACAGTCAATTTATACAATGATAAAATTGATCTACTATAAATTATATCATGAAGGATATCGTACTCTTATGGCTCAAGAAAAAACAAAAACAAAGAAAGACAATACAAAAATAGGTGCTGTAATCATTCTGATCATTTCAGCAATTGTTTTCATTCCATTTGGCGGATATGAAGTAATACAAGCTTTTTTCGGCAAGAACAAAGCCCCTCTATTCGGAAAATATAATGGAAAAGAAATCAGATACGAACCAGGAACAACATTCACTCGTGCAACACAGAACCTTGCAGAGCGATACAAGTCCATGGGATATGAAGTAGGTTCCGAAGCTTATTATTACATCTTTAACCAAGCATTTGAAGAAACAGTAAAAGACATGGCATATCTTGACGCTGTTGAAAAAAGTGGATACACAGTATCAGAAGAAGCTGTAAACCGCCGTCTTATTACTTATTATGCAGATGAAACCGGTAAATTCTCCAAGCGCATTTACAACCAGACAGACAAGGCAACAAGAGATTCTGTAACTGAAGGTGTTGAAAAGACACTTGCATACACAAGATATACCGATGATTTGCTAGGTTCTTCTCTTTCTGTAAATGGAGAAGACTTGTACGGTGCAAAGACATCTTCAAAGGAACTTGGTTTTATTTCCAATATGGGAAGAAAAAATCATTCGTTCAGAGTTGTAACATTTGATACAGACAAGTTCCCTGCAGAAGAAGCTGCAAAATGGGCTTCATCAAACATGGAAAAATTCATTAAATACAACCTTTCTGTCATTACTGTAGAAACACAATCCGAAGCAGAATCCCTGCTCAAGCAACTCAATGCAAATGAAATTACATTTGCCGATGCAGTAACAGAAAAGTCTCAGCAGTATTATTCAGATGCACAGGGAAAAATATCACGCCCCTATCAGTACCAGATTGAAATTGCAATCGATAACAAGGACGATGTAAGCAAAATTACTTCGCTTGAAAAAGATCAGCTTTCGCCAGTTGTAAAGACAGTACGGGGTTTTTCAATCTATCGCGCAGACGGAGCAGCAACTCCAGCAGACTTTAACGATGAAGAAACCTTGAACGTTGTACTTACCTACATCAAGACAAATGAGCACGGCTATATCGAAGACTATTACATCAATATAGCAAACAACTTTATTGCACAGGCTGCCAAAACATCGTATGACGAAGCATGTGAAAAGTTCGGTGTCACTTATTCCGACACAACACCATTCCCTATCAACTATGGAAGTTCATCGATGTACTCTGCAGCTCCTACAACCATACCAGTACTCAACAATCTTTCTACAAACGCAGATGTCTTGCAGAAGATTTTTGCACTCAAAGAAAATGAAACATGTGCACCTGTCCTGCTGGGAACTTCCATTACCGTGTTTAAATGCACTGGCATCATGAATGATGACACAGAAACAGACATGGCAACACTTAAAAACCGCATTGCATCTGCAAACAATTCTTCAGTAACAAATGCACTCATGAAATCCGATAAAGTAGAAAACAACGTATGGCAGGCCTACTTTGACAATTTCGCAGACTTTGGTGACTAATCAGGGTAATGAACATAATGAAAAACCTCTGCTGGTATCAGCCAGCGGAGATTTTTCCACTGTAAAAACCATCCAATACAAAAACAGGTTCCTTTATTCAAAATACAATCCGTTTAGAACTATTGTTTCGCTTATACAAGCAACTTCTTTTTTAGAAAATTCAATTATCGTTGTCTGTTCCCCGTGTTTATGGTATGGATTGCCAGAACTCATGAAAAAACTACCGGCGTCATGCAAAGTCATTGCAATACAAGATGATCCAGCATTGTATTCCATAGCCACTCAATGTCTGCCACAGGAATATAAAGATTCCATTACGCTCTGCAGCACTGAAAATCTGCTTGCATTGGACGATTACATACGTACTATAGTGCAAACAGGGCAATACAAGCGAGCCGTCCGCATTGACTTTAGTGCTGGAGTACAACTGAATGCACCTCTCTATACGGCACTGTTTTCGGGGATTCAAGAAATAACGGCATCATTTTGGATGAACCGAATTACACTGGTAAAAATGGGACGGCTTTTTTCAAAGAACATCTTTCAAAATCTTTCAGCAATGGACAAGGGAACACTGCTTTCACAGGTGTGCAACACAATTCACAAGCCAATTCTTGTGTGTGGAGCAGGAGAAAGCCTTGATGACACTCCAAGTGAGCTTATTGCCCAGTGTTTTGTCCTTGCGGTAGATGCTGCTCTCATTGCCCTTTTACAAAGAAACATCCACGTAGATGCCGTTGTAAGTCTTGAAAGCCAATATGTCATACAAAAAGCATACATCGGTGTAGAATCATTTCAAGATGACATATTACTGTTTGCAGACATTGCTTCACGCCCATCAGTGGTTCATTCCATGCAAAACAAAACGATATGGTTTGCCTCAGAATTTTCGCAGGCACAGTTTCTTTCAAATCTCAAGAACTCTCACATAATAGATGAATTCATTCCACCATTAGGATCGGTAGGTCTTGCCGCTACGCTCATTGCCATAAAACTGCGGCAAACACAAGAAATACCCGTGTTCGTGACAGGCCTCGATTTCAGCTACACTCTCGGCAAGACACATGCAAAAGGAACTCCAGCACATGCAGCACGGCTCTTTTCTGCACAAAAATGTGTTCCTGTTGAAAATTATGCAGCTTCATTTGCCCCTGGAGTTTTTTCTGTTGCAAGTAAATCTCACAAGCCAATGATGACAAGCAAATCAATGAAATCGTACGCAGACAGTTTTGCAAGATTTTTTCATCATGTTCCCAACCTTTACGACATCGGAAAAAGCGGCGTTCCACTACACATTCCATTCATACAGAATGACACTGCAGAACACATTATCAAATCATGTGCAAACAGTCAAACACAGGATGTAGACAACACTCTAATTGCGCAAGAAAAATCTTTGAATGGAATAGAAAGAAAGGAAAAAATTGCCGGTTTTTACGAAAATGAAAAAAAAGCATTGCAAACAATCAAAGATTTACTTATACATGGAGAAAGCAGCAGCAAGCGTGATGCAGGAATTTCCTTGGACACTCAGCTAAAAAGACTTCTGTCCGAAAGAGAATATCTGTTCCTTCACTTTCCAGACGGATATGCACTCAGCACGGAACTGTCTTTTTTAAAGCGAGTCCGTGCTGAAATTGATTTTTTTCTAAAACAAATACCTTAATTGTCTTCTTTTTCCTTTAAGACCGCAAGGAATGCACTTTGCGGAAGTTCAACTTCACCGGCAAGGAACATTCTTTTTTTCCCAGCCTTCTGCTTTTCAAGCAGCTTTCGTTTTCGCGTAACATCACCACCATAACACTTTGCAAGAACATCCTTGCGGACGGGGCTAACTGTTTCACGGGCAATAATCTGGCTGCCAATTGCCCCCTGAATTGCAATCTTAAACTGCTGGCGTGCTATTTCACCCTTTAAGCGCTCACATACCACTTTGGCACGTTCTACAGCACTCGGACGGTAGCACAGCTGAGCAAGGGCATCTACAGGCTTTCCATTTATCAATATGTCTATTTTAATCAAATCGGTCGGACGATAGTCCGTAAGCTCATAGTCAAAGCTTGCATATCCACGGCTATACGACTTCAACTTATCGTAAAAATCAAACAAAACCTCTGACAACGGCATATCATACGTCAGTTCAACCCTTTTTTCATCGAGATACTGCATGTTCTTTTGTGTACCGCGCTTCATTCGGCACAGTTCCATAATAGATCCAAGATACTCAGATGGAGTAATGATAGTTGCATCAATATAAGGCTCTTCAGAAGCATCTATTTTCCCGTCAGGATAATCAGCAGGATTGTCTACAAACTGCATTTCGCGCCCCTGCTGCTTCAATTTGTAGCGTACGCTCGGCGCAGTAAAAATAACAACCTGATTAAAGTCACGTTCAAGGCGTTCCTGAATGATTTCCAGATGAAGCAATCCAAGAAAACCGCAACGAAATCCATTGCCAAGAGCCAGAGAATTGTCTTTTTCATACACAAGGGAAGCATCATTGAGCTTTAGCTTTTCCATGCTTTCCTTTAGTTCTTCATAATCATTGGAATCTATCGGATAAATTGAAGAAAAAACAACAGGCTTTACTTCCTTGAACCCAGGGAGTGGAGCGCTGGCAGGATTCGATACCGTTGTAATGGTATCACCAACACTGACATCACTGACAGTCTTTATTCCAGCAATGACATAGCCGACATCACCTGCAGCAAGGCAGTCAACTTCTTCATATTTTATCTTAAAAAGTCCAACCTGTTCAACTCTATATTCTGTATTGCGTCCCATCAAGCGAATGACATCACCAGCACGAATTGTTCCGTCTTTTATTCTGATATGAACAATGACACCGCGATACTCGTCATAATGGCAGTCAAAAATCAAAGCGGTCAAAGGTGCATTCACATCTCCTGTCGGAGCAGGAAATTTTGTTACAATAGCCTCCATCAAATCATCAATGCCTTGCCCAGTCTTGGCACTCACCAACAAGGCATCAGATGCATCCAAGCCCAAATCATGTTCAATTTCTTTTTTTGCAGCATCTATATCTGCACTGGCAAGGTCTATCTTATTGATGACGGGAACAATAGTCAAATCCTGTTCCAGTGCCATGTACATGTTGCTGACCGTCTGGCTTTCAACCCCCTGAGTTGCGTCAACCAAAAGCAATGCACCCTCACAAGATGCAATGGCACGGCTTACTTCATAGCTAAAATCAACATGTCCCGGAGTATCAACAAAGTTCAATTCATAGTCATGACCATCTTTTGCATGATAGGGAATTGTAACGGCCTGACTTTTTATTGTAATGCCGCGTTCACGTTCTATATCCATGTTATCCAGAATCTGAGCCTTCATCTGGCGATCTTCAATAATCTGGGCTTTCTGAATGAGTCTATCAGCCAATGTAGATTTTCCGTGATCTATGTGTGCGGTAATACAGAAATTCCGCTTGTATTTCAAATCTGTCATGTCTAATCCTTAAAAATAGTATGGACTGTCCAAAGTTGCCTGAAAACCGAGTGCAATGTCAAGAAAACCATTTTTTCTTTTTTTTGCATAAATCTGAATGGAAATATATTCCTTATCAGCACTTATTTCGGTTCTCAGAATCTGAACAGGGTCATTTTCACTAAATCCTGCTTCGTCTGCAGCAGAACCTTTTATGATACTTCGTATATTATACAGTTTTTTGTTTGTTGTGGAAGATGGGACCAAATCCATTCCAATGAACGGAATGAGAGCCTGTCCAATGACATCATGATTGTACACTTCCAGTCCAGGAGCCTTTGGACGCTTTCCAAGGTACACAAGCTTTGTCGTTTGTATTCCCGCAGCATTTGTAATGCCAACCTGAACAATCGTCTCCGGAATGCGCTTTAAAAAATTATTAGTTAAATCATCCTTTGTTGTAATGCGTTCCCCATTTATTGACGTTATAGTATCCCCTGCTGCAAGCCCTCCAAAAGCTGCATGTCCACCAGGCATTACATAGCACACATCTACACCGACATTGGCAGCCCCCATGCCATACAGTTTTTTTGTCTTACCGTACGCAGCCATCCATGGATGAACCCGCTCGCCGCCAGCAAACAAAATGGGAAGTTCATAGCGAAGATATTCTACAGGAATGGCAAAATTCAAGCCCTGATATAATGGAACACCTGCAAACACAACAGCCTGTACGTTTCCTTTTTCATCTATTAATGGTCCTCCAGAATTTCCACTATTGACGGCAGCATCAATCTGAAACATTTTTCCAGCAGAAAAAAGATCACGGTCTTTAGAAGAAATGATGCCGCTGGTAAGCGTTCTGTCCAACCCCAGTGGAGAACCGATTGCATACACTTTATCACCCACATCCAGATCAGAACTAGAACCTAAATTGAATACATAAGGAGCATCAACTTCCGTTTTAAGAAGTGCAAGATCAACCGATTTGTCATATCCAATTATTTTTGCAGGAATACGCGTTTCAGGGTCATCAGCAAGGCGGATATACAACCGTGCAAATCCCTCATATTCAGGATCCACACAGTCAGAAATGACATGATGGTTTGTAATGATGTAACCATTCTTGGAAATGAAAAATCCGCTGCCCAATACACCATCGTTATAGCCAACGCCATGCTCGACTTTGATTCCTTTATCAACATATACGGTCACGGTTCCTTTTATCAAGTCAGATACTTTTGTGTTCAAGCTTTCCTGTGTAAGAGTCAATCCTGGAACATTTTTCTGAATACGTTCATTCAACTCGTCTTTTTGCAGAACTAGACTTGGCAGCTCCGAATACTCCACCGCTTCAAGAGATTCAAAATAGCGCAGTGCACTGATGTAATTCTTCTTTGAGATGTCTTTTTTATAGCGCGAAACAATTTTTTTCTCGCAATCACTGTACAGTGTCTGAATGGTAGATTGAGCAGAAGCAGAAGCCTTTGATTCAGTCTGTAGGATTTTAGCGCGCCACAAAGCCTGCAAAGGCTCTTTTTCAAGCATCTTCCGTATCGTCTGAATTTCATAGTTTACAGCATCTTCCGATGTATAATTTACTGGAGCAATAGCATCAGCAGTCTTCTTTTTCTTTTCCTTGACTTTTGAAGAAACCGTCCCTGCAAACAGGAAAAGAGAAAGGACAATGCATACGATCTTTTTCAAAAATTTAGTTTCCATCCTGTATTTTCGGTTCATCCTTCGTTTCAGGAACCAACTGTCCGTAATAGAATTTTCCTACGTGAACAGCATGAATCCTTTGTTTTTTATCTTCATCTTCAACAATTGCAGAAAAACCTTGCCGTCCATCAGCCTTCAACATAGACTCAGCCTTCTGCGCATGGGAACTTTTTCCCACTTCACCTACCCAATAAAAATCACATTTCTGGTCTTTAGTTACAGAAAGCGTTTGCCCATTATGACTTACAGAAGAAGGTATTCCATTGACAGATGTCACGACAACAACAGAACCGTCATAGGAATCGTAAAACATATCATCTTCTATTACGTCTTCAATGTTTGCATGAGGTCGAACTGACACACGCACATTCCAAGCACCGTCACCATCCAAATCCCAGGACGAAGTCCGTCCTCTGCCGGCAAAATACTCTTCGGTAAAGTCCGGCACAGTATCGGCATTTTCATCTACCTGTATCATGCGCAGATAGAACTGAGCCCCAAATGAAGGATATCCAAACAGATTCGTCATGACGGTTTGCTCTTCTTCAAATGAATGAACGTCAGCAAGTCCAGTCTCATCAAATTCATAATATTCTGTCGTTTCAAACACACCGTCATTGTCAGAATCAACTATTCTGAGCGTTGGTATGTTACCCTCAAACTGAGCATGGGCATATTGAACGCCATCAGCAAAATAGTCAATTGTATGAACATTGCCATTCAAGATGGTAGCCACAAGAATACCATTTTCACGCTCCCGCGTAGCAGCCGTAAACGAAGAACAAGAATTCAGCAGAACATCCCGTGTCATTTTGCGCTCATCTATCTGAAGCACAGGAAAAAAGAATTCTGCACCAGAAACAGAACTTATAAGACGATCCCGTTCTACTCGCACAGGAGTCCATTTCAATTCCTCTGAAACCATTTCAAACGAAGCCGACACTTCATCATTTCCGTCAAGAAAAGTAAATGAAGACAAATATGGAAAAGAATTCCACGTAAACGTACATTTTCGGGCTTCTGGATGGTTATACAGCGTACCAGAAACAGGAATACCAAAATCGCATTCTATGGACCAGTCACATTTGCCGTCCTGATTACTATCATAGGTAATTGTCTGCGGTCGTCCACGGTAATATTTTACAAAAATGTCCGCCACTCCATCGCCACTCATGTCTCGCGTTATCAAACCGCCATATGCATTAAAATATTCTTCTGCTTCTTTTTTTACGGCGGCATCAGTCAGCAAAGGAAGAAAATCCCGAAAATATGAATAATCTATTTCATTATCTGCAAACGATGCAATATATTCAAACGCTTCTTTTTCTGAAATGAGTCCTGCTTCCAAAGCAACTTTTGCATACATCGGATGAATCAAGCCTCGTGCAGTGAATGATTTCAGCAATTTTTCACGGGAATTACCAGTTGCAAACGAGGCTGCATAAATTTCCAGTTCTGCATCCTTGTCGGGAGCGGCTTCTGCATACTGGCTGATTTGCGAAATAAAAGCATCTGCCAGCTGGGCAGAAAGAACATCAGGAGTATGAACAGACTCATACGTAAAGAACAACAGGGGAAATCTTGTATCTGTCGGATATATTTTTCGGGCACTGGCAATTTTGCTCCGTGCATTGGAAACAGAAGCTGCATCGCCAAGCCTATAATATGCTTTTGCACGGATATATTCCGCATCAGCAGAATACACGAACGGAACACTGTCAAGAACATCAAATACGCGGTCATATCGCATTGTATCAGCCAGAAGGTCTGCATACAAAATTCGGGCATTATCACGGTTATAGTCAACCCAGTCATTACAATTCAACGACTTTTCAACGATAGTCAGAACATCGGCTTTTGAAGCACCAAGGGCATTCTGTCCAACAGCAAAAATGTACCACAAATCAGAAATGGACTCATCGTAGCTCAAACCAAGCTGACTTTGGGATACGGCAGACTGCCAGTCCTTTTTTACCGCATAATTGCTCGCTGTCGTAAGGCAACGAAGCGCAGTCCTACGGTGTGCTTTTTTTACAGTACTTTCTGAAGCACTGGAAAAAGAAAGAACACATGCCATAATGACACCACAACAAAGATGTACCTTATATTTCATGTTAGCATTCATCTCAAATTTCATTTTATATCCCTTACAATCCAGTTTTTAAAGCCCTCAGCTTCTCCCCATATACATAGTATATCCTGCTCTGCCGTAGCCAATTGCTGCACAACAGGAATAGAATCTTTTTTTTCACCGCACTTCCAGTCACTCATAATCTTGGCAACAGAAGCATACTCCCCAAGGGAATTTTTAATTTCATCCCCAGGCTGCCGGCTTCGAATGACAAACGGAAGCTTCAGATTCTTAAGCATGACAGAACATCCTCGAGAAACACCTTCTGAAGATTCCGCTTTTTCTGACGTTATGCACACTACATCGTTTTTCATCGTTACATCAAACAGAAAATCACCAGCTTTATACGAGCCAACTTGTTTTATTGTAACAAAAAAACCTTTTTCTGTCGCTATTTTTTTGTTTTTTTGAACGAAAATGTTCGTTCCGTCACAGTGCACGCTAATGCCGCGAGAAACCTCCTTCCACAGAACCGTTTCCTGCCTGGCATACGCCATGACATCAGAAACAAGCCGATATGGCATACGGTTGTCGGCATGAATTGCAGAAAACATCATGAACATCATGCGTCTTTGAATGGCCTTCGGTTCAGAGCAAAAACTCTCATAATCCATGGTTGCACATTCATTTTTCACAGTACAGGCACGCTCGAATGCTTTGAGTGCCTCATCATGCAGCACCGACTCATCATCGCGCATCTTTTCGGAAAGCGTCATAATGCTTTTCTGCCAGCCAGAAACCTCTTTATCTAAAATCGGCATTATTACGTTACGAATACAGTTTCGATACATGACTGTTTCTAAATTTGTTTTATCTATGCAATATGGTATATTTTGAAGGGAAAGATACGTTTCAATTTCGGTTCGCGAGATTCCAAGCATCGGACGAATATACACGCCGCGTCGAGGAGGAATGCCGGAAAGGGACTCCGCACCGCTTCCTTGCAAAAAACGCATGAGGACAGTTTCAATCTGATCATTTTTGTTATGTGCCAAACACAGGAAAGAAAGAGCGCTTTTTTTTACAAAATCAAAAAAAAGAGCATACCGCACCTCACGTGCAGCAGCTTCCATTCCGACATTCTGTTCTTGAGCTTTTTTTACGATGTTTCCCCTTGGAACATCAACACGTTCACAGGCAATGTGCATGTTCCTGCAATAATCCTGCACGAATTGGGCATCAGATTCCGTTTCTTCTTTTCGCCGCAAATTATGATTGACCGTAATGACATGCAACGACACATCGTTGGGAACAACATGCAGTAAAGATGTAAGAAGAGAAATTGAATCGGCTCCACCGCTTACGGCAACACCAATACGCTTGTGCAGAGAAAAATCTACCCCCAGAGCGACAAGCCCCTCTTTTACCTTTTCATCAAAATCTTCAACAAATGCATGCATACAAAGAGTATATCACAATCACTGGACATAAAAAAACCCTGACAGAGCGTCAGGGTTCTTTCATCACAAGTACAAGCTTACTTGCTTCTTGGAGGTGCAACGGTAACAACAACAGAAGAAGGATCTGTAATGAATGTGATTTTATCACTCAATCCAATGTCTTTTACTGTGTATCTAGTACCAATTTCAACCTTAGAAATATCGGCAACAACAGATGTTGGCAAATCTGCTGGGAGAGCCTTGATTACAATCTCAGGAATATGCTTTACAAGGAATCCTCCCTTCAAAACACCAGCTGGAGTTCCTGAATAATGAATCTTCATCTTTGCTGTAATTGGTTTGTTTCCAGATACAATATGGAAATCTGCATGAAGGTTCTTGTCAGAGATGATATCATACTCTGTGTCTTTTATATAAGCCTTATTTTCCTGACCATCAATATTCAAAGTAATCAGGGTGGTAGCAGTTACAGAACGCCATACCTTTGAAAATTCTGCTGCATCAACATCTAGCATTACAGATTCGCCCTTTTCATTATATGCAATAGCAGGAATGCGACCAGTTGCACGAAGTTTCTTTGCAGCTGATTTTCCCGTTTCTTTGCGAACCTTTGCATTAATAACATACTGTCCCATAGTAAAACTCCTATCAAAAATACAATCTTTCAATCAAAAGCTGGGACGGCTGGATTCGAACCAGCGGAATGATGGCACCAAAAGCCATTGTCTTACCACTTGACGACGTCCCAAAAAATATCAATCTTCCCCGATGGCAGAAACTGACTCGGGCTCGATATGACCTGCAGCATACTCACTCAGGATTGTATCCTGCAGTTCCTTACGAAAATCAACGCTTATAGGATGTGCTACATCTTTATACGAACCATTTGCAGTTTTTCTGCTTGGCATCGCAATAAACAAGCCTGACTTTCCCTCAATGATTTTTACATTATGAACAACAAAGCTGCCATCAAACGTTACAGTAACATAAGCTTTAAGCTTAGTATCACCCTCTACCTTCCTGATTCTTACTTCAGAAACCTGCATAACTCTACACCTCCAATTCTGTTACACAAACTTTTTAAGCCAGTGCAATCCGCCAGTTTTTAGAAAGAACTTCAAAAGAACTTCTTGCAAGAGAAGAAACCTCTTCACCTTCCTTCTTGGCAAAAATGCCAAAAACAGTCGAACCAGACCCAGACATATCGGCAAAGTCTGCTCCGCAGTCTTTCAAAGCTGCAATTGCACTTACGATCTCTTTAAACCGCTCAGATACAGGAGTTGTAAAATCATTAGAAAACTGCCATTCCTTAATCGGCTTGTAGAATTCCTTTTTCATGTCAAGGGAAGAAGCTTTTTTTCCATTATAGGAATCCACCCATGAATATGCATTCTTCGTGGAAACGCTTACCTTTGGAAAAACAAGAACAATGGAATAGTCATTCCGAGGTTCTACAGGAGTTACCAATTCTCCTCTTCCTTCTACCAAAGCTGCAAAAGGACGATTATGCCCTTCAATCAGCGCTTGCGTAAAAAAGAAAACATCACTGCCAACAAGGCCTGCAATCTTATGCAAGTCGTCTGATGCAAGACGAGTATTCAACAATCTGTCAATGGATTGAATAAAAGAAGAAGCATCGCTTGATCCGCCCCCCAATCCACCGCCAGAAGGAATGCGTTTCGTTATGTGAACACGAACACCGCACTTCATACCAGTCAGCACGCAGAAAGCTTTGTATGCCGTAGTAAATGTGTTTTCACGAGGAAGATTCATCCCCTCACATTCCACAATGCATGTTTCCTTGGGAGCATCCAATGAAACAGTAAGCGTATCATACAACGGAACCGTTGTAAAAATACTCTCAATACTGTGGTAACCGTCCAATCGTTTCGGCAAGACGCGAAGTCCAATATTTATTTTTGCCGGAGCCGTAACAGTTATGCTGTCAGCCATACACTGTCATATTAGACTTTTTACGAAATAATGTCAACAGAATTAGGTTTTCAACTTGACAAAAGATGTATCCTATTCTACTCTCTAAATGAGCGGAATGAAAGTTGAATCAGCTCTATAAAAAAGGGGAATACAATCATGCTCGATGACGATTATCTGGATTTTGCTTCGGCTTCTGGTTTTTCATACGATGAAGACTATCAAGATGATGATTTAGACGATTTTGATGATGATTTTGAAGACGATGAAGAACGCGACTATTATGACGATGACGAATTTGATGATAGTCTTGATGAAGAAGTAGACGATTACGACGAACCTTTTGATGATCAGGAAGCAGAAGACGGATACGACAATCGACGTAGAGGGTTTGATGATGACTTTTACAACGACGAAGAAGAAATTGAAGAAGACAGCGACCCCGCAGACTTAGATGACAACACGTTCTAATTTCATATACAGGTTTCCCCAGAAGTAGACCTTCTGTGCGGAAACCTTTTTCATTTACTGACTACCGTATTTTTTTTGCAGCATGCCATAACTTTTCAAGTTCATAAAAATCGCGGGCATCCTTGGACATCAAGTGGACGACAACAGTTCCCAAGTCAATCAAGTTCCAGTCATCCCCCTGTGGACTCTTACGTGCAGTAACATGCATCTGCATGTCATTTTCTGCAATATAATCCTTCACCTGCTTGTACAATCCCTGCCAGTGAGCTCCACTCGTTATGGTAACAATAACGAAATAATCAGTCCAGCTGTTCAATCCAGATACATCAAGGACAACAACATCCTGTCCTTTCGAATCTTCCATGAGCTGTGCAATTTCCAAGGCTTTTGCCTCATCGTTTTTTTCCATACTGTATTCCTCTTAATTTATGCAACCTCCAAAAACAGAAGTTTTTCAGAGGTTTCCTTTATTTTCCTAAATCATCTTTGCCGAAGCCGCCACGGACATACCGACCGTCCCAGTCTTTACCCAAAATGATTGAAAAGTCTACATCAGAAACATCATCATTGTTCTCCACCAACTCTTCATTGATTATATTGTAACATGTGATGAATTCTCCCAATGCTGAAGCCGACTCTTCGTTTCCAATATGGTTGATGATGACCGTATGATCATAATCAGAACGATCGGCATTTCCAACCTTGACAACTTTGTATCCAGCACTATTAAAAGAAGTTGACGCCCTTTGTGCAAGCCCCTGCTTGAGCGTTCCATTCAGAATTTCTACATTGTAGGTTCGATTTTCACCGCTATTTGTGCTCACCAGCATACGCACACGCTGCTTTACAATATCTTTCATCAACTGACCGTCCATGTACGGAAAGAGCAGTGTTTTTCCTTCTACGATACGAGGGCTTCCAACGACAGGCTGAGTTGTAATGGTATCAGTCTGTACATCTGAAATAATTTCCAACAGTTTGTAAAAATCTTCAGGTTCGATGTTGGTTTTCATCTTTGAACTAAAAACTGGAAAATTCTTTTTGTCCAAAAAAATCGATCGGTTTGCATTAAATGCCACCAGAAAGGAAACAAACGTTGCCCTGCGCCGACTTTCCTGATCATCGTCCGATTCCTCGGGGAGCATGTAGTTTATGTACGTCTGAACCTTATCACCATCCAGCGATATTGCTCCGCTCGGCAACATCCATCGAGAACCATCAGGCGCAACAATATCCACGGGACTGGGAACAAACACGTCAAGACCGCCCATCAAATCCGTCAAAAGCCCAAAGTCATCCAGCGTTATTTCAATAGTAAACGGAATAGTCAAATCCAGAAAAGTTTCAATCTCAGACCGATACACTTCAATCTTCTTTTCCTTGTAGATGGCATCAATCCTGTCCGTTCTCCCAAGACTCTTATAGATGGCTCCCGTATTGCCGGTTACATCAAAAACAGTTGCTCGTTTTGTTTTCGGATAGCAGATGAACACTTCCGTTGCAAGGGCATTGCCTTCTCCGTCATTCAGCACAAACAAAACTTTTACCGTTTCATCTTTTTTCAAATTATCAGCAACAGGATCTGTCTTTAAGTTGCGATACAGCAAAACAATCGTTACCGAAAGAACCAGCACAATGGCACCAATAAAAACAAAACCTTTCAAATCTTTTGAAAAAGACATCAGTGTTCTCCTGCATGTTCCCCAGAAAGGCTTTCCTTAAACGCATAGCTTTCAGGGGCAGGTTTCTTTCCCTTGGAAAGAAGATAAGCAATATTCTCTTCAAGCACGGCCAGAGTCATATCGTTCAGGTTCATGCCAAAAAGTTTTTTTCTATAAGAATCCGTAGACTGAGGTCTTCCGGGCTCAATTTTATCGGCAGCATAGACAATCTTTGAAAGGGCGCACATTCCAGTCCCTCCCAAAGTATGGCGAGCAACGGCTTCGAGAACTTCGGAATCTGTCACTCCAAATTCTTTCCTCAACTTTACAGCTGCTGCCCTTCCGTGCAAAAGGGATGGAGCATTCCGCTCTGCATCAGAAATGGGTTCTTTGTCTTCCTGAGCAAGTGCAAGCTGTTCTGCATCGGGCAAATCTTTACACATATCATGTGCAAGCCCTGCAACATACCCTTTTGTTTCGTCAACACCATACAAGCCACACATGTATTCTGCAGTCTGTGCAACACGGACACTATGTTCAAAACGTGATCTTTTTTCTACAGTAAGGGCATATTCCCGTATTTTTTCTATTAATTCAGAACTATTTACATTCATACAAAGAACCATCTTTAATATAATTAAAAACAGCGGTTGGCACAAGATACTTAAAACCTTTTCCAGCAGCAATACGGCTTCGAATATCAGTAGAACTGACAGGCAGCACGGCATTATCCAGCCGCACGGCATGTTCAAAAAGAGGTTCCGAAGAAATGTCAAATGCAAACTCCCCGTGAGACACGTTTGCATATTCCCCGAAATGTACGTTGGAATGCTTTTTGTCTTCTGCCGTAACTTGCCTGCGCGCAAGAATGAGCGTACACTTTTCAGCAAGCTCCCGTGCTTTGTACCACAAATGGAACCCAGCAAGAAGGTCATCCCCCATAATCAAACCAATGGGTGCATCGAGCTTGCTCCCATAGGTGCGTTCCAAAAAACAGATGGTATCATACGTATATGAAATACCCTCGCGTTCAATCTCACAGGAATCAACACAAAATCGAGGATCACCGTTGCATGCAAGTCGTACCAATTCCAGCCTCTCAGAAGAAGGAAGAGCAGCATTCATCTCTTTGTGGGGAGGATTATACGTAGGAATAAACAGTACTTTATCATATCCAAGGACAGTACACACTTCATCGGCAAGTGCAAGATGCCCAATATGAATGGGGTTAAAACTGCCGCCCAACACTGCAATTTTCATATGCAAAAATTCTCCTACTGCTCAGACCCCGGAAACTGTACGTCCATGCTGTCATCTACAGAACGACTGGCAAGGAATTCGCTTTTTCCTCCCGATTCATCTGCACCAGATGAATTCTTTGTACCTGAATGGTTCCTTCCCGGTGCATGGGTCCGCTCCATTTTTTCCACCAGATCAATAATGGCACGACGAACGTCATCCATGTTTGTGCGGGCCATAACCGAAACCGGAATAATCTGGGTAGAGCCATCGGAAGACTCAATTTTGGCCTTTACTTCAAGAGCCTTTTCCTGTGCTCCTTCAACATCAATCTTGTTGCACAGGATAATCCTCGGCTTTTCCATAAGACCATTGCCATACGAAGACAGTTCTTTCAGCAGCATGTCATAGGCATCGAGACAATTTTCATCGCTACAGTCAATAATGAACAAAAGTCCTGCCGTTCTGGAAACGTGCTTCAAAAAGCGAATTCCCAGCCCCGCACCTTCAGAAGCACCTTCAATGATGCCCGGAATATCGGCAATGATGATGTCATTGTTTTCATCAACATGAAGGACACCCAGATTCGGAACTTTTGTCGTAAACGGATACGGAGCAATCTTAGGACGTGCATTCGTAAAAAAGTCAAGGAGGCTTGATTTTCCTGCATTCGGAAAACCGACTAGACCTATGTCCGCCATGATGGACAGTTCAACCTTCAAATCTTTTTCTTCACCCGGTTTTCCAGCATGAGCATAGCGAGGAGCCTGATTTGTACTTGACTTAAAATGAACGTTTCCCCAGCCGCCCTTGCCTCCATGCAAAAGAACGAACTGCTGATCTTCATCTTCATCCTTAAAATCATGGATTATTTCATTCGTTTCGTTATCCCGAATAATGGTTCCCGGAGGAACAGGAATGACAACATCTTCTCCATCTTTGCCAAATTTGTTCCAGCTCATGCCATCGCCACCATTGCGAGCTTTAAATATCGGATGAAAGCGCAGATGAGCAAGCGTCCTCAAATTCCGCTTTACACAGAAAATGACATCACCACCCCGTCCGCCATCGCCGCCATTTGGACCCCCATTCGGAATATATTTTTCGCGGCGAAACGACACACATCCATTACCGCCTTTACCCGAAATAACCTTAATTACAGCTTCATCAGCAAATTGAATCATTGTACACCGTACCTTTCAACGCTCATAAGGACACCAAGAAAACTGAAGTTTTCGAGGTTGCCATAACAAAAAAGCCCAGCCTGAAACACTCAGACTGGGCTTTTACACAACAGTATAAGTTAGTTAGCTGCGTTAGCGACTTCTGCAACTGGTTCTACAGAAACAATCTTTCGATCCTTACGCTCACCGTAAACAACTTTGCCGTCTACTGTAGCAAAAAGGCTGTCATCGCCAGCTCTCTTTACATTGCTACCCGGATGGATGCGTGTTCCTCTCTGTCTTACCAGAATAGAACCTGCAGTTACTGTTTCACCACTGTATACTTTAACGCCCAAGTGCTTAGGGTTTGAATCACGACCGTTTTTTGCACCGCTACCGCCTTTCGTTCTTCCCATAGTATTCCTCCACCAATATAAAATCGGTTTCTTATTCTTCTATAATTTCTCGCAGGTGAATGTTGTCAGGATATTCATCGGACAACGCTTTTACGCCGCACCGTATAAAATCCGCAACACATACAAGCCGCTCCCTATTCAGGGATTCGCCCTCTTCCACAATGAATGCGAGCTGTCCACGGGAAGGAGCATCAGCTCTTATCCTGAGGGTATCAGACTTTTCAAGGACATCAAGTGCAGTACGTAAAATGGTAGTCTCTGACGCACACACAATATCTTTACCCTTGGCAGCAAAACCAGCATGACCTTTGGCAGAACATGCCCGAAGGCAACCGTCTTTACTGCAGACCAACACAATCTCAGTCATTACAAAACTCCGTCAGAGTTTATGCCAATACAACATCCTCTACAGTAACATGTGTATACTGCTCACGATGACCAATAAGGCGGTGATAGTCTTTCTTTGACTTATACTTGAAAACAAGAACCTTTTTATCCTTGAATGTATCACCAACTTTTACAGTAACTTTAGCTCCCTTTACATAAGGAGTACCAACAGAAACCTTGTCACCGTCGCTTACAAGAAGAACTGTATCGATTGTAACTGTGTCGCCTTCTTTTGCGTCATTAATCTTGCTAACCTGAAGAACGGCACCTTTTTCTGCCTTGTACTGATTGCCTTTATACTCAACAACTGCGTACATCTTAAAACCTCTGAAATTTGTATTTGTCGGGTAAGTAACGGGTTTACCACAAACAATATCTATAAAGTGTATCATATAATAGCAAATTTATTTTGGCTTGGTCAATACGTAGGAAATCTGAAAATTTCTATAAAAACTCTCCTGCCAAAAGAGGTCTTTTCAGGCATGTAGACATGCAGGCCTTGTTTTTTCTAATAAGGAGCATTTAAAAACTGAAATTTTCAAAGATGAATTTGAAAGCGCGTACAAAATGTAAATCAAACGAAAATACTCATGCAAAACAAATGCATCCTTATTGTAGAGCTTTCTAAAACGTTTCCGAGGCAAGCCTTTACGTTTTCATCCGACAGAATCGACCGTTTTGCTCCACCCGAACCGTACGTTTTTCGCAATGCACTCCTACAGAACAGAAAACATGCTTCAAAAGGCTTTCGAAAGACCTTTTTCTGAGCCACTTCCCAACGTAAACAAATGAAAACCATTGCATTTCTTTGCAATCATTGACCTTGAACACAAAAACACGGTAGAATAGAATAACTTTTAATAAAGGGGTTTCTAACAATGCCATACTCAGAACCTACCGACCTTGCAGTGGTTGCCTGTCCCGGTGGAGAATCTTTTGCGGACGAAGTAATTACACATCTTCGACACATGTACAAACACCGCTTTTCACTCAAAAGCGATGTCATTTCCAAGCGTTACGGGCTGGACAAGGAAAAGTTTGTCCAACAGATGAATCTTGAAAATGATTTAAAGACTGGAGACCTGTGTATCAGGGGTGCAACGGACAAATATCGTTCACCGCTGTTCAAAGTAAACACACGGTTCACCTACTTTGCAAACGGTGAAGTAAAAGCAGAACTCATTGACTGCATCCGCGGCAAAGACGTTTTCATCTTTCAAGATGTAGAAAATCATGAACCATTGTCTTTTAACGACGGCAAGAACATTCTCAGAATGAGCGTGAATGACCATGTCATGAGCCTTCTTGTCACCATTGATGCCGTGCGTCAGGCAGGAGCAAAAGAAATCACCCTTGTTCTTCCGGTATACCCATACAGCCGCCAGCACAAAAAAAAGGGGCGAGAAGGTCTTACCGCAGCACTTTTAGGACACATATACGAAAGCATGGAAGTCAAGAGAATCATTACGCTTGACCTTCATTCACGCGAAATTGTAAATGCATTCGGGCACACTCACTGTGAAAATCTCCATGCATCGTATCAGATTATTCGGGAACTTGCTAAAGCCGTTGACCTTACGAAAGAAGACCTTGTTGTCGTAAGCCCTGATACAGGTGCAATCGACAGGAACAAATTCTATGCAACTGGTCTCAAAAAGCCTCTTGCCATGATTTACAAGGAACGTGACTATTCAGTCGTAACGCAGGATGCAAAGAACACGAACATCAAGAGCATCAAACTTTTGGGCGACGTAAAGGGAAAAGTTGCATTCCTTGCAGACGACATGCTGGGCACTGGTGGAACACTGCTAAAAGCAATGTCATTCCTGCACGAACTGGGAGCAACAAAAGTCATTGCAGCAATCAGCCTTCCATTTTTTACGGGCAATGCCATTGAACTGTTTGACGAAGCATACAAAAAAGGACTTTTCTACCGCATTATTGGTACAAATGCAGTCTACCATGAAGAGCTGATAAAGCGCGAATGGTACATCAGCACAAATGTAAGCGGACTATTTGCAAACGTCATTACGCGCCTGCATCACAATCAGTCGCTCAGCGACTTGCTTGACAACCGTACCATCATAGACAAGATGATTAAAGCAAGCCGCCCAGCAGAGACAAAAGATGCTCAGGTTGCAGACCCAACGGGAAAAGCCGTAAACAACTGTGATCCAGTCGTCTAAATGGCTCTTTCCATTCTGTGCGCGGACATAGGAACATCATCTCTAAAAGCAGGCGTTCTCGCAGAAGACGGCAGGCTGATTGCTTATTCCAGACAGCAATTCTTGTACCTGCACACAGACCATGCAGCAGCGGAATGGTTTCCCGCCCTTGCTGCTGCACTATATGACATACATGAAAAAAAACCTTCCATTACAGTAGATGCACTGTGCATCAGCGGAAATGGGCCGACTATTGCAGTGCCAAGCGGCGAAACCATCCGATGGAACGATGCCATTCCTGCATGCAAGACTCAATCCCTGTACATTCCCAGAATTCTTGCCTTCAAAAAAAAATACCCGTCAATATGGAACAAAAGCGACTGCATTCTGAGCGGTCCAGAATGTCTCATCTACAGACTGACGGGAAACAGTATCTGCATTTTGCCCGAAGAACGATACAAAAAAGCATACTGGACACAAGAAGAACTTGAACAGGCAGGATTTTCGCTACAAGACAGGAACAAGTTGCCTCCGTTTGTTGCACCAGGAACAATGGCAGGATGCCTTACGGCAGATGCAGCACGTATCATACAGAGTCCTCTCGTCAAGGAAGGTACTCCTGTATTCTGTGGAGCACCAGACTTTATCAGTGCACTGGTCGGCACAAACACCCTTGCACCAGGCAAACTCTGTGACAGGGCAGGTTCAAGCGAAGGACTTAACATTTGCACGGACTCTCCCGTTTCAATGGATGAAGTGCGGACACTGCCATCGGTACAGCCTCCCCTGTGGAATGCAAGCTATCTATTGCCAGAAAGCGGCATTCTGTTCAGTGCATTTAAAAATAAAATTGAGCGAGAATGCGGTCATGAAATAGATTTCAATACACTCGTCCACGAGTGCATTTCCTCAGACATGACTGACACAACATCATCGTTTGCTCAGGGAAAGCGTTTAATGAACGATACAGCACTACAAGTAAAGCACGCACTGTCAGTACTTGCACAGGCAGTAGTAAATGAACATACACTCATGCCCACTTCCATGACAATTACGGGTGGTCAGGCAGCAAATGCAGAATGGATGCAGATGAAAGCCAACATTACCGGCATGAAAATTCTTGTACCAGAATGCAATGATGCCGAACTCACTGGAGATGCTGTTTTTGCATGCATGGGAATGGGTTTGTTTTCATCACTCACAGACGGAGCACAAGCACTGTGCAGAATTCAAAAGATAATAGAACCTCATGAAACTATATAATATACCAAAAAGCATAAAGACAATCATTTTTGACATTGACGGAACGCTATACACAAACTCGCTGTATGTATTTGAGCAGGTAGATGCCCAGATACGGCATTATGCGCACATACAGGGCATAACGGAAAAAGAGGCCCGAACACAGATAAATACATACCGAAAACGGTGGTCTGCAGCCCATGAAGGGAAAAAGATAAGTCTGGGAAACACACTGACAGCATTCGGCATTTCCATTGAAACAAGCATACAGTGGAGAAATGAGCTGCTGCACCCTGAACACTACCTCAAAAAAGACGACAGGCTCGCAGACACCCTCGCACGCCTTGCAAAACAGTACCGGCTCATCTGCGTCACGAACAATCCAGTACAGGCGGCAAGACAAACGCTCCATGCCATAGGAGTTTCAGAACTCCTGCCAGATATCATAGGTCTGGACACTTGCATGAAGTCAAAGCCTGCACGGGAAGTACTCGACAGGGCTATCGAACGCACTTGCTGTACATACAAAGAATGCGTTTCGGTAGGAGACCGCTTTGACATTGACCTTGCACTGCCGCTGCAACTGGGCATGGGAGGAATTCTTGTCACTGGCGTTGAAGAAATTTATGCACTGGAAGCTACACTGAAAAAACAACTGGAAAGCTCCGAACGGCAAGAGGAAGGAACTCATGAGCAAAATCAAAACTGACATTCTGACAATTACAGGTTCAAAAGGAATGCTTTCTGCAATACTACAAAGGCCTGACACCATGCAACATGGAAAGCTGTACCCAATGGCATTGATTCTGCATGGTTTTGCCAGCAACAAAAATGACCCGATAGTCAGCACCATATCAAACAAGCTCTTGGAGCAGAACTGTGCAACTATGCGCTTTGATTTTAATGGACACGGAGAAAGCGAAGGCGATTTTTCAGACATGACCGTTCCCAATGAGATTGAAGATGCACGGTGCGTGCTGCATTATATTCAGTCACTCGACTATGTACAAGACATATATATTGTCGGGCATTCCCAAGGTGGAGTTGTAGCAAGTATGCTATCTGGCTTGGAAGGCAACTGCCGCATACAGAAACTCGTACTTCTAGCTCCTGCAGCAGTGCTTCGGGACGACACCATCAGGGGCAACACCATGGGAAAATCCTATGACCCCGTCAATCCACCCGCCAAGGTACAGATTCGGGAACACATATATTTGGGCAGGGAATACATAAAATCTGCATTCCGGCTACCCATCTACGAAACAGCACAAAAATACAGAGGAAAAGTCTGTGTCATTCACGGTACAGGAGACCGTTTGGTGCCATATACGTATGGCGAAAGGTACAAGGCCATCTATGCAGACTGCGAACTGCACATTCTCGAAGGATACGATCACTGTTTTTCGCAGGACTTAAATAATACTGCAGAAATTGCAGTAGATTTTTTAATGCAACACTGATATAATACACATAATTGTATTTTTATGCAAAACACGCATGTGTACATTATATATGTAGGAGATATATAGAAAATGGGTCAGAACTATTTTAATTCTATTCCATGGCGCGTTGCACGTCAGGAACTTGGACACTGCCGCCAGATGGCACGTGAAGAATTCAAAGACGGAACAAAAGCTCTTCAGGGTAAGAAGATTGTCATCGTAGGATGCGGTGCACAGGGATTAAACCAGGGGCTTAACCTTCGTGACTCAGGCATGGATGTTTCATACTGCCTCAGAAAGGAAGCCATTGAGTCCAAGCGACAGTCTTGGAAAAATGCCACTGAAAACGGTTTTAAGGTAGGAACGTATGAAGAGTTGCTTCCAACTGCTGATGTCGTAGGAAACCTTACTCCAGACAAGCAGCATCATGAAGTTGTTACAAACCTCATGAAATACATGAAAAAAGGTTCTGCACTGTGGTACAGCCACGGTTTTAACATGATTGAAGAAGGCGAAGAAATTCGCGATGACATCACGGTATTCCTTATGGCACCAAAAGGTCCAGGAACAGAAGTCCGCAACGAATATTTGCGAGGATTCGGTGTTCCAGAACTCATTGCCGTTCATCCGGCTCATGATCCAGAAGGGCGCGGCATGACACTTGCAAAGGCTCTTGCATGTGCGGAACGTGGGGAAACAGCTGGAGTTCTTGAAAGCTCTTTCATTGCCGAAGTAAAGTCCGACCTTATGGGAGAGCAGACAATCCTCTGCGGCCTGCTTCAGGCAGGAACAATTCTGTCCTATGACAAAATGGTTCAGAACGGCATCAAGCCTGGCTATGCCGTAAAGCTTTTGATGCATGGATGGAACGTCATTTCCGAAGCCCTTAAATGGGGTGGCGTAACAAACATGATGGATCGCCTTTCAAACCCGGCAAAGATTCGTGCAAACGAGCTTTCAAAAGAGCTTAAGAGAATCATGACACCTCTGTTCCAGAAGCACATGGACGACATCATTTCTGGAGAATTCAGTTCAACAATGATGAAGGACTGGGCAAACGGAGACAAAAACCTTCATGAGTGGCGAGAAAGCTATGCAAAGATTCCGTTTGAAGTTGAAGAAGAAACAACTGAAGAAATCACGGAACAGGAATATTTTGACAAAGGCATCCTTCTTGTTGCCTTTGTAAAGGCAGGATGCGAACTTGCATTTGAAACGATGGTAAGCGCAGGCATCAAGCCAGAAAGTGCATACTATGAATCACTGCACGAAGTTCCGCTCATTGCAAACCTGATTGACCGCCGACGCCTGTACGAAATGAACAAAGTCATTTCTGATACGGCTGAATACGGATGCTACCTGTTTGCACGTGCATGTGTTCCTCTCCTTGAAAAGGAATTCATGGACAAAGTTACGACACAGGATATTGGCAAGGGATTGGACATCAAGACTACGGCAGTACCAAACACGGTACTTGTTCAGGTGAATGACGAAATCCGCAACCACCCGATTGAAGCTGTCGGAAAGAAGCTGCGTGCATACATGACCAGCATGAAGCCGATTGATGCAACAAAATGAGATAGCATAAAAAAAAGCCTTGAACAAATTTCAAGGCTTTTTTTTTTAGAACGCATCAGCGGTATTCTTTATCGTAATAGCCTATCGGCACATAGGCTCCTGGGCGCATTCTTGAAAATGTCGTATACATGTTGTCTCGGTATTCCGCATTGATGACACGTATCGTGTAAATGCCAGAATCATAATCGGCATCAATCGTATTTATATAGAACACATAAGAGCCTTCCGTCGTTTCGACATCATAGACTTGCAGCAAAGGAGAGAACATGACATCGTCAACGTAGGCTGTATCACGGACAATACTCTTTGCTTCACAGGAAACAACATCGCCTTTAACAAAGTCAAACACATCTTTCATTTCCTGACTTTTATTTACCCACCGAGCAGCAGCAACCTTGCAGAATTTTCGACACAATGCATTTTCATCCCGATTCTTGATGCATTCAAGAATGGAATTCATCTCTGTCCGTGATTTTTCTGCATCATCGGCCTTTGTCGTAGGTACAAATATTCCGGGAGTATATTTAAAGTCGTATACATTATCACGTTCATTCATCATTTCCACAACACCATCATCAAGGCGGTAATCCAACGGCTCCGTCATGGTTTCTATGTCGTTCACCTTGTAGAACCTCATGGAAATGATGCCAATATCATCGAGTTCCACTTCATTGCGCTTGTAGCACATAATGAACATTTCATATTCGGCCTTGTCAGTCTTAATTGTATAGTAGCCTTTGCAGGTAGTCTTGTGGCTCAATCCCATGCCAGTATTCGATTCACTGGAAAAGCCGAGTTCACCCCAGTAAAGAAATTCACCTTCATACAGGGAAAACACATAGTCAATTTGATCCTGTAAATCAGGAGTGTGCTTTAATGTATTCAGGGAAAAGGCACTTCGCATGGTACGCTTTCTGTCGCGAACAAGAGCTTTTACGACACGTTTTGCGTAATAGCCTGCAGATGATTCTGCACTATTTGGCGAGAACATGCGGTAAAAGTCGCTTGAAAGCATACTTTTCTGCCCTTGCCCATCCCCATGCATCCACAATGGGATTGCAAACACCTGAGAACAGCACATAACGAAAACTAAACAAAACAAAACTGATCTTAATACATTTTTCATAGAATTCCGAAACCTTTTAAATGTTATCAATTCAATATCGGTATTATTTTTTTTTATTAAAGTATTTTATCAAAAAAATAAAATAAATTAGCAATTAATCATGATGAACGGTATTTTTTTTCAAAAAAATACCTTATAATGACAACATAGAACAGGATATATGAATATTACAGAGTTATATGCAAAGATACACTCACTAATCATAACGTTAAGGGAATCTTACGACAACAACTATGTACAGTCAGAGGAATTTGCACGCCTTTGTGAAGACGCTGGCATTGTACGGATAGTATACGAAGTCACTATTCCTGTAAACAAAATTCATAAACATGAAGAAACCCATTCAGACACAACCTTTTCAAGCGGTAAGGAATACGATGAAGTACACTGTCTAGTGCAGACATTTGCAAACAATACAATGAACACAATCATTCATGCAAAACTGTATTGGGACCTATCGTCCACCCCAGATGAAAGCCTTATGAATCTTTACAACCTGTTCGGTTCATTTTTATATCTGTACCTGTCGCGGGCACGCATGAATTCCGTTCTGCTGGGTGTCATAAATAAAGATTTCCTTACAAACCTTCCATCGCTCGATTTTGTAGAAAAAAAATATGACAGAGAAATTACTGCATGCGGCAGGACAAACGAATATGCCATAATCTTCGCAAACATCCAGAACATGAAATTCTACAACAAGATGTATGGCTCTCAAATGGGGGACAGCGTCATCAAGAATTTTGCCTCCATCATACGCACTTTCTGCAACGAAGATGAATACATTTCTCGACCAGGTGGAGATAATTTTGTCCTTGCCGTAAAAAAAGGACGGCTTGATTTCATCATTGATAAACTGGAATGTGTTGAACTGTCGATAACAGAAGGTCTTCAGGACAAGCACCGCCAAATCTCTACATGGCGAGGCATTTCCAAGGACAGTACCCAAAATTTGCCGTTCGGAGCACGCATCTATCAGGCATCTGTTGCCCTGAACATTGCAAAAAATGCCTTTCATCAAAAAGTCATCGTCTATACGGAAGAAATTGAACAGTCAAGCATCTGGGCAAAACAGATAATTGCAAACTTTGCAAGCTGCCTTAAAAATAAAGAATACATTCCATTTTATCAGCCGAAAGTACAGATTCAAACAGGTACCATCATTGGTCTCGAAAGTCTCGTTCGGTGGAAAAAAGGCAATGACATCCTGCCCCCAAGTGCATTCGTTGGCATTTTGGAATCATACGACCTTGTTCCGTTGCTAGACTTGTACATTCTGGACAAGACCTGTCAAGACTTGCGCAGCTGGATTGACGCAGGCATACAGCCCCCAAGAATTTCATGCAACCTGTCACGCAAGAACCTGTATGACAAAGACATCATAAAAAAAGTCATGGGAATCATTCACAAATACGAAATTCCTGTCGAATACATTGAAATAGAGCTTTTGGAAACAACAAACATCAATGAAACATCACTCCTTATCGCAATGACACGGGAATTAAAAGCCAACGGCATAAAAGTGTCAATGGACGATTTCGGCACTGGCTATTCCTCCCTGAGCCTGCTCAAAGATGTAAATGCAGACATAGCAAAAATAGACAAAACATTTGTAGATGACTGCATTCAGGATAAAAGGACATTTATTCTCATAAAAAACATGATTCAACTTGCAAAGGAGTTGAACATGGAAATAATTGCGGAAGGGGTGGAAACAACAGAACAGGCTAAATTCCTCATGTCCATGGGATGCTCCAATGCACAAGGCTACCTGTACAGCAAGCCAGTACCATACGAAGCAATTACTCCCCACCTAAAGGCGAGAAAGTATCAGCTAAAAATTGATTGACCAATTCTGTTCTTTCTGATATAGTATAAAAGCTTATTGCAAGCAAATCTATTGTTTTGCCAACTTAGCTCACCTGGTAGAGCAGCGCCCTCGTAACGCGCAGGTACTCGGTTCAAGTCCGGGAGTTGGCTGCTTGTGCAAATTATTATGTTATGATGCTTTGCACACACTACACCTAACAACGGGATAGCGATATTAAGGCTTACAAACAAAACTGTTACATGGTTTGTGACATGGCAAACCCAATAGCAGTTTAGAGGGTGTTAATATGGCTAATGATTCCCCTTTTTCACTTCTAAAACACAAAAAAATCAAACTATGCTAACAGATACCGACTTCAGCAAGAGTTGTAAATAAGTTCTTGTACCGTATATAGCAAGGCAATAATCAAGAAATGTCGAATTTTGCAGAACAGTTTTTTTTAACGAGACAGAAAGCATATATGCTGCATGAAGGGCTTGCAGAAGAAATTCTCTCAGTTTGCCCTACCGGTGCAGGCAAACTGATCAAAAATGTCCTCATTGAAATTCCATGTCCTATACTTGATTTTTGAGACCCTATTTGCTCGTCTCGTCAAGATTAGCATAGTACGAGTCAACAGTTCGCTTCATATCCATTATGTTCGACACTATCATGTATTTATCGTAAATTGCAAGCTTGTTCTTGGATGCAAATTTATTCAATTCATCACGAGCCTCGTTTACAGAGATGTCAGCCCATTCAGCAATGTCACTTACGGTAAGATAGAACTTGCGCTCCAAATTTTCAGAGCTTGCATCGGCATCCGTATTAATGGAAAGACCATCTTCATCATACATAAGGAAAATGTCAGCAACGCGCACATTCAAGTCTTTTATGCATAGAATCTTTAATGCCCTGCGCTGGCTGTACACCTTGCTTGAAAGAGTTTTCAGTATAGACATGGCTGCAAAACCGTTTTCGGCCACAACAGACTTAAAGTTTTCCTTGCCGAATTTCAGGCATGTCACATTTCCACGAGCTATGCATGAAGCATTTCGCGGCATTTCTTCTATAAGTTCCAATTCACCAAAGAACTCGCCAGGACCAATCATGCCGTACAACATCAGTTTTCCATTGACATACTTTTCAACAGAAACCTCTCCGTCCAATATGAAATAGAATGATTTGACCTTTGTAAATTCGGAGATAATCACTTCGCCATCAGCAAAGTTCTTTTTAAAGCGTTCAAAAATGGGAAGAGAAAACTGTTTCAGCAGTGCAACAGAGAAATCAGCGATAGGAGGCTTGTCCGTACCCCAAAACGAAGACTCAACCTTTTCCTGCTGAGACAGCTTTTCATTCGATTGAGCAAGAAGACTGTCTACAGATGCCTTGTTGCACGGTTCTTTTATGTCCCTAAAAATCTTTTCGCACTGATTTTTTGCAGAAAAATACCGCTCATCATCAAAAAGGCACTTGGCAACGAGTTCCATCTGCTCTTCGCGAGAAAGATCCTTGTTTTCATGCTTCAAGAAATGCTTTGTTTTTTCCTGCCACTCAATGAGCGTCTTTGTAAAAACGCCGAACATCTTGGATATAATGGCTTTATTCGTAGAAAAATTCTTTTCAAATTCCTGTAGAGTCAGCATGACAACCTGGCAATCACTGGCAGCTGTTGCCGTTTCTATGCGAAAACGGCGGGCAAGCACACTTTTAAGTCCGAAAAACTGACCTACCGAAATGGTTTCCTTAATGGTTTCATGAGTAACAATGTCTGTCTTTGTCAATAAAACAGAGCCAGCCTGAAGAATAAAGATTTTATCAGCCTTGTCTCCCTCAAAAAAAATGACAGAGCCTTTAGAATACGGAACAATTTTTGGCATATCTATTCTCCCACCATGTAAATGGATATTCACCTTTAAAAATTATATCATAATTCATTCAAATATGCTATCATAACCATGAAAAAAAAGGACAATATGATAGACTTACATACTCATTCAACAGCTTCGGACGGAATGCTTACGCCCGGTGAGCTTGTACACTATGCAGCAGAAAAAAAATTAAAAGTACTGGCACTGACAGACCATGACACGACTGACGGTCTTGCAGAAGCCCAGCAACAAGCTCATGCACTGGGAATTACCTTTGTACCAGGCATTGAGATAAACATTGCATGGCCTACTGGTGAGTTTCACCTGTTGGGGCTTGGACTAAAAAAAGTATCGCAGGAATTGCGCAACATCATTGATTTCCTAAAAGAAGGAAGATTGCAGCGGAACCTCCAAATGGTCGAAAAACTGCAGCAAGAGGGAGTTGACATTACAATGGAGGAATTGCAGCAGCGTTTTAATGCAAACACGCTCGGTCGCCCCCATTTTGCACAGCTGCTTGTGGAAAAAGGAATTGTCAAGGTGCGACAACAGGCTTTTGACAGATTCTTTGCAAAAGGCAGACCCTGCTTTGTTGACAGGGAAGGAGCAGCCCTGCATGATGCCGTAAAAGCAATCAAGTCGAGCGGCGGCATTCCCGTACAGGCGCATCCTCTTTCAATGTATGTATCATGGGGCAAACTGGAAGACAAAATCATTGAAATTCAGCAAAGCGGTGTACAAGGACTCGAAGCATGGCATCCCGGTGCACGTGTTGCCGAAGCAGAAAGACTCGAAGAAATGGCACACAAGCTGGGAATGATTGCCACGGCAGGCAGCGACTTTCATGGCGTAAAAGTCAGGGCTGACAGGCACATAGGAGAAACCTCCGGTGCCAAAAAGATAGACGACCGATATTGGGAAGAAGAACTAAAGCCCGCCCTGCTTCGTCTGCACGGTGATGATGATTTAACGTTCAGGGAATAACGTCACAAATCTTGCACACTGTAACCTTTAGACTACCACTGACATTTTTCATTGTAAAAACAGTCGTTGTGAGCATGGAGGTATACCATTGAAGAAAACAGGAATATCTATAGTAGCAGTTATAGTATCTGCACTGCTACTTGCAGGTTGCAGCAAAAGCAAAAGCATAGCCTTTGCAACCCAGAGTACAGGAGCATCTGGAGAAGCAGCACTCAATACCAGTAAAAAAGCTGCTCCCAAAATATACAGCGATAATGGAGCAACGTACGACATGGCAGAGGCAGAGGAAGTTGCTTATGATGAAGATTACGGAACAGAAACTCCTGCCCCATCTCCAGAATCCTATGAACGCAAGCTCATTCTGACGGGAAACGTACATCTTGAAGTATCAAATCTGGAAGATGCTCAGAACGCTGTGGAACAGATGGTAAAAGGTCTTGGCGGCTACATCTCTGAGTCATCAGAATGGAGCAACGGCATCAACATTACGATACGCGTTCCAAGCAGCAAGTTCAATGTGGCAATGAACACCGTCACTGGCATAGGAAAGATACGATCAAAGAACATAAACAGCTCCGATGTTACGGATCAGTACTACGACTTGGACACACGACTTAAGACAAAGAAAGTGATGCTTGAGCGACTTGAAGCATACCTAAAGCAGTCAAAAGACATAAAAGACATGATTCAGATAGAAAGCAAAATCAACGAAGTTACTTCTGATATAGAAGTAATGCAGGGACAGATGAACAGACTTTCGTCACTCATCAGCTTTTCTACAATAACAATCTCTGCAAACCTGCCTGTAAACCAGAATCAGCAGGGATTTGTCATGCCAGATGCAAAGAGCAAGTTCAGGGAATTTGCACGTGATGTAGTATATTTTTTCGTGCAGTTCTTCTTTGTAATACTGTACCTTATCATCTACGGTGTTCCGATACTGGCACTTGCCCTGTTGCTTTACTGGCTTTTACTTGGAAAGATTGGCATTTTGCGAAAGATTTTTACAAGAATCAGGGGCAAAGAAAAAAAATAAAAATGCTGCAGGAGGAATTCTCCTGCAACAAGTCTTTTATTTTCCATCCTTTATGCAAAGGATGCCGCCAATGATAAGGCCATTCTTTGCAAGCACCAAAAGCCAATGCAGCGCCATGATAGAAGAAAGCTCCTTATGATAGGCAATGAGCGTTACAACAGTAACAACAATCCATACTATGAGCGTAATGTACTTAATCAAGTCATCAAGCTTGCCCAAGTCGAGGGAAAACACTTTCAGAAGAAAAACGACACCGCACACAATCAGAAGAATTGCGATGACGATGTTGATTGCAGGCGAAATGTCCTTGAAAAAAGACGTTACGCCCTTGATTTCCTCACTTGAAATTGACCGTCCAACTCCAAAAAGACAGACACCTGTTACAACCAGATAAATTGCCAGTGCAAGCTGCACAATGACAGAACCTAGTGAATTTCTTTGTCTTGACATAAAAAACTCCTGTTCTTTAGTTTTGTAAACACACCGCGGTCAACGCCGAACGGCACTATACTTGGCACATCATAGAAAGGGCTGATGACAATCCCCTGATCCAGACAGTGCAAAATAAAATCATTGTATTTATCCATGTCCACTTTCGGATACAGATACGGTCCCTTGCGCGTCCAGTACTTGGCAAGTACAGAGTCGTAAACAAACCAGTGCTTTTCTTCGCGCTCCTGAACGGCAGCAATCATGTTATACACGGAACGGGTCATGGCTGCAAGCAGAGGAGCAGGAACAACAACGGAGCGGAACGGCACATCCATGTGCTCAAGGGCATCGGAAAAACAATCAGTCAACGCATCACTACGGACGGCAAGAATGCTGATGCCTCCAGACCATGGCAACGGAGGTTCCACCACGACAAAGTCCTCGGAACTCCACGCAACAGAGCCATCTGTCCACGGTTTCCATACACATGCATCCTTGGAAAGGCAGGAACGCACTGCATGAAGGGCTGCTTCCTTCGTATGAAAGACGAACACCTTTCTGGTCGATGCAAGCAGCTCGCTTACCGCTTTTTGCAGGCGATAGGAAAAATCCGTTGGAAAGCTTCCGGTAATGCCACGGGAAAGGACATTCTTAAACTGTGTAAAAGCAGAATTTCCGCCCCACCCCAAAATAGCACGTCCACCTTCCTGATATAGGTCAGTCAGGCGAACGCCTTTTTCCGTATACAGGAAAGAACCTCTGGCACGCTTTACCGTGCCATACCGTTTTGCTATTTCTTCTGAAAGAAAATCTAACTGGGTCATACAGAAGCAAGCTTTTTGTTTACAAGTTCGCTGGCAATCTTTGGATTTGCCTTGCCCTTGCTTTCCTTCATGACCTGCCCCGTAAGCCATCCGATAACATTCGTCTTGCCGCTCTTAAAGTCGCTCACGGCCTTTGGATTTGCTGCAATCACCTTGTCAACAATAGCTTCGATGGCAGAATTGTCGCTCACAACTTCCATGCCTTTTTCTTTAATGATTACCTCAGGCATCTTGTTAGAAGCAAGCATTTCTGCAAATACAGTCTTTCCCTGTGCAGAAGAAATTTTACCATCTTCAATGGCATTGACAAGTGCCGTTATATGCTTAGGCGTTATGGAAACATCCATAATGGACTGATTCTTTTCATTCAGAACAGCAAGAAGTTCTGCAAGAATCCAGTTTGCAACCTTCTTTACGTCTTTTGCACCCTTTGCAGCTTCTTCAAACCACAAAGAAAGTTCCCTCGTTGCAGTCAACGTTTCTACATCGAAATCAGAAAGTCCATATTCCTTTTTAAGGCGGTTCCGTTTTGCTTCAGGAAGCTCACCGACCCTGCTATGTGCACGTTCAATCAGAGATTCATTTACACTGAACGGTTTAATGTCTGGTTCAACCACGAAGCGGTAGTCAACAAAGCTGTTCTTTGTACGCTGGACAACGGTCTGGCCTTTTTCTTCATCCCAGCCCATAGTCACCTTAAAGCCTGGGTTGAACTCCTGACGGTCTTCCTGAAATTCCTTCAGCTGACGCTGCGCCTCATAGGTGCAAGCTTCCCTAATGGAACGGAATGAGTTCAAGTTCTTGATTTCAGAAATAGGTGTATGATACAGCTTACCGTCTTCCCATACGTTCAGATTGATGTTCGCATCGCATCGCATGTTACCTTCTTCAAGGTTACCGTTTGTCACCTTCATGTAACGAAGGATTTCCTGCACGGTTTCCATGAACAGGGCAGCCTCTTCAGGGCTTGTCATGTCTGGTTTTGTAACAATTTCGATAAGTGGCGTTCCAGAACGATTGTAGTCAATGTAGGAGTGCTTTCCCTGCAAGTGAAGTGATTTTCCTACGTCCTCTTCCAAGTGGATTCGTTCCACACGGACACGGCGGTACTTTCCGTCCTGAACAATGCAGTCTTCACCAATGAAATTCTTTGTGCGGCACTTTTCACCACCTGTCTGCTGCTCCTTCGGATACTTTACCATCGGCAAGTCAACATAGCCATTGGTGCACAACGGTATGTCATACTGTGTTATCTGGTAGCCCTTTGTCAAGTCCGGGTAAAAATAATGCTTGCGGTCAAACTTTGTAAACCGAGCAATGGTGCAGTTGAGTGCAATGCCGGCTACTGCTCCCAGCTCTACATAGCCCTTGCTGATTCTCGGCATGGCGCCAGGAAGTCCCAGACATACAGGACACACGCGCGTATTCGGCATTCCGCCATATCTATTTTCACAGGCACAGAACGCCTTTGTCTTTGTAAGAAGCTGTGTATGAATTTCACAGCCAATGACAATTTCCCATTTATCAATAGCCATAGTTATTTTGCCTCCATAACAGGACTTCCACAACCAGGATGGTCTTCTTCCCATGCCTGTGCAATGCTCAGAATCTTAGCTTCGCTGAACATAGGACCTGCAAACTGAATGCCGACAGGCATGCTGTCGCTGTCACCGCGTGCAGCAGCACGGGCAAATTCACCATTAAAGCCTTTTGTAATGCCGGCTTCAACATCCTTGCCGTGGGTATGTCCGCACGGAACAGAAATGCTTGGAATGCGGGCAAGATTTACAAATACAGTAAACAGGTCGCTCAAATACATGGCAAGCGGATCGTCAACTTTCTGGCCCAAACGGAATGAAGGAGTTGGACATGTCGGGCACAGAATCAAATCGTAGCTTTCAAACAGCTTTGCAACATCACGCTGGATGCGGGCACGTACCGTCATGCCTTTTTTATATGTATCTCCAGAAAACTGCTCCGAAAGCACGTAGTTTCCAATAATAATGCGGCGCTTTACTTCAGGACCAAAGCCAGCACTGCGCGTGTCTACATACAACTGGTCATAGCCGGCACTGTTGTCAATGCGAGCACCATAGCGAATGCCGTCAAAACGGCTCAGGTTTGATGCAGCTTCTGAAAGGGCAATAACATAATAAGAAGCAATGGATGCATCCAGAACTGGAAGGTCTACAATGTCAATCTTTGCACCTTTTTCTTCAAACCATGCACGGGTATCAGCAAAAACCTTTCCTACATCAGCATCAAGACCTTTGCTTTCAAGGAACTGCTTTGGAATTGCAATCCTAAGCTTTGCAAAATCAGTATAGGCAGAAAGATTTTTGAGAGATTCCTTTTCAGGCAAGTCTGCTGACGTATCATCATAAAAGTCGATGCCGCTCATTACGCTCAAAGGAAGGGCAATATCTCGCGGTGTGTGACCAAGAATGCCCACCTGATCCAATGAAGAACCATAGGCAACGACACCCCATCGGCTCAAAACACCATAGGTAGGCTTTAGTCCATAAATGCCGCAGTAGGATGCCGGAAGGCGAACAGAGCCTCCTGTTTCCGTACCCAAAGCAAACAGTGCCTGGTTTGCAGCAACTGCTGCTGTTGACCCACCGGATGAACCTCCAGAAACATAGGCGCGATTAATGGGGTTGCGTGTTGGTCCGTAACTTGAATATTCTGTGGAAGACCCCATTGCAAACTCGTCTTGATTGCATCGTCCGAGAGGAATTGCTCCTGCTGCCATAAGGCGGTTGATGACGGTTGCATTATATGGAGCCACATAGCCGTCCAACAATTTGGAAGCACACGTCAAGTGCTTTCCGCGAACGGAAATGTTATCCTTGTTTGCAAAAGGAAGTCCCAAGAGAGGTTTTTCTGCAAACAGCTTGTCCAAAGTACCGGCAGCACGGGCTGCCTCAATTTCCTTGTCGGCAGCTTCGGCAAGTGCAACGGCATCGTCATACATTTCGATGAATGCATTCAGAGGCAATTCAGATTTTTTATCGTTTTCAAATGTAGTAAATGATTTTTCAACAAGGGATTTGCTTGTTACTGAGCCTGACTTCAAGGCATCTACGGCTTCTTTTATTGTCTGCATATTACGCACCTTCTCCCAACACTTTTGGTACCTGGAAATATCCGTCAAGGAAGTGTTCGCTCACTTTCTTGACATCGTGCATTTCAAGTCCGGCAACAATTTCATCTTCGCGCAACAGTTCTGAATCTGTCGTTGGATAAGCATCGTAAGGATTTGCACTGTCATCATATTTGGAAAGGATGTCAAAATATCCTACAATCTCGTCAACCTGCTTTTTCAGCGTAGCCATGTCGGTACTTTCAGGGGATAGTCGTGAAAGATACAGGAGTTTTTCCAGAGTATCTTCATTTACAGTTCTTTTTGAGTCACTCATAGCCCTATACTATAGCAGATTTGCGTATTTTATGGAATAGACAGTATAAAGGCCAATCCTGCAATCACTTGCAGAATCGGCTCAACCATTGCAAATTATGCTACAACCTTTATTGCTGAAGCATAGATACATTCTTCAAGGCACTTCTTGCGCGGGCTCGTTACGATTTTTACCCTGTACAGGCCTGCAGCAAGCGTTTTAGGAATGTAGGCATCAGTAATAGCTGTTCCAATATTGTGGTATCGAGAAGCTCGAACGGTATTGCCACTGGCATCAACAAAAAACACACCCTGAGCATCATCCGAAGCATCAAAACTAAGGTTCTTGCCCTTAATCCGTATGATGTCCATGCCTTCAAAGTCAAGGAGATGGGTTTCCATTCCATTATTGGTCATTCCCACAAGCTCTGTAATTTTTGGAAGAATGACCCATCCCGCATCTGCTATACGCCATGCAGTGGTATCTTCCATATCCCTTGCAGCATCATTCTTGAATATGCAGGTTACCTCGAAACGGTGATTGCCGATGCCCGGCGTAAACCCTTCATTCACGCTGTCAGTCGTACCATTCGCTTTCAAATGAACATAAGCAAATGGCAGTTCCACATTGTAGCCGAGCTTCACAAAATGTCTTACTCTGTCGTTCAGGACAGAAAGAACAGCCCGTGCATCGGCTTCTGTAATAGTTGAGTTATAGCCGATTATTTCCTTAATCAACTGTTCGGAATCAAGAGTCTGATCCGTGACACTTCTAAAACAGTATTCCTGCTTCTTCGTTTTAAGTGAATTTCTGTAGCTTGATATTGCTATCATAGTGTTACTCCTTTGGCTTGTCAGCCATGGCAATAGCATACAAAAAAAATTACAGGGAAAAATGTAGATTAAACTCTACTTTTTCGATTTTTTTTGTCTCAAAAAAGGCATTGTGTATTATACTGAACGAATGGCAGACAACAAAAAAGAAACTGAACGGGCGGAGCTTCACCGCACAATATGGGGAATTGCAAACGACCTTCGCGGAAGCGTAGACGGCTGGGACTTTAAGCAGTATGTGCTTGGGATGCTCTTTTACAGATATATTTCCGAAAACTTAGACCATTATATTTCAAAAGGCGAATGGGAAGCAGGAAACAAGGATTTTAGTTATTCAAAACTCGCCGACAAGGAAGCAGAGACTGCAAAAGACGATATTGTAAAAGAAAAGGGATTTTTTATCCTTCCTTCCCAACTCTTCTGCAACGTACTTGAAAAAGCAAATAAAGACAATACAGACCTGAACGAAAAGTTAGAAAAAATCTTCAAGGAAATTGAAGGTTCTGCCCTTGGAACTGACAGCGAGGACGACTTCAAGGGCTTGTTCGCTGATATTGACGTGAACTCAAACAAGCTTGGCGCGACCGTTACAAAGCGAAACGAAATGCTTGTAAAGCTGATGAACGGCATTAACAGCATGAATCTTGGTAACGGCGAGTATAGCGACAATTCCATAGATGCCTTTGGCGATGCCTACGAATACCTTATGGGTATGTATGCTTCCAATGCAGGAAAGAGCGGCGGTGAGTATTACACACCTCAGGAAGTTTCTGAGCTTCTTACAAAAATCACCCTTGTGGACGCAAACGGCCAGCTCAAAAAGACCGTAAACAAAGTCTATGACCCAGCCTGCGGTTCAGGTTCCCTTCTTTTGAAGTTTGCCAAAATCTTAGGAAGCGATAATGTTCGATTGGGCTTCTACGGACAGGAAATCAACATTACCACTTACAACCTGTGCCGCATCAATATGTTCCTGCACGATGTAGGCTATGACAAGTTCAACATCAAACTCGGCGATACTTTGATAGACCCCAAGCACTGGGATGATGAGCCTTTTGAGGCAATCGTTTCTAATCCGCCCTATTCCATCAAATGGGAAGGTGACGACAATCCTATCCTTATAAACGACCAGAGATTCAGCCCTGCAGGTGTCTTAGCTCCAAAGGGAAAGGCCGACCTTGCTTTTATCATGCATTCGTTAAGCTGGCTTGCAACTAACGGAACTGCGGCCATCGTCTGCTTTCCCGGCATTATGTACCGAGGAGGAGCCGAACAAAAAATCCGCAAGTATCTCATTGACAACAACTACATCGACTGCATCATTCAGCTGCCTGACAACCTTTTCTTTGGAACTTCCATTGCAACCTGCATTATGGTTTTGAAGAAGGGAAAGGCAGAAAGTAAAACCCTCTTTATTGATGCTTCAAAAGAGTGCGTAAAAGTAACCAATTCAAACAAGCTCACAGAAGAAAATATTGAAAACATCCTCAAAATCTTCAGTGAGCGAAAAGAAAAAATCGACTATGTAAGCCGTCTGGTAAATAACGATGAAATTGCGGGGAACGAATACAATCTTTCTGTCTCAAGCTATGTTGAAGCCGAAGACACACGGGAAGTAATTGATATTAAAGTTCTGAACGCTCAGATTGCAGAGATTGTAGAGAAAGAAAACAAGCTCCGTGCAGAAATCGATAAAATCATTTCTGAGATTGAGGAATAAAATGGAAAACGAGATTGTACATATAAAAACTGACAACATCTTGGATGATGCTCGTAAAATCATAGAAACAGCCCGCTCAAATGCTGTTCGTAGCGTAGATTTTAGCCGTGTTCAGATGTATTGGAACTTAGGCAGACGAATTTTTGAAGATGAGCAGGAAGGAAAGGAGCGTGCTGATTACGGTACATACCTTATTAAGAATCTTGCAACAAATCTTGAAGCTGAATACGGAAGCGGTTTTAGTGAAAGACAGTTAAAATTTTGCAGACAGTTTTACAAGCTTTATCCAATTGGGAACGCACTGCGTTCCCAATTAAACTGGTCTCAGTACAGAGCCTTGATTCAAATTCCTGATGCAGAAAAACGTGAATACTATGAGCTTGAATCAGTAAATAACGGATGGACAGGTCGCGAAACAGAAAGACAGATAAACAGTCAGCTTTATGAGCGTCTTTTGATTTCTAATGATAAGGAAACACTTCTTGCCACTGCAAGAAAGGAACGAACTGTAGAAAAGCCTACAGAAATTATAAAAGACCCTATGATTCTGGAATTCTTAGGACTTGAAAGAAAACCTGTTTATTATGAAAGTGATTTGGAAACAGCCCTTATAGAGCATTTACAGCAATTTCTTCTTGAACTTGGAAACGGATTTAGCTTTATTGCCCGCCAGAAAAGACTTCTCATAGAAGACGATGAATATTTTGCAGACCTTGTTTTCTATAATCGTCTTTTAAAGTGTTTTGTTGTAATTGAATTAAAGACTCACAAACTTACTCACGAGGATTTAGGACAGCTTCAGATGTATGTAAATTATTTTGACCGCAACGAAAAGCTTCCTGATGAAAATCCGACAATCGGAATTCTGCTTTGTACTGCAAAGAATGATGAAATGGTAAAAATGACTCTTCCAAAAGACAACAAGAATATTCTTGCAAGTAAATATGAGCTTTACCTTCCGTCAAAAGAAGCCCTGCAGGAAGAAGTTAAAAAGCTAGCAGAAGCTCAGCAGAAATTTGATGAAGCAAAAGACGGAGCAGAAAAATGAGCAAGTTAGATGAACTGATAAAAGAGCTTTGCCCTAATGGTGTGGAGTATAAGACGCTTGGGGAAGTAATATTTTCACTTAATACAGGATTAAATCCTAGAAAGTTTTTTCGATTAAATACTGATGATGCAAATAATTATTACGTAACTATTCGCGAAATGGTAAATGGTAAAATCGTTTTTTCTGATAATACAGACCGAATAAACGATGAAGCCTTAAAACTATGTAACAATCGGTCAAATCTTGAAAAAGGTGATGTTCTTTTCTCTGGAACAGGAACAATTGGAAGAACTGTTGTTATTGAAGAAACTCCCAAAAACTGGAACATAAAGGAAGGCGTTTATACAATAAAACCAAATCAATCATTTATAAATTCAAGATTTTTGTCTTATCTTCTGCAATCAGACACAATTAAAAAAAATTACATGAAAAAAGTTGCGGGTGGAACTGTTCAAAGTATTCCAATGAGCGATTTGAAAAGTCAAATAATCCCCCTTCCCCCGCTTCCCGTGCAGGAAGAAATCGTGCGCATACTCGACACATTTACCTCGCTTACAGCGGAGCTTACAGCGGAGCTTACAGCGGAGCTTACAGCGCGCCGCAAGCAGTACGAGTACTACCGCGACTCGCTGTTAACAAGAGATCGCCCTAAAACTCAATGGAAAGAACTGCAAGAGATTGCTGAAATTGGTACAGGTAGTTGTAATACAAATGAAGCTGAAGAAAATGGAGAATATCCGTTTTATGTGCGTTCACCAGAAGTATTACGAAAGAATTCTTTTGATTACGATGAAACTGCAATAATAACCGCAGGCGATGGTGTCGGTGTAGGAAAAGTTTTTCATTATGTATTACTCCGGCAATTAAAAGTCGTCAAGATTTGATTTGCGTGATATAATGGTTTTCATGAATGTCAGGATAAACCTTGTCAAGATCAGCCCGGAAACAAGAGAAACCATAAAAAGACAGGTAATAAATCTCTATCAGAATGGGTACAAGGCAAAAAAGATAGGCGAGATACTGTGCATTTCTGAATATGCA
>FLNX01001704.1_pt1 | contig 60279 bp, 47 predicted proteins | sample 1140341 | NCBI WGS metagenome assembly FLNX01 (sample SAMEA3878208, study PRJEB12797) | bioreactor metagenome | biome: Moose rumen | place: Sweden | collected 2011-10
AGTCTTAATCAATTGATTAAGACTCTCTTTGTTTTTATATTTTGTTTTATATTCGTCCTTGCTCTTAAAACTCAGAGCCCTGCGTAAAAAAACAGAATCCTCCGTCATAAACTTAGAATTCTCGTCAAAACCTCAGAGTCGGCTGTAACATTTTCCCCCTCAAAGTTAGAGGGGGATTAAGGGGGAGTGTGTGGTATGAACGTATAAACGTATGAATGTATAAACGTATGAACGTATGAAAGCGTGAAAGTCTGATAGTATGTAAGTTGTGTAAATTAGTCTCATCGTTCTTGCTCTTTGTTTGTCTGTCCCCCTTCTCCTTCTTTTGTTCATTTCGTCCGAATAGTATTCGGACATTGGCTCTTTGAGCCGACCTCTGATAGCAAGTGTTTTTCTTGCGGTCATATGTGACCGCATATCCGCAAAGTCCTTAAGCTCCTTATTGAACACAAATTAACTCTCCATTTGCAAGTGTCATTTATTCTTTTTATCTTTGCCGCGATTAATATATTGTATGCAACAACCTCTCCAAGCCGCACTTATACAATGAACGACCGACCGTCATCAGTGGAGTCCCATACAAGCCGTTTCCACGACAAATCGGAGCTCGTTATCATCATCGTTGCTGCCGTGATGCTGGTGATTCTGTCTGCAGTGCAGTTTGTTTACACTCGCTCGCTGATGGAAAAAGAGTTGGAAAAAAGCGCCTTCCGCGAGTTGATTTCCTCGGCACTGCGCATTCAGGAGGTTCTCTCAAGTGCCGAAGTTTCTGTAAGCAACCAGATTTGGCATGCCGAGGAACATCTGGGCGATCCCGATTACATGTACAAACTGGTTTATAATCTGGTCAAAGACGACAGCGACGACATCATAGGGTCTTTCGTATGTTTCAAACCGGATTTCTTTCCGAAGAAAGGTGAGTTGTACGAACCCTATGCCCGTCAGTGGTCAGCTGACAGCATCACTGTCCGTCAGATAGCTTCACGCCAGTCACACGACTACACAAAAAGCACTTTCTACAAGAACGCCATGCTTGGCGATACAACTGACTGGAGTCTTCCATATCCTGACGCTGAGGGAGCGCAAGACTTTGTCACTACCTACGCTATGCCTATAATGAACAATAATGGCGAACCGGTAGGGGCTTTGGGAGTGGATTTGAGAACAGACTGGATTGCTGATGTGGTAAACTTGAATCATATACATCCGTCTTCTTTCTCACTCGTCATCTCCGAGAACGGAGAACTCATAGCTTCCCCGCATGACAGCGTGGCAAGCCCCGAATTGGTAAACTATATCGTCACTCTTTTCAACGACTCAACGGTAAAGCGTGAACTCAAAGCTCATGGCCGTATCACTAAGATTGGTTTCTACGACAAAACCAAGAGGGAGTACGGCAGCATTTATTATGCACGAAAGGAAAATAAACCGCATTGGTACATGACGGTGGTTTGCTACAACAAACAGGTGTTCTCCCAATTGCGAACAATGGAATGGAATATCCTGCTCCTGGGGCTCATAGCCATGGCTATTCTGGGTTATATTGTCCATCTGTTTGCAAAGAGCAACCGACGTCTGATAGATACGGGAATGGAGCGTGAACGCCTGAATAGCGAACTTCGCGTTGCCAAAGAAATTCAGATGAATATGTTGCCTCACGAAAATGCGGTGCGACGAGAGGATATCAGTGTCTATGGCACTTTAATGCCTGCTCGTGAGGTCGGAGGCGACCTTTATGACTTCTTCGTGCGAGATGAAAAATTGTTCTTCTGCATCGGTGACGTGAGCGGGAAAGGGGTGCCTGCCGCCATGATGATGTCGCAGACACTGTCGTTGCTACGCTCGAAGGCAGCCAATGAAAATAACCCTGCACGAATACTGAATTCTGTCAACGAGGTAGTCTGCAACGGCAACGATGCCAATATGTTCGTCACATTATTCATAGGTGTTCTTGACTTGCCTACAGGTAAGTTGTGCTACTGCAATGCCGGTCATAATGCCCCGCTTTTGCTGGACGGAGAAACAGCAACCCCCTGCGACACCAAACCCAATTTGCCTGTCGGAGTGTTTGCAGATGTCCGATACACTATGTATGAGTACACCATTCCCCCACATTCGTTGTTGTTTCTTTACACCGACGGTCTGACAGAAGCCAGAAATGTAAGGCATGAGATGTTTGGCACCGAAAGATTACTGCTCGCAGATTGCGGATTGCATGTTATGCCGAAGGAATATATAGAACGAATGATGCAGTCAGTACAGGAGTTCGCACAGGGTGAATCTCAAAGCGATGACCTGACAATGCTGGCAATCAAGTATAATCCCAAAGAAGAAAATGATATTTTGTGCGAGAGTCTGACTATAAGCAATAATCTGCAACAGGTGAATCTCGTAAGCGCTTTTATTAAAGACATTGCATCACAACTTGAGATTGACAAGAAAACCACCGGTGAGATACGTCTTGCAGTGGAAGAAGCCGTGGTGAATATTATCCACTACGCCTATCCCTCAGGCAGTACGGGTAATATCATCACTCTTGAAGCCAAATCGGACGGAGTGACGCTGATGTTGATACTGACAGATTCGGGTGCTGCCTTCGATCCCACAGAGGTGCCGGATGCCGACACTACCATGTCGGCTGAAGAGCGACCTATCGGAGGATTGGGCATACACCTTATACGACAACTGACGGATAGCATCAACTACAAACGTGAGAATGGAAAAAACATTCTTACAATGAGAAAAAATATAACTAACAAAATTTAACAATGAATACAACTCTTGAAGAAAAAGACGGCAAGTACATAGCCGTGCTTGAAGGTGAAATGGATACCGTTGCTGCCATTGAGGCAGAGAAAGTGTTGCAACCACTTTACAATTGCAATGGTAAAGATGTCATTTTGGAATGCGGAAAACTGGAGTATATAGCCTCCAACGGCCTTAGAATTCTGCTGGGCATCCTGAAAGGTGCCAAAGCCAAAGGGGCGAAAGTGGTTATGCGCCATGTCAACGATGACATCAAAAATGTTTTCCGCATAACAGGATTCGCCGATTTGTTTGAGTTTGAAGACTGAAAATGCTTTATGCATTATGAATCATAAGATTACAATCTGCTTTCTTTTGATGCCAATGTTTGTGTTTGCACAAACGGCTGCGACATCGGATACTATCGTATCCTCATCCCCTGCGCAAGAAATAGCAGTTGATAAACCCAAACTCAACAACTTCAATCTCAACCTCAACCTTTTGGCGCGCGGTGAAATACGCGATGGAGGTTTTCCTAACGATCCGAATGCAGAGAATCCTACCGACAGATCTGCGTTCGTCTTTGGCAGAGGTCGTCTGACATTAGGCTATAATCGTCAACGCGCAGCAGACTGCGAACGACCTTTGTTTGAGACCAAAATCAGTTTGCAGTATGTAGGCGTCTGGGGACAGGAAAGCACCAATACATTCAATCTGTATGAGGCATGGGCACGACTCAACTCCAAACAGGGATTGTTTCTCCAGTTTGGAAGACTGGCGCTCGCTTATGACGATGAGCGCGTCGTTGGTCCCAACGACTGGACAATGGCAGGTAATACGCACGATGCCTTGCGTTTGGGATACGAGGGACGGGGACATAAACTGCATATTTTGGGAGCATACAACCAGAATCTTGCAAACATGAATGCCGGCACCACTTTCTTCTCCCATGGTGACATACCATACAAAACAATGCAGATGCTTTGGTACCACTACGATCTGCCTGTGTTCCCCTTGAGTTTCTCCGCGCTTGGTATGAATATAGGTATGCAGGGAGGAGAAAAGGGAGTGGATGAGCATATGGAGTGGCAGCAGATGTTGGGTGGTTATCTGAAACTGGGTAGCGACTCACCCATGCAGTATCCCTACACACCCGATAATGCTCCCGAGTTTAGTTGGATGATAGAGGGTTCTTACTATCACCAACTGGGAAGAAACGAGTATCACGCCAAGATAAATGCTTTCATGGCAAGTGCCAAGGCTACTATAAAACCTTCGCACCTTTACGGATTTGAACTCGGCTACGACTATCTCAGCGGTGATGACTATGTAGCCGTACTCTTCCCCAACACCATTGGATTACCTTACCATGCAGTAATTAAAGGTTTCAATCCGGTGTTCGGTTCGCATCATAAGTTCTATGGCGCTATGGATTTCTTCTATGTCAGCACCTTCGTTAACGACTTCTCTCCGGGACTTCAGAATGCTTACTTTGGCGCTTTTGTAAATCCTGTAAAAGGACTGAATATCAAAACTTCATACCACTACATGGCGGTGACAACCGATTTGAATGATCGCAACGGTCCTCTCAACAAAACTCTTGGTCATATGGCAGAGGTGGAATTGTCGTATCAGATCATAAAAGAAGTGAAACTCTCCGCCGGATTCACGTATATGGGTGGCACAGAAACAATGGCGCGTCTCAAACGTGCCTCTTCTGATGGACGTATGTATTGGGGATGGTTTTCGATAGTAGCCACCCCGACACTGGTAAAAGTGAAATGGTAAAAGAAAATCAAAAAACAAACAATATGAAAACAACAGCACCACTATCAAAAGTACAATACGGCTTGTATGTAGAATGTCTGGAACATACCTGCGAAGCATACTACAACCTGCCTTATCTTTATGTTTTGGATGGAAGCCTTGAGGAGGAGCGTCTCCGTAAAGCAATAGAAACGGCAGTGTTTGCTCATCCCACTCTCTTCACCAGATTGGAACTTGATGCCAATGGCGAACCTGTACAAACCATCGATATGGACAATGAACAATGGGAACTTAAAGTGGAAGAAGTGCAGGATATTGAAGCACTGAAACCACAACTTATTGTGCCATTCAATATCTTTGGTGACCGTTTGTTTCATATACGTTTGCTCCATGATAAAGATCATTTCTATTTCTTCTTCGACCCTCACCATATCATAGCAGATGGCACTTCCCTGAAAGTGATTCTTACCGATATAGATAAAGCATACATGGGAGAATCGTTGCAACCGGAAGAACTGACCATGGCAGAAGTAGCCATTGCTGAAGCCGAACTTCGAAAAACAGAAGCATTTGAAGAGGGGAAACAGTGGTATGCACAAAACTTCGACTGCTCCGATACTTATACCAATCTGCTGCCGGACCTCGAAATAGCAGAACATTCGGAAGACCACATGGTTCGCACACTCAATATCGGGATGTCAGCGGTGGAAGACTTTTGTAAAACAAACGGCATTTTCAAGAGCAACTTCTTTACCAATGCCTATTCTTTCCTTTTGGCAAAATATAATAACGAACATGAGTCGCTCTTCACCACTATCTATAACGGGCGCACCGACAAACGTTTTTTGCACTCGGTGGGAATGACGGTCAAAACTTTGCCTGCTTATGCCAAGTTCGACAACGACACCACTGTGCTCGATTACCTGCATGCCGGTCAAGAACAGATGAGCGGATGCAGAAAGCATGATATATACTCTTTCAGCGATGTGGTGCGTGACCTCGGGTTGCAGGTTAATTCCATGTTTGCTTGGCATGGAATGTTGTTCGCCGATGAACAACTTTGCGGCAAACCGATGCAGACAATACGTCTCTGCAATAGCACATTGGAGAGTCCTCTTTATCTGAAAGCATATATCCTCGGTGGCAAATATCACATAAAAGCAGAGTACAATAGCAACGAATATTCTGCAGAACTCATCAGCCAGTTCCTCGAGAGTTATGAAGCTGTAATAGACGGCTTCCTATGCAAAGAGTACCTGCGCGATATTAACATAACCACAAAAGCGCAAATCGGGTTGCTCGACAGTTTCAACCGGACCGAAGCTGAATATGATGACACACAGACTGTTGTGTCACTCTTCCGCCGTCAGGCAGCAGAAACTCCCGACAACATTGCAGTAATTTACAAGGACCGTCAATATACTTACGCTCAGGTGGATGATATCAGCAACCGCATTGCCGGTTATGTCGCTTCCAAAGGATTGAAAGCCGAAGATGTGGTTTCGGTGCTCATACCTCGCTCCGAGTGGATGCCAATAGCCTCTCTGGGTGTGTTGAAAGCCGGATGCGCATACCAACCGCTTGATCCCACCTACCCCCAAGAGCGACTTAATTTTATGATGAAAGATGCCAATGCTCGCCTGCTTATAGCTGACGAAGAGTTGCGCAATATTGTTGATGAATATCAAGCAGATGTGCTCCTTACAAAAGATTTGTTGGAATTGCCTGAAAAATCCGATATACCTTACAACTCCAAACCTGATGATCTGTTTATTCTCCTATATACAAGCGGTTCAACAGGAGTACCCAAAGGATGCCAACTCACTCATGCCAATATTGTCGCGTTCTGCCATTGGTATCATCGCTACTACGATTTGCAACCTTGCCACAGAGTGGCAGCGTATGCTTCTTACGGTTTCGATGCATGCATGATGGATATGTATCCGGCATTGACGAAAGGGGCAACCATGTATATAGTTCCTGAGGAAATACGTCTCGACCTGATAGCACTCAACAACTACTTTGAGCAGAATCATATTACTCACTCGTTTATGACTACGCAAGTGGCATATCAGTTCGCTACCGGCATTGAGAATCATTCGCTGATGTGTCTGAGCACCGGAGGCGAGAAACTTGCTTCGCTTATGCCACCAAGCGCATATCGTTTCTACAACGGATATGGTCCTACCGAATGCACTATCTTCACTACCACCTATCTTGTGGACAAAAAACTGCAGAATATTCCTATCGGCAAACCGTTGGACAATCTGTGGCTTTATATCGTTGATGCACAAGGCAATCGCCTGCCTGTCGGTGCATCGGGAGAATTGTGGGTTAGCGGTCCGCAAGTTAGTCGAGGATATCTCAACCGACCTGAGAAAACATCTGAAGTGTATATTGACAATCCCTTTACTGCTGATAAACAGCACCGCAGAATCTATCGCACAGGAGACATTGTGCGCTACCTGACAGATGGCAACATACAGTTTATAGGACGACGCGACGGACAAGTCAAGATTCACGGATTCCGCATTGAACTAAAAGAAGTGGAAAGCATCATTCGCGAATTCCCCGACATAAAAGATGCTACAGTACAGGCTTTCGAAGAAGACGGAAACAAGTTTATAGCAGCATATATCGTCAGCGACAAACAAATAGATATAGAGGCGATGAATCAGTTTATTCTGGAGCGGAAACCGCCATATATGGTGCCGGCAGTTACCATGCAGATACCTGCTATACCGCTCAATCAGAATCAGAAAGTCAACAAACGTGCACTTCCGAAACCGGAGCGTAAAGCAACTGCTGCACAAGAGGTGAAGGCACCCATGAACATCTTGGAAGAACAACTTCACAAACTCATTGCCGAAGTAGTTCATAACGACGATTTCAGCATCACCACTCCTCTTGGCTTTGCCGGATTGGACTCTATATCTGCTATCCATCTTGCTGTACTTCTCAATAAACAGTTCGGTGTGGAACTCAATGCGAAAACCGTACTCAAGACAGCCTCTCTTCAGACCATCGAAAACGAGATTCTGAAGAATATGCTTAATCAGGATTCTCATTCCTCAATAGCACAAAGTGCGAATAACCAACATCCCTCAATCAGCGATAGCCCCAAGGAGGTTTTGTCCTCTGCTCCTTTGTCTTATGCCCAGACAGGTGTGTATTTCGAGTGCATGAAGAATCCTACCTCCACTATCTACAACATCCCCTATCTGCTTTCGTTCCCCGCATCGGTAACAGCTGATGCACTCGTTTCCGCAGTAAAACATGCGGTTGAAGCACATGCTGAACTGAATGTACATTTCAGTGTAGAAGGCGATACTATCATTCAAACCCTCAACGATAGTGTACCCGTAGAAATTCCCGTATCGGAAATGACGTCCGAACAACTGACTGCCTACAAGCAGATTTTCGTTCAACCTTTCAATCTGCAGAAAGCACCTCTATACCGGTTCGAAGTAGTAAAAACAGAGAAGTGTGTCTGCTTGCTTATGGATGTGCACCATCTCATCTTCGATGGAGGTTCGGCAGATCTTTTCGTACGTCAGATATGTAAGATATTGGAAGGCGCTGGCGTTGAAAACGAAACATATACCTATCTTGATTTCGTAACCGACCAGCAGCATGCCGAAGAAAACGGTGCGCTGCAAATGGCAGAACAATTCTTTGCAGAGAAACTGCAAGCATGCGAGGGAGCAAGTGAAATACCGATGGATATGCCCAAGACTGATCGTCAAGGATTTATTGGCGAGGCTGTATGTCTGCCCGATTATCAGGAGATTTCTGCTTTCTGCCGACGGAACGACATCACTCCCGCACATCTCTTCCTTGCGGCTACTGCCTATGTCGTTTCCCGTCATATCAACAATCGTGAGGTGTATCTCTGTACTGTCAGCAGTGGTAGAAGCAACCTCAAAATAGCGGACACGGTGGGTATGTTTGTCAATACTCTTGCTCTTGCAGTAAACATATCGGAAGGCACCGTATTGGACTATCTGCGTCAGACAGGCGACACCTTCGACGAAACTCTTAATCATGAAGATTATCCATTTGCACGAATAGCATCCGCCTATTCTTTCCGCCCGGCTATTGCTTATGCATATCAAGTGGGAGTGCTTTCCGATTGGTCGGTCAACTCTCAAAATGTAGGTCAGGAATTGCTTGAACTCAATGTTCCCAAGTTCAAAATCAATATCAAGATAGAAACTCGCGGTGTGGTAGTGCAATACGATGACTCGCTATATTCGCAGGAACTGGCTCAATCGCTTGCCGACAGTATAGTAGCGGTGGCTGAATATATGGTAGCTCAACCGCAAGAAAAGATTCGCCATCTGTCTATCGTCAGCAAGACTCAAGAGGCACAACTGTCCGAACTCCGCGAAGTAGCCACAGGCGAAGCACCTTTCTCTCTCTTCCATCAGTGTATCTCACATTTCGCTGAGACTCAACCCGATCACGAAGCACTTGTCGCTGTCGATGCTTCGTTCACCTATCGTGAGATGGATGAGGTGACAAACCGTATCGCTGCAGCATTAGTGCAACACGGTGTGCAACCCCGAGACCGTGTTGCATTGTTGCTTCCTCGTACCAGCCGACTTATTCTGTCACTCTTTGGTGTGCTTAAAGCCGGTGCTGCATATATACCTTGTGATCCTGACTATCCTGCTGATCGTGTGAAACTGATCCTTGAGGATAGCGAAGCCCGATTTATCATAACAACCGCCGATAGACTTGCCTCTGTACCGGAAGGCAAAGGCATAGAGGTGGAAGAACTGATAAATAACCAAATTATAAATAACAAAATCCTGAATGACCGGATAATTAATGGCAACGATTTGGCATATCTGATTTACACCAGTGGCTCTACAGGTCGTCCTAAAGGAGTGATGCTTCGCCATGAAGGCATATGCAACTATCTCTACGGTCATCCCGCCAACGTATTCGCCAACGCTGTTTACACCGATGCCAAACGTATTCTCAGCGTCACAACCATCTCGTTCGATGCTGCTTTGCAAGACATAGGTATGGCTTTCTTTAATGGAAAGACTCTCATCGTAGCTACCGAAGAGCAGGCCAACAACCCCCTTGTTCTTGCCAACCTCATTCAGGAGCAGCATATCAATATGGTATCAGGCACTCCTTCCAGATGGCAGACCTGGCTTACCAGCGACGATTTCTGCAAAGCTATTGCTAACGTTAATATATGTCGGGCAGGGGGTGAGAAATTCAGCGACTCGCTGCTCAATAGGATGCGCAGTGTCACTAAAGCACGCATCTTCAACTGCTATGGTCCTACCGAAACCACCGTTGCCAGCAACAACAAAGAACTCACTCATGCCGACATTGTCACTGTTGGCAAACCGCAACTCAACGTACGAGAATTTATTGTGGATACCGATGGCAACGAACTGCCTGTCGGTGTAGTAGGTGAACTTTATATCGGTGGGCGTGGCGTTGCCAGAGGATACAACAATCTCGATGAGATGACAGCCGAACGATTCATACAATATCATGGTGAGCGCGTCTATAAATCAGGCGACTATGCCAAATGGTTGCCTGATGGCGATGTGGTGATACTTGGCAGAACCGACAATCAAATCAAACTCCGTGGTCTGCGTATCGAACTCGGTGAGATAGAAAACGTGATGCTACGCGTTTCTGGAATGAAGAAAGTGGTAATCACCATACGCAATATCAACGGAAAAGAGCACCTCTGCGCTTACTATTCTGCAGACCGTGAGATCCAACCGGATGCACTGAAAAACGAAATAGCAAAGAGTCTCACGCAGTATATGGTACCCACCGCTTATATGCAGATGCAGACTTGGCCAATGACACCCAACGGGAAAACCGATGTGCGAAAGTTGCCCGAACCGGTACTCGCTGTCAGCGCTGCTTACGAAGCACCCGCCAACCACACAGAAAAAACGTTCTGCGATATATTTGGAGATATACTTCAGATGGATAAAGTCGGGGCAACTGACAACTTCTTCGAACTTGGAGGTACTTCGCTCATCGTTATGCAAGTCATCATCGAAGCAGAGAAAGCAGGTATGCATATCGCATACGGAGACGTATTCGCCAATCCCACTCCCCGACAACTGGCGGCATTATTCAACGATTCCACAATTGGTCAGGACACCAATTCACCCGAAAAAGACTTCGACTATACCGCTATCGACAATCTCCTGCAGCGCAATACTCTCGACAACTTCAAGAAAGGCACCTTGCGACCGCTCGGAGATGTGATGCTAACGGGAGCTACAGGTTACCTCGGAATACATATTCTGCGTGAACTCATCGACTCCGATGCAAACAATATCTACTGTCTCGTTCGGGGAAAAACTCTTGAGAAAGCCGAAAGCAGACTCCGCTCTCTGCTATTCTACTATTTTGCTGATTCCTTCAAAAACCTCTTTAGAACACGTATCCATGTCATCACAGGCGATGTCACATCCGACTTCGGAGAAGATATCCGTTTCGATACACTCTTCAACTGCGCCGCTATAGTGAAACATTTCTCCGAAGGAACTGAGATAGAAGATGTCAATATCGGTGGTGCAAGACGATGCATCGAACTTTGTATCCGTAAAAAAGCACGGCTCATCCACATATCAACAGCCAGCACACGTGGTATGTGGACAGGTGAGAAACGAGATGAGATATTCACCGAGCAACGACTGTATATGGGTCAGTATCTCGGCAATAAATATATATTCTCCAAATTCATGGCTGAACGATATATCCTCGATGCTGTGGCTCTCCACGGATTGGATGCCAAAATTATGCGTGTGGGTAACCTCGCTGCCAGATCAACAGACGGTGAGTTCCAAGCCAACTTCTCAACCAACTCGTTCATGGGACGAATCAAAATCTACAATATGCTCAGTTGTTGCCCGTATTCCATGAGAAACAAACGAGTGGAATTCTCTCCTATCAACGAAGTAAGTCACGCTATTGTACTCCTTGCCACCACTCCGGAACAATGCACCGTATTCCATCCATACAACATCCACGGACAATTCCTTGGCGATGTGTTGATGGGACTGAGCAAGGTAGGAGCAGGTATCAGATTCGTCGAACAAGAGGAGTTCGCTGAAGCAATAGAGAACGCAAAACAAGATCCGCATAAAGCACAACAGATGACATCCATGCTGGCATACCAGGATATGGCACACGGACAGAAAACCGCTGATGTCGAGCGCGATAACGACTACACCACTCAAGTACTCTATCGACTGGGATTTGCTTTCTCACCTACTTCATGGGATTACGTGGAACGTATGCTAACCGCCATCAGTGCATTCGGCTTCTTCGATAACAATCTCTGATGAAATATCGGGAAAATTGAAACAAGAACCCTGTGCCGTGAAATATGAAACCTGAAACATTCAATAGTAAGCTTTTCTACAACTACCTGGGTGCATTCATCCTCGTGGCATTGTCCGGTTGTCTCGGGAATGTGGTGGATGGTATCATCGTCGGTAACCTCATCAGCGAAGACGGTGTCAGTGCTATCAACCTGTCAAAACCTATCAACCAGTTTATCTTCACCTTGCATCTGCTGATAAATGCCGGTGCAGGTATGTTGGTTGGTTATGCTTTAGGAAAAGACGATATCAATGAAGCGCGACGATATTTCACCACAGCACTCACACTGAGTGTAGGATTGGGAGTGCTCTTCGCGGTTTTCGGAGGCCTTATATTCCCTGGACCTATATCAGAGTTGCTTTGCAAAAACGAGCAGATACTGCCTCTTGCACGCGATTATATGCTGGTGTTGATGCTCGGTAATCCTGCCTTCATTCTCATGTGGGGACTATCCACTATGGTGGGTGTGGACGGGCAACCGAAACTCGTGTCCGTTGCAGTCATAATCGATAATGTCGTCAATCTGGGACTAGATATTGTCTTCATCAAATATCTTGATTGGGGAATCACCGGTTCGTCTGCTGCCACTGTTGTAGGGCATCTCGTCGGTATAGGCATATTGCTTTGCCATTGGATTAAACCCGAGCACCGCCGCCTGAGATTAGAGTTCAAAGGTTCAACATCCCGACCTCATGGCATTACGGCAATAAAAAATATTCTCTCTCAGGGAGCACCACTCGCTATTGCTTCTATCTGCCTCACAGCACTGCTGTTCTCTGCAAACTCCATTGTGCTTTCCACTCTCGGCCGCACAGGTATTTTCGCCTTTGCTGTATGCATGAATCTTCTGCAGATTTACAATCTTTTTATCTCCGGTACTTGTCAGACTCTACAATCGCTTGGTGCAGTGCAAGTAGGAAAAAAAGATAACGAAACTCTTGGTGCTGTCATCCGGAAAGCACTCATCTTCATAACTATTGCTATGGTGGTTACTTGTATCTTTGTCTGGATTGACCCGCAAGCAATAGCCAAACTCTTTGGCGCCAACGAAGAAGAACTGATAGTGGAAACCGATTATGCTCTCCGTATCTTTGCTGTCAGTTTCATTCCGTTCAGTTATATTTATGTATTGATGATTATTTACAAACTGTATGGTCAGCATCGCATGGCGCTGTTTATCTCTTTTGCTCTGTCCCTTACCGTAATACCCGTGCTATGGATTGTCGCCAAACTCGCGCCGGGTATGCTCTGGTACAGTTACCTCATTGCTTATCTTATCGAAATAGTCTGCATCTTCATTATCCATAAGACACGCAAGATACGTTTCTTCCTGTCATGAGACATGAAATACAAAAGAGGAATCGACTGAGTTAAACCCAACAACCACTCAATTGTTTTAGAACGGCAACCCGATATTAAGTGAAGACTTGCTCAGAACAGATAGCCTACGCTGACGTAGAAGTTGTCCCAGAGCGAGTAGTTGTCTTTGCGGGAGAATGGCACTGCCCAGTCGGCAGAGATGATGAAGTTCTCGTTCATGGCTATCTTAAGCCCCAAACCGGCAGACATGTGGGGGCGATAAATGTCTTTTTTGTCAAACGAAAAATAATCGTCAGCCTTGTCGGTTTGCGACTTGGCGGTGTTGTTGGTATCAATTGCCGACAAAATATCTGCTTGATTGAGCGTGTAGGGCTGCGTTATCATGCCGATGTCAAAAAAGGGTGTGGCACCGAAATAGAAATGCTGCCGCCCTATATCGAAACGGACAAAGATGGCGCGAAACTCAAGGTTGGCAAACAAAAAGCCTTTTGCCATCACGCGACCGCGTAGTATTCCTCTAACTGATGAAGAACCACCTAAGGCCTCATACATGGTGCGTTGTTGATACAGCACATTCAGAATGGAGGCGGCATAGAAAGGCTGATTACCGGCTATTACGTTTTGTCCGCCGATGCGATAAGCAAAAGTCAGATACTTGGGGTAGAGCGTCACATACTGCCGGAAATTAAAGTCAATCATCAGATTGTTGTAACTCTTCAGATTGCCGAATGCGGCGTTATACGTCAGAAAGGCATCGGCATGAATACCTTTCGTCGGATTGGCTACCTGATCGCGCGAATCATACACGATACCTCCTCGCAGATAGGGATGCACTCCGCCTTTGCTCAGCCGCTCGTCAATCAATCCCCAGTCTTTGTATTTCTGCACCAGACCCTCTACTTCGGGATATTTGTTGTCAGCCTTCTTGAATTTGTTCAGGAAGTCAAGATTCACATCTCCCACATCAAACCAATAGAGTCCCAAACCTGCCGTCCAACGCCAGTTGCCGCTTATTTGTCCGTCGATATCTGACATGAAACGCAAGATATTGCGTTTGTATTTGTAAAAGAGACGTGTGTGTTTCTGTGAGGCATCGTTGGTGAGCCAGTCGCCTTGCAGCACCGACTGATAGCCGTTGAAACCGTAGAAATCGCACATGGCATCGGGCAGATAACTCAAATCTACCTTGAAACCATGATGCGGGATGAGATAGTTGCTGTTGTAGTTGATGGTGAAGATGCCGGAGTGACGCAAGAAATAGGACGCCTCTACATAGAAACCGTGATAATAGTTGGGGTAGATTTTTCCGTCACCATAGTAATATATTTCTGACAAAACGCCTAATTGCAGACTCAGGTCGTTGTCGTAGCTGCCGAAGGGCAAGAAGCCGAAGTTCCAACCCGTTTTGGCAGCGTCCTCATCTTGCTGCTTTTTTTTGCGTTTTTTCTTTCCCGACTCTTCATTGACAATAGTCTCCCCACCGTTTTCCTCATTAATGATGACCTCTATGGTATCGTTGGTGTTGGGTGGGAGAGTGTCGCTTTGAGAGATGCCATGCGCCGTGCTATCTTCCGTACTGATAGATGTTTCTGCCATGTTCAAAGCGTCTTCGTTAGGTAAACCAACCGGCATGGCGCCTGCGGTGAAGGTTAGTGTTGAGAGTAATATGAAGGCGCTTTTTCTCATGAACGGTGTCGGAGAATGTCATCGGAGAGAAGTTGATAGAGTTGCTTTTTCTCTTCAGTGTTGAGCATCTCTATTTGTTTTTGCATCACTTCCTTGTCTCCTCTCACGGCAGGACCTGTCTGGGCTTCGCGGGGGGATAGATGGTGCACTTTTCGTGCAGTCTCATCTATCAGAGGCAGAAGAACGTCAAAGGGCAGACCTGCTTTCTGCAGTTGTTCTTCAGCCAAGGCGTAAAGGCAATTGCTGAAGTTGTTGGCAAGCACCCCCGCCAGATGCAGATGCGCGCGAGAGTCGGCAGTGGAGTGATATACCTTAGTAGAGATGGAACAAGCCAACTCCTCTATGTCGGTTAGCGATTTGTTGTCAGAAGCCTCAATCAAAATAGGCACTTGGCTGAGGTCGGTGATGGGCTGTGATTTGGAGAAGGACTGGAAGGGATAGAAGATGCCGGCGTGTATCGGTTGTTCCGACAAGAGTGCCGACATGGGGATGGAGCCCGAGGTAATCAGATGCACACCTTGTTGACTGACACAAGGCATAGGATAGACGATATCTCGCAAGGCATAAATATAAAAATCAGCCTCCTTAAAGATATCAGAGAGTGCGGTGGTGTAGGGGCAGCCCAATGTGTGAGCCAACATGGAGGCCGATTCCGCGGTGCGACTATATACTTGCAGGAGGGTGTGTCCTGCTTTCTGCAAGGCAGGCGCTATGCTGCATGCCAAATTACCCGCTCCTATAAAAACAATGCTTGCCATCTGCTCTTAACGCGGACTACGGCGTTTGGCTTGTTCGCGGGCATATTGTTGTTGTTCGCGTTGCATCTTTTCCAGACGCGCCATCAAACCCGACTTCTTCGGTTTGTTGGCATTCTTGGCTGCCTTGGCTTCCATCTGCGCCAACAGTTTCTTGTCGTCAATAGACCAACGGAAGATATAGGTCTGCAGAATCGTCATAAGAAGCGATACGAAATAGTAGTAGCTCAAGCCTGCGGCATAGTCGTTGAAGATATACATGAAGAATACAGGCATCAGATACATCATCCATTTCATCACTTTCGCCGAGGGGTCGTTGCCGGTGGCTTGTGTCTGCATGTTGAGCCAGGTGTAAACAAGGTTGGTCACCGTCATCAAGAGGCAGAACAACGACAGGTGGTTGCCGAAGAACCATGAGATGAGCGGGATGTTGGCTTCCCATGTGAGTATGGCATCGTAGGTGGAGAGGTCCTCTGCCCAGAGGAAACTCTGTCCGCGAAGCTCAATGGCGGTGGGGAAGAACCAGAACATAGCCATCAAGATGGGGAACTGGAACAGCATGGGCAGACAGCCCGACATTGGACTCACTCCCGCCTTCTGATAGAGAGCCATAGTGGCTTGCTGACGCTCCTGCATCTTCTCGGGCGGATATTTCTCGTTGATGGCATCAATCTGCGGTTTCAAGACGCGCATCTTTGCACTGGAACGGTAGGAGGAGAAGGTGAAAGGAAGAATGATGAGTTTGATGACAAGGGTCATCAGCAGTATCACGAGACCGATATTCAACCCCCATGACATCAACAAATCGAACATCGGAATCACCAGAATCATGTTAATCCACGCCACAATCTTCCACCCGAGGGGCACCAAACTCTTCAGTTTCAGGCGTTCACTTTTGTCCACGCCTTTGTCGTACGACTTGAGGGTGTTATAGTGGTTCGGACCCAGATACATGCGGAAGTCGGTGCTCTTGCCTTCCAACGGGTCGAAACCGACGCTGGCTTTGGTCTCATAACGTTTCACATAGCCCGAGTTGCGTTGCATGGGAGTGCTGCGCAGGGAAGCGGAACTCAATGCATCCTCTGCTATCAGAACCGTTGAGAAAAACTGGTCTTTGTAGGCTATCCAGCGAAGACGGCCCTGCACTTGTTTCTGCTCTTCTTTGGTCTCACTCAGATCCTCAATGTCTTGGGTCTTGAACATGTATTGCAATTGGGCATAGCGCTCCTCAAACTTGCGTCCACGCTCTTGCTGGGGAATGAATTGCGTCCAATGCATCTCAAGGAAATTGACGTTCTGTGCGAGGATGTTCTGCATGTTGTGCGGCTCGATACGGAAACCGATCATGTAGTCATTGGCAGGGAGGGTATAAACAAAATCGATATATCCTTCTTCTGTTGTGTTCAGGCGCAAACGCAACTCTTGTCTGTCGGAAAGTGTATCTTGCAACTCTGCGTTTTCCACCACCTCAAAGAACATGTCTTTGGTGTGCAGAATACGATTCGATTGTGTGATAAGCGTGAAGTCCATCATGCTCTCTTCGTCTTTGAACAGGCACAGCGGATTCACAGTGTCGCCGTAGGCATGATAGTCTTTCAGTTGTGCCTCGCCTATGCGACCGCCTTTGGTGTTGAAAACCAGAGCTATGCGCTCGTTTTCAAGGGTTACATGCCGGTTTTCTCCGGTGGCAGCAACAGAAAAAGCTCCGTATAACTCCTGCAGATGTTGCTCTATTGACTCTTGTTCGTTGTTAATGGTCTCCGCCTCATTTTGGAGAGCTGCTTCGGCTTCAATCTGTTTGCTCAGGCGCTCGCTCTCTATCTCAAGTTGCTTCATGTAAGCAATAGAGTCTTGCTGACGACGACGCTCTGCCAACTCCTCCTGCGAGGGACGATTCAATAACGAAAAGCCGATAATGACGATGGCTATCAAGCCAAATCCGATCCAGGTATTTTTATCCATGTTTGTGGGGTATAATTTCTGTTTCTATGATTGTAAGTATATTAAGCCCGTTATGCGCGGCTGCGCAAAAAAGCGCGCAAAGTTACGAAAAAAAAATGTGACTCGCAAATATATTTTCTGTAACCACAAGCAAATATCACTCCCCTAATTATGTAAGTTCCTCGCTAAGTCCTATATTAGTCCTTTGTTAGTCCTATGTTGGTCCTTTGTTGGTCCTATAAAAGTCTGATATAGACCTGATATGAATTAAGTTTTGACGAAGTCCTTTCTATCTATGATACAACCTATATATAGCCCGTTTTATGCGGCTAAACACGATAGATACACGATAGATATACGATAGATATACGATAGATATACGATAGATACACGATAGATAAACGATACATTCTGCGCCTTTCATAATGATTTGGTAAAGCCCTACTATGTTCTGTCTCAGTCCGTTTCTCCCTCTTTGCCGATATTTTCGATATTTGATGTTTTTTTATGCGTTTGCTCTGTCGTATGTTAGTTCATCTTTGAATTATGAAAATAATGTTGTATCTTTGCACGGTTTTTGTAATAGCAAGAGACGTATATGAATGTAGCACTTATTGGATACGGCAAAATGGGGCATGTCATTGAGCAGGTGGCTCTACGGCGTGGTCATCGCATTGTTGTTGCCATCGACAAAGATAACTTGGTAGATTTCGAGAGTGACGCATTCCGTAAGGCTGATGTCGCCATTGAGTTTACTACACCTCAAACCGCCCTATACAACATTTTGCATGCATGGCAATATAATATTCCCGTAGTATGCGGCACTACAGGTTGGCAAGCAGAGTTGCCCCAATTGCAAAAAAAACTGCAAGACAATGGCCAAGCATTACTTTGGTCAAGCAACTTCTCCATCGGTGTCAACTTGCTTTTTGAGATGAATCGTCATCTTTCTCAACTGATGTCGCGCTATCCTGACTATAAGCCGCATCTGAAAGAGGTGCATCATATTCATAAGCTGGATGCCCCCTCTGGTACGGCTGTCACAATGGCAGAACAGATAGGTTATCCGTTGGGCGAGATAGAGAGTATTCGCGAAGGAGAGGTCCCCGGCATACATGAAATTAGTTATGAGAGTGCGGCTGACTGTTTAACTCTGCGCCATGAGGCTAAGTCGCGCGAGGGCTTTGCTCTCGGAGCAGTTCTTGCAGCAGAGTTTCTGCAAGGCAAGAAAGGTTTCTTTACCATGCAAGATGTGATGAACAGTGAAAAATAACAATGAAGAGTAATAACCGGAGAAACAACAAACGGCACTGAAAAAAATAGGTGACCTTTGGTGTCTCTTACGGAAAAATAAATAATGATATGAAAGAACGCTTGAAAAATATCCCCCGCAAGCAATGGATAAAGGCAGCCGTGTGGGGAACGCTGTATCTGCTTTTCCTTTTGTGGCACGGCAACTGGTGGTGGGTCTTGCTGCTACCTTTTATTCTGGATGCCTTTACAACCAAGTTTATCCCTTGGACATGGTGGAAACGCTACAAGCCCGCCTCCAAAGATGAGGCTCCCAATCCGAAAGCCAACAAAACGCTTTACACCATCTGCTCATGGGTGGATGCCATCGTCTTTGCTCTGGTGGCAGTCTATTTTATCAACCTCTATCTCTTCCAGAATTATCAGATTCCTTCTTCCTCGTTGGAGAAGAGTCTGCGTGTGGGCGATTTCCTGTTCGTGAGCAAGGCTTCGTATGGCGCTCGTGTTCCCAACACACCTTTCAGTTTCCCGTTGGTGCAGCACACCTTCCCGTGGGGAACGAAGTCGTATATCGATAAACCTCAGTGGAAATATCGCCGTCTGAAAGGTTGGGACCATCCCAAGAAAGGCGATATCGTCGTGTTCAATTTCCCTGCCGGTGATACGGTTTGTCTTAAACAACAGAACCCCGACTATTACTCGCTTTGCCATTATTATGGAAAGCAAGTGGTGGAGAACAGAAAAGACATATTCGGTGAGATTGTTGTTCGTCCCGTTGACCGCCGTGAAAACTACGTGAAACGTTGTGTGGGAGAACCGGGCGACACCTTGCAGATTATCAATAATCAGGTTTATATCAATGGTGAACCCTTGCCTGACAGAGAAGGAGTCCAGTATAACTATTATGTTCAAACCACCGGCGGTATGCTGTCTGCCTCTACCTTGGATAAACTCGGCATCTCCAAAGACGACCGTCGTCTGGTGGCTTCCACCACTGCTGCCGGTCTGCAAGAGATTGGCGCTGTCGGTCTTGACCCGACACTGCCGGTCTATCACTTCCCGCTTACCCGTGAGATGCTCGCCTCGTTGCAGAAAAATCCCCATGTCAAGCAGATTGTAATGGAGCCCGAATGGCGTGGAGGCGATGTCTATCCGTTGGGCAAGACAGCTTGGACGCGTGATAACTATGGACCTGTCTATATGCCACGTCGCGGTGACTCTATTCTGCTGACGGAAGAAAACTATCCTGTTTATAGTCGCATCATCAATGCTTACGAGCATAACACGGCAAGGGTAGGAGACACCTACACCTTTCAGATGGACTACTACTGGATGATGGGCGACAATCGTCATAACAGTGCTGACTCACGCTATTGGGGTTTTGTTCCGGAAGACCATATAGTAGGGCGTCCCGTATTTATCTGGCTCTCAATTGAGAAAGATAACCCGTGGTTGCACGGGCATATCCGTTGGAATCGCTTGTTCCACGGTGCTGAACAATAAAATTCTCACAAAATAAGTGCATTCATGCACATAACAACAATATGAAAAAAGTACTCATTCTTGCATGCTTGGCTCTGTTCGCGTTGCCCGCATGCGCACAAAAAAACAAAGACATGAAAACATTAGTGGTTTATTTCTCTGCCTCCGGCACTACAAAGCAGGTGGCTCAACAGTTGGCAAAGTCGCTGAATGCCGACATCTTTGAAATCCAACCGCAGGAGCCTTATACCAATGCCGACCTCGATTGGACCAACAAACAATCACGTTCTACTTTGGAGATGAACGATAAGTCGTCTCGTCCCGCTATCGCCAAACGTTGCGAGAATATCGCTGACTACGACCGCATTCTCATCGGTTTCCCCATCTGGTGGTACACCGCTCCGACCATCATCAATACCTTTATTGAGGCGCATGATTTGAGCGGAAAGACGCTCCTTCCTTTTGCCACTTCTGGCGGAAGCACACCTCGTCAAGCCACACAAGACCTAAGAAAGGCATATCCTGATTATAAGTTTGAGGAGGGTGTCTTACTAAATCGTCGTACGGATATAGACAATTTCCTCAAGAAACTTTGATTGCTGTGTCGCTTGCCCTGCGTCATATAGATAAGTTATTGAAACGTCTGGTAGAAACAACCGTCATATTGCTGTTGGCAATGTGCCTGTTGCTGCTTGTCTATGTCCTGTTGGGCAAAATCGGTCTATCAATCAATGCTTCATGGCTGCCGACAATTTATCGCTATACCGTCATCATACTTCTGTCCTTGTTTCTTCTTGCGGTATGTCTCAGATTGTTGTGTTATATATTGCTTAAAGAAGATAAAGAAGAATCTGTGACAGATGAACCTGTCGTGACGCAGCAAGTGGTGACAGTGGAATACAACCCGTTGCGCAATGTGACAGAGATACAAGAAAAGGCGATATTGGAGATTTTGCATGACCTTCCCGCTAACCCCCATAAATCCGATGAGATGCAGATGGCACTTACTGCGCAGTATCTCATGGCATTGAGAGAACTGAATTTCTTGGACGACAAAGATGTGTATAACCTGCGTCTTTGGACCGAGAAAGTGACCGGCAAACGAGCCCCGCTGTCTTCCCATTTCAATGCTGCTTTGAGAGAGGTGTCAAGAGCAAAACAAAATACTGCCCGAAAAAAGATAGAAGAAACCCTGCAAAATATTCGATAACTCCGATAAGTAGGATAAAACCAATCGAAGCATGTGGCAGAAGTTGCCCAATAGGCAAATCTCCCTTACCTTTGTCCCGCGAACCCGCAATGTTCGCGGGACAATTGTTTTACTTTATCTTATCAAATATGAAAAGGACCATTCTATTATTTACAGCAACAATTTTGCTGTTGCTCAATGCTTGTAAAGAAAGCGAACCATCCAACACTCGTGACCCATTCTCTTATTATGAAACGAATTTGTTCTTTACTAATGAGAGTGATGATTATGCCATTCTGAAATTGGATGGTGAACAATATGTTACTCTAATGCCGGGTGGTATAGATTGGAGTACTATTACTCCGCTTCCCTATAATCAACAAATTACTGTAACCTTACACCAAATAGATGGCGATAAGTATTATGTTCAACCGAAGAAGGAATTTAATCAAGCCATTAAATTCAAAACTAATAGTAATTATAAGATAATTATTACAAATACTTATCTGCGAATAGAGAATACAACTGAGTAGAATTATGAAAAAGATAGAATTGTTTATAATAATCTTTCTCTTTTTTTTCTTTCTTTCATGCAATCAGCAAGTCGTTGAGAAGTCTGCACCCGGAGCCTCCTGTCGTTTTCAAAACCAAAGCGACTTTTATTCGCGGGTGTATATCAATACGGCCGAAGTGGCTGAAATACCGCAAGGCGGGTATGAGGATATCCCCTTCTTTGACTGTAGTTTGCTCTACGACCTTCAAGTCGCGCTTTGTGAGATAGATACGGCTTCTGCTGATACTACAATTGTGCGTACCTTTACGCAGCGGCAGCACTTCCCCGCAGGCTCGTTCTATCGAATTGATATTACAAATGAGAAACTGGAATCAGATTATGTATATCAACCTTAAAGTATAATAACTATGGGTAGAGTGAAGGGTATAGCCAGTCCGCGTACTCGTGACTTGCACCAGCGAATCATTATTAGAACATGCATCAACATGTTCCCGGAAATGGATGAGCAAGGATTGGATATTCTTGCCGAAGCTCTTGTGACGAAGAATCCCTTCGACCGCTATCCTGATATTATCGTTAAAGCAGATGAAGATACGCCTGTCTTTGTGATGGAGGTGACACAGGGCGACGGCTATTATTACGACCGCCGTAAGTGTCGTATTCTTAAACAACGTTTTCCCGATTGCGAATTCTATATCTACCACTACGAGCGTGATATCCTTTATCATCTTGCCGAAGATAACACTTTTTTGAGTAGCCTTGCCTATGAGTTTTGCAGTCCGTTGTTTCAGCGTCCCGTCTTCGATTATGTGTATCGCATAGGTTAAGACACATAGCCGACTTATATAATCATAGTGGCGAGCCTATTGACTCGCCACTATGATTATTATTGCAGACAGCCTTGGTCCATCAAACCAAGACTGACTTGGCAAACTATTTAATGATCAGTTGCACGGCATCACGACTACCATCTTCAAACACGGCTTGCATCACATAGATGCCCGTCTTGAGCGGAGCTTGTAGTTCTCCGTTGTCGGTGAAATGAAGACTTGCCTCTTTCTGCCCTAAGGTGTTGTAGATGGTTACTTCTGCTTTGCCATCGGCTGTGAGGAGAATCGACTCTCCACTATTAGCGATGGTGGGTTGGGCGGTGATGCGTTTGGGAGCTTCTTCCGTAGCAGCCTCGCCTTCAATGGTGATAGGACAAGATGCCAACTGGTTGCCTTGTTTGTCAGTCAAGAGAACGCTATATTCGGCTCCCGCCTCAAGTGTGCCGTCCGCATGATACCATGAGCCGGTAGCACCCTCGATGGGTTCTCCGTTTTTGAGCCATTGGAAGGCTGTGAACTCATATCCTCCGTTGTAGTCTTTGTTCATCACGGCAAGCACGTTATCCCACTTCTGTTTGAAGACAGAGGTGGGGTAGAGAACGGAGAATTCTACAGGGAACTGCATCTCACGCTCGCAGTAGTTGTCGGTGAGGGTGAGGGTTCCGTTGTAGTTACCGGGTTTGAGACCGCTGAGTTCTACTTCGAGGTAATCGCTATATACGCTGACGGGGAGTACACGCGAGCCGATGGCGAGATCGATGTCGCTGATCTGTTCTTTCACACCTTTCGTCAGAGTGTAGGGCAGTTGGAATACATCGTCGTCACCGCACACTTTGTCTGCGGGGTTGCTAACTTCCATCTGCAGGCAGGTCATGATGCTCAGGTGCATAGTGACGATGCTGTCGCAGTGGGCTGCATTCTTGCCTTTCCACTCTATATCTTGCGACTCATAGTACCATTTGTTGTGCCAGAAGCAACTGTCGTAGGCAAGCGAGTCGAACTCAAAGTAGGTTGTTTTGCCAAAGGTTACATTGAATATGACAACGCTGTCGCAATCAATATATGTGGTGTCAGGTTTCTCTAACGATTGTGAATAGGTATTGCCTCTGGCTGTAATGACATCACCCTCACAACCGAAATATTCTTCACGAATGGTATCGGGAATGTTGACGCGGAAGGTTACATTCACCTCAAATGGGGGATATTCATTGCCGGAGCAGTCGTCTTTCTGAGTGCGTACTTGTGCAATCAGGTTATACCACCCGGGGCTGTCATAGGTGTGTTCCTCTTTGACGCCTCCGTTGAGGATGGTGACGCCGTCGCCAAAGTTCCAATCTACAGAACTGGCTTGGTAGGCAGAACTGTATTGCGCATTGAAAGTGATAACATCGCCGACACAGAATGAATTGGTGGAAGTGACGCCGTCTTCCAAACGAATGGTGGCACCGCCTTCTTGTTCTCCGAAAATGCCCTGCTTGGCAGTAGCGGAGCCTACGGAATAGGCATAACTCTCATTGTATCCGCTGCCATACACGTGTGCAATGAAACCGGAGTTATTGCTCATAGTGAATACTTTGTCAGCATCATAATCGGTATTCGCCAAATAGACGCGGGCATAAGAATAGGCAGTATTCCCTTCAACAGGTGTGAAATCTACAGTATATTTTTTCCCTTGATCGGATATCAAACTAAAAGAACTGACGTCGTTGGTCAAACAGATGACATTCACATAGTGTTCGTTGGTATAACCGTTTCCTGTTGTGCCGCATGCACCAAAAGTTATTTTGTTGATACGTTGCTCGACAGGTGACATCCATACCATCGACGGATCACCGTGTTTGCTGTTAGGACTATCCTTGTAGTTATACTGACTCGACACATCGTAGTTGAATACAGCGCATGGGCATGAAGTCTGAATATAGTGTGCGTCTCCGGTTAAAATCAGTTCGGGCACGGTACGGCCTATTTTCTCGATTGCCGACTTCATGTCACCAGAGGCAAGATTCTCCGACAATTCTAATTCATAGGTCTCGCCGGAATTGAGCACGGTGATGTCTTCGCCGTCGATCTGCACATTGGTGCCGTCATTCAGAGCGGTGATACGGATACGGTTGGCATCTTTGTCCATGGAACGTGTCACAATAAACTCCTTGCCCCAATAATCCACCGGCATGGCTTGTTCATACAGGCAGTCGCGGGCAGATTTGCCACCGGGGATTTGTGTAAAATCTGCGCCGGAGAATACGGCTATTCGTTTGTCATTTTTAGCCTTGATAATGGTGCCTGAGAAAGTCTTTTCCTGAGCACTCAATACCTGATAGGTTTGTCCTTTGTTGAGCGTGATAGTTTTTGTCGTCCCTGCAGCAGAGGCATTTCCGATAGTGGCTTCGCTATATTTTATCTCTACTTCGGTATTATCTTCTGTTGCCAAAATGATAAACACACTATGACCTGTCTTCCCTTCACTGTCATAGCCGGGGTAATCTTGCAGCAGATATTCACTTTGCAAAGTAGGTTCCGGCAAAATGTTGGAGGCATCATAGGAATAATCCCCGCGCATGGCAGCATAGACTGACACATCTTCGGTAGCTTCCACCAATATGCCGTATTTAAAGGGAGTGGATGGCTCAGAGGCACTTGTGAATGTCCACGACTTGTTGTACCAGACATCATCGGGGAGGGTGAGGGGAGTGTCAAAACTGGTACCATTGCTTACGATAGTCCAGCTGTCAGCCTCTACGTCGAATGTCTGCGAGCCGTCGTTTCCCCAGGTGCCGGCAGGCTGCGAGAGTTTTATACTACAAGCCTGTTTGGCAGAGATGGCGATAAAAGGTTCAAAATTGGCTACAGCACCATCCGGTCCATTGGCAAAAGGAATTGCTACCCAGAAACGTTTGCCTTCGGTTGTGGCTTGTGCAAACGCTTCTCCTGCTACCATTGTCAGCAGGCATACTGCAATAAATAATTTGCTTTTCATATCTTGTTAGATTTCTAATTTACAATATCTCCATTTCGACACGGCGGTTGTTTTGGCGACCTTCTTCGGTGTCGTTAGTATCGATAGGTTCGCTTTCGCCTCGACCTTCAGCTTCCAAACGGTCGGCGGCTATGCCACGCTTAATCAGGTCGTCACGTACGGCATTGGCACGCCCTTCAGAGAGTCGTTGGTTAGCCTCGTCGGAGCCGACAGAGTCGGTATGGCCAATGATACGGATGCGGGTATCCGGGTTCTCGCTCAGGAAGAAGTACAGGTCTTCCAGAGTCTGTTCTGAAGAGGCGAGGATACGCGTCTTGTTAGTGGCGAAGTACATGTTATTAAGTACTATCTTCACACCTTGTTTGATAGGCTGCATACCGATGCGGATGGCATCACTCACAAAACGTAGCGTGTCTTGGTAAGGCATATAGCCTGACAGGTTGATGTTGGAGGCATAAGTGCCTTCGGTCAGGTTGGTGGAGAAACCACCGTTGCTGTCCGACTCGCCGGAGAAGAGTGTTTGTGAGCCTGTCTCATCGTAAATCTCGATGAAAGCAGCTGCCAGGGTGGCACCTGTCTCTATGTCATATACGGTACCCTTCATGGTGGGTGGTGGTGGAGGAGGAGTTACAGGAGGATCTTTCTTCTCCGGTTTCTGTATGATACGTACTTCTTTCGGTTTAGCAGGTATCTTCACCTGACGCTTAGGCAGTTCGTATTGTACAGTGAATTTCACGCCGACAAAGAGATTGTTCAGGTTGGGAGTGTTGCCTGTGGCAGGGTCAGGGTAGGCAAGTGCATACATAGTGTTGCTGCCGGTGGAGGCAACTTGTGTCTCGTTGAATGTGAGGGGTAGGGCAGCATCGGAGCCGTTGTTGTTGAGTACACCATATTCTGCGAATGCGCTGAGTTTGTAGTGAAGCGACTCGCGGAAAGACTTCTTTTGGTTTCTGCCGCGCCGTTTTTCGGGTTTGTATTGCAGCCACTCGTCCAAGTCGATGCCGAACTCTGCCAGAATAGACAATTCGGGTTGTTTGAGTTTCAGTTTGCCATTATACCCCGGAGTACCTTTGGCTACTTCGTACTCTTTCAGACCGAGGTTGTCGTCACCTCCCAGCGGGTCGATGAGCATGGGGTCGGTGGCGGTAACATCATACTTCATATTGTTTTTCCAATTGCCGAGTACGCCTAATCCTACACGGGCACCTGCCATAAAGAAGTAACGTCCGAACTGTGCACCTAATAATATAGGTAAGCCGACATAACCGCCATTACGTGTCTCATGCAGGTTATAGACATCGTAGTGATAGGTCATTTGGTAGGGCGACAGCATTGGACGGTCTTGCCGGAAGGCATAGTCGGAAGTGGAGTTGAGAAAGTTAAACTCCAGTCCGGTATTGAAACGGAAGGCATTGTATTCCAATTCATAACCGATTCCGATGCCTGCACCTACGCCGCCCGTGAGGGAGCGGTTAGAGAGTGCAAACGGGTCGGTACTATATGAATTGCCATAACGGCTGAGGTTGTCGAACATAGCGGCGTAACCGAGTTTGCCATATACGTTGATATAATGTTTGGTGGGGTCAGCCGCCACTTTGGCTTGTTTGGCAACGGCTTTGTTGTATGCCGCCATTTTCTTGTTGTAGTCGTCTATTTTCTTTTGCTGTGCCTTCTGCTTGGCTTCTTCTTTCTCTGCTCTTTCTTCTTCCCGTTCGGCTTGTGCTTTGGCTTTGGCTTCTGCGGCTTTCTCACGTTCTTTCTCCTTAGCAGCCTGTTCTTTGGCTTTTTGTGCCGCGGCTTTTTCCTTCTCTTTTTCTTTTTCTGTAACGGCTTTCTCCTTGGCAGCAGCTGCCTTCTCTTTCTCCTTAAGCTGTTGTGCTTTTTCTTTCTCACGTGCAGCCGCTGCTTTCTCTTTTTCTTTCTGCTGTTGAGCTTTTTGTTTCTCTTTCTCCCTTTGAGCCTTTTCCTTCTCGGCTAATTTCTGCTTTTGCTCTTTGGTGAGTTCTTTCTGTTGAGGCAGTGCCGCATAGGCAGGCATGTTTACAACTGTTGTGAGTGTAAACATTGCCAAGATTGCTATGATTATATGTCGTTTCATGATACTAACAATTCAACAATTATACGATTTAACAAATACTCCATCAGTGTACCATAATTTTGAAACTTTTGGTTTTCTCTTCTGTCTCAATACGGAGCAGGTAAAGACCTTGCTCTTTGGGTGCTTCGATGAGACATCCTCCTTCAGGGATGGCTATTTCTTTCTCCTCATAGGTGCCATCAATACGTATCCATTCGGCAGTGGCAGCCTTATCGGTGGTAATCCATACATTAGTGCCGTTAGCGGCAGTGAAGGGGGTTACCTTCATATCGTCGCTGAACTTCATCTCAGTGGGAGGTGCCTGGAACTGTACGGGGCAGGAGCAGAGTGAGTCGCCTTGTGCATTGACGAGGCAGACAAAGAACTCGCCTCCGCTAATTTCGGGGTGGTCTTTGAGGTCTAACTGGGAGGTAGTGTCGTTCTCTAAGATTTGGTTGTTGTAGTACCATTGGTAGCCGACGAAATCCAGGTCTCCGATATTATAATACTCGGTATCCCCTTGTTTGTCTTGTATGCTGCGAATGGTTTTTTCGTTCATCACAGCGAGGATATTGTCCCAACGCTGTGCCATTACTTCGAAAGGCTTATAGTTTATAATGAAGGGCACTCGGGCTTTTTCCGGCTCTGCACTGCACTCTGTAATCATATTCACTTCCAAAGCATATTCCAGACCGGCATTGGCCTCGTCAGGAATCTGAATCTGGAAATACTCATCGGTGTATTGCAGTTGTTCGGATTGGAATCCGTTCTTCGTGGCGAGTTCGTCATAGGTAACAGTGCACTCTTCATCAATGAGACTTACACCTGTTAGGTTGCGGTAGTAAATCTTCATGGTGTTGTTGTTGCAAATCATATCGTCGATGGAGTCAACCACGACGTCCAACTTGCCGATGTTGTTGAGTACGAATTGGTCGATGGTGTCAGCATTACACTTTGAAGCGAAATAGAGGTGTCCGAGGCTCTTCCCTTTGTATTCGTGAGCGCGTGTGTCGCTTTGTGGCAAGACGAACTCAATATATTCTTCTGTGTATTTGAGGTCTTGTCGCTCGAAGCCCCATTCTGCCAGCGGGTCGTAGGTGACGGTGACGCCGAGGTCTTCCAGTGAGAAGGCTCCTTTGTTGTGATAGTATAGACGGAAAGTGTCGGTATAGCAGAGTATTCCGGTGATACTGTCAATGGTAAGGTTGAGACTGCTGATGGTAATGCTAAGAGGTATGGTGTCGTTTCCGAAGCCTTCGCCGCGGCATACCTGAGCATTCTTTTGCTTGACTACAAGGAATGCTTTATCATATACTCCTTCAGCAGGATAGAGGTGTTCGCAGGATGTTACATCATAGACTTCGTTGGATCCGTCACCGAAGTTCCATACAATCTTCGTAACCAAGGTGGGGTCGCTCAAGTCAACAGAGAACTTGATAGGCGTTTCCCCGTCGCCGCAGAGTTCGAGAGGGAAGCCCGGTGTGTAGGTTTGGTCTTGAATTTTAACTTGCAGGTTCAATGGCCGAGCAGCACCACCGGCGTTGTAACCATAAGATTCTCTTTCTCCGTAGCCGTACACGTGAGCAATGAAGCCGCTGTCGCCGGTTAGTGTATGGGTGTCATGTGTGATGTTTTTTGAGCAATAGTAGTATTCTTCATTACTTCCTTCTACAGGTATGAAATCGGCAGAGATATCGACACCGTCCAGTTTCATGGAAGCTACACCTTTTTTGTCGGTTACGGCATTGAAGTAGTGGGTATTGTCGCTCTTGTAGGTAGCAAAAGTGATATGGTCGATTTTTTGCTCAATGGGGTTGACCCAGAGCATGGCAGGGTCGCCGTATTCGGTGTCGTCATATCTGTTGGATACCATGAAGAGATGCACAGCTGCAGGGCATGATGTAGTAATCAGACAGCTTTTGCCTTCTGCCAAAGGTTCTTCGAGTGTGAATTTGTTTTTTGAGTCGGTGCAGCTCACTACTTTATCGCCTAATTCAAACTCAAAGGTGCGTTTGCCTTTTGGGTAGTTGACGGCTTTTTCCGGAGCAGAGGCAACATTGTCATTAGTGAAATCGAAGGTGTGTACCAGTTTTCCGTTCACATATACTTCTGTGCCGTCATAGATTGCCATCACACGAATTTTGTCGCGTTTACGGGTTTGCGAGGCAGTGATAGCGAAAGTGTTGCCCCAATAGATGGTAGGCATGGCCTGTGAGAATATATGGTCACGGTCACGAATCTTTGAGGGTATATTAGTGTGTGGTGCACCTTGGAAAACGGCTATATGTTTTCCATCCCGTGCTTTCACCCATGTGCCGCTCAAGTCGAAGTTGTCGCCTCCTCCGACGCCCGTCCACACATACCATACTTGTCCTTTTTTCAGTGGCGGTGTGGTAACGGTATCGTTGGTGCGGTGTCCTGTTGTTTTTACGGTAGGGCAGTAGTCCACGATAGTGTTATCTTCGGTGGCAACAATGGCAAAGTGTGTTCCTTGTTGTGTATCGCTATGTGCGGAGGGCGGATAGCTTTGAATGAGATAGTAGTCTTGCAGGATATCCGTTGGCAGCACATTGGTAGCGTCAAACGATTTGTCTTTCCAGTTGGATGCGAAGAGTGAGATGCTGTCGGTAGCAGTGACGTGAATAGCGGTGGTGTCCACTTTCTCACTGTTGAAAGAGTAGCATTTCACGGCATCGTTAGTGCGTGCGGCAGGTTTTGCGGTACCCGTGTAAAGCAGATGTTCTTTTAGTTCTCCTGCGGCGAGAGAAATTGTTTTTCTGTAGCCGGAGTAGGTGTTTTCGATGGTGACTTCGCAGGCATTCTTTGCCGAGATAGTAAGCGAGAGTTCAATTTTCTTGTCATCGCTGTCGTAGGAGTCCGCCTTGAGGAAAGTTACCCAGAAGTCTTTTCCTTCGGTGGATTGAGCAAAAGAACGTGTGGAGGTGGCGGTGGCAAACAGCATGATGCCGAATGCCGCCATAAGTGTTTTGGTAAAAGAATGTTTTTGCATAGTTATAAATGCGCATCGCGCCTTATTTTCTCGTTTGCAAAATTACAAACAATAAATAAGGCGCGTGTGTAGTGTTAGGCAATATATGTGTAAAAATTGACGTGAAATACCGTAGTGTCGGTTGCTGCTCTTGTTATTGCACCCGTGTTCCGAAGATGGAATAGATGGTATTGTCAGCGAGTCGGATATAGAGTTGGTTGTTGCGTATGAATTTGGTAGTGCCGGCAGCAGGTTCTGATAGGTCAGAGGTTGGGTGTATGTCGGTAGTGGGTTGTTTGGTTAAAGATACTTTGACGGTATTGGTGCAACGCATTCCTTTGGCAGTTACCCGATAATAGAGGGTGTCGTCTTCCGTGAGCGGTGTGTTTACTTGGTGGGATGTGGTGTTTAGTGTGACAGGATAGCCTTCGAGCGGAATTTCGTTGGTGGTATAGTTGCCTTGGATGATGAAGATTTGTTGCATAGAAACACGTTTGTAGGCTTTGTTGGTACCTATCTCTTTTTGAATGAGGATGATGTTCTGTGCATTTTCCGGAAGGCTGAACTCATAGTATTTTTCGTCGAGTGTAAGCGGTTGTTGTGCTATAGTGTCGTCATCTACGATAACGCAGAGTGTGGCTTCTTTGTCGCCTTTATTGTAGACGCTGGCTTTGCAGACGAGGCGACATTGCTCACCAATAGAGAGTCCTGAAATGAGGAAACGTAGTTTTTCGGATTTGGTGGACATAAATAAAGCTCCGCCTCCGTCGGCGGTGGAAAAGGTGGTAGAACTGCCATCTTCTTTCTGCCATTCGATGTTGGGGTTGGCTTTAATGTCGGTAGATTTCACGATAGGAACATTCAGCAAGGTGTCGTTATGTCCGCTTTCGCTTATTGTGAACACTTCCAACTCATAGCTCTCGCTACCAGTGTTGCTCCAATGAGCAGTGAATCCGTTTTCGGTGATGTCGGTAGCCGTAAACGCTATGGGATTGATGGTGTCGGGGCTGCAGACATAGTCATCACTCCCTGTGAAAGTGAGTGTGGAAAAATTGACGGACTCACCTTGTTTGTTTCCCCAGATGTATTCCACCAGTTCGGGGTAGTCGATATACGGATTGCGGTTATGCTGAATAGAGGAGATGGCGTCTATACGGTTAAGTTCTTTCTGACTGACGGGGTCTGCCCGGTGCCATGCGAGCAGTACTTGACAGAGCCAAGGCTGAAACTCAAGATAGGAGTCGTTGGTGATGTAGGCACTATAGTCATCAAGCCATGTGAGGTCTTCGTAGGCAGTAGCGATATAGAAATAGGCTCGAGCGAAGTCGCCTTTGTAACAGTCGGCAGGTTCGAATACGAAGAAATTGCCATAATCGCTATTCTTACCCATGCGGAAGACTCCGTTATCAAATTTGTCGGCATTCGGCACAAATCCCGGAGGGTAGTTAGATTTATTGCCGTTGGCGTACATATCGGCAGGAGAGAGGTGATATAGGTCTTTGTAGGCGTTGTTTTCTTCTTTTCCCCACCATGACTTTGGAAATCCGTGTTCGATGTCCAATCCTGCTCCTGATTGTCCTTTGATAGGGAAATAACGTTTGTTGGGTCCATACATATCCCACACGGAGCCGTCAGACTGTTGGTCGGTAAGAAAGAAGGCTCCCCATGTGGCCATACTTTTCCAGTCGCCTATCTCCCATGAGGGCGGGTTGGAAGTGCTGTGCAAGGCATCCGAGCCGTATGGTACTCGTTCGCCGCCTTTGCAGATGTTGCTGAGTGCGGTTTTGAGTTCGGCGTCCTGTTTGCCGTTGGCAGCGTTGTAGTAGCCTTCGGGCATTTGTTCAGCCATGAGAGAGAGCGCGAATGTAGCGGAAAAGGCTATGAGAAATAAACGTTTCATGATATAAGATTGATTTTGATGAGTTTACCCGTTGGCGGAATTAATACTGCCTTTGCATAATTTTTTTCAATGGGTTTGTTTTTTTATACCGAGGAAAAATTGCCAAATTTTTTTGGTGTTTTTTTTGCAGGAAGAGAGTGAAAAATGGCCATTTTTTATGCCTGTAATGTGCATATAATAAGAGCGTTATAGGTAGAAGTATGCACGATGTCCGCACGCTGTCCGCACGATAGGTGCTCAGAAGGTGCACTTTTTTGGAAAAAACAGGATTTAGTTCCGAGTGGAAAAATTGCCAAATTTTTTACTTGCATTTCGGCAACGGTTTGTGTTTATATTATTGTGTGATGATTTTGATTGTTCCGTTTCCTGTACGCAGCAAATAGATACCTTGAGCGGGTAGGGTAAAAGTGAGGGATTGTCCGTTGATGACATAAGTACCTATACTTCTTCCCATTATGTCTATCACTTGCATCAATCGGCGGTTTTGAGTTCGGCGTCCTGTTTGCCGTTGGCAGCGTTGTAGTAGCCTTCGGGCATTTGTTCAGCCATGAGAGAGATGGAAACGAAGACTATGGCTAAAAGTAGAATAGTTTTTTTCATGGTGATAGACGGTTGTTTTCTTATGCAATGTCGTAATGTCGGCATGTAGTTATGTTGATATGACAATATATCGAAAGCCCCAATAAGGAGATCCTGAGATGTCAGGATTTTCTCTTTTTCAGTGCTACGCTCAGGGCGATGGTGATATAGATGCAGATGATGGCAGCGGGCGCAGCAGAGATGATAAACCACGAGTGAGACATAACGCTCAGAACGGCGAAACTGACAAGAATGATGACGGCACAGATGAGAAAGAGGTAGCGCACACGGTTGTCAGTCCATGTTTTGGAATGAAACTTCAGGCTGAAGAAGGGTATCTCGCTGATGAGCAGGTAGCAACTAAGCAACGACAGCGCGAGCAGTATGGTGGCGCGGGTGGGGTCGATGTTGATTTTGCCGAGTTGGCATGCCGTCACCACACTTGCCCAGAAGAGTGCGTTTGGCGGAGTGGCAAGGCCGATAAAGTCGGAGGTTTGACGCTCATCGAGGTTGAACTTGGCAAGGCGCAATGCGGAGAAGGCCGCCATGAGTAGTGCGATGAGTGCCCAATATCCGACAATAGGTTTCAAGAAGCAGAAGAGCATCATTGCGGGTGCGAGCCCGAAGGTGATGTCGTCAGCGAGAGAGTCGAGTTCTTTGCCGATGGGGCTGCTCACATTCAGAGCTCGGGCACTGAGGCCGTCGCAGAAGTCGAACAAGGCGCCAACGATAATCATACCGAGGGCGCAGATATAGAGATGCTCTGTTGCGAGCCAGACTGCCACTGCTCCCGAGAGCAGGTTGCAGCAAGTGAGAGTGTTGGGGATATGCTTTTTCATAATTCTTATGAGACACAAATATGCGTCTCTACAAAACGCTTGCAAAGATACAAAGTTTTCTGTGATTATGCAATATGCCCGATAAAAAAGCACAATCACCGCAGATTTTGGTCGCTTACGCGACCTGATTTTCAGATGAGATTAGACAAAATCAACAATTACTAACAACTGCCAAACAACGTCAAATAACTGCCAAACAACTGCCAAACAATTGCCAAGCAACACTTGGATCCTCTAATGCCTTACTATGTTAGCTTAAGCTCACGGCACTAACATGCCTTGCGAGTTATAGATTTTATCATTATCTATGATATAAAAATGCCCGTCAATCAGTTGTTTGTGAGCCTTGTGTGTGTCGGTATAAATATTGTTGTTTGCAGTGGCTGTCTTGTCGCAGGCACCGACAGAGGTCTCAAATAAAGTTTCATCGTCTTCGTGGCAGCAGAGAAACGTTTCCTTCATGCAGGATTGACAAATTATTATTTCCCATCCCTTTACATAATACGATTAGCAAATCTCATTTTTGCATTTATTCTTTTATCCTTCCGAGGGTCCGACAATTTGATATATATTGCCTTCAGAATCTATAACCCAAAACTGATATACTACAGTATATGCATTATATACCAGGGAAAACATATATAGTTCAATCGAAGTATATATCAATCTGTCATTAGGAGCGTTCTTTATCTGTCTGACAACTTGACGGATTTCCCATTTCTCGGCATCATAATTTCCGCCCCCTCTTCGTCACTGACCATTCGTGCTACCAATAAGTCCAAATCCGTTTTAATGCTTGCGAATGCTTCTTCAAATGTATGTCCGCCCTTTATCTCAAACACTATGCATTCGTAAGACTCCACAAGTTCTCCCAACTCATTACATTCTTGGAGCAGGTAGCACTCAGTATTATCAATCTTTGTGTCGGCTTCTGCCTCTTCAGCCTTCTCGGTATTATTGGTCACTACAGGTGTAGAGGTTGTATCAGTATTGTTACTCGTCGTGTTATTTTCTTCTATAAATTTCCATATCTGATTTTTGCTCTTGTCAGTTATCATTACCACTCCTCTGCCATTAATTATTGTTGCAGCGAGGTCGTTGTTTTCGAGATTCAAGGTATCAGGTAATGAATTCAATAGAATGTCGTATTCTTTCTGCTCTTGCATTTTTTGATATTCTTCGGGAAAGTCAGAGGCTCCCCATTCACGTGCTACTTGTTTGCCATTGAACTCCAACATACTCACAAAACGAAATAAATATCTGCTGCAATTCCAATTGAAACTGAAGTTGTCTTGAACAGCACCTTGCAGTATTTTGAAGTTATATTCTCTTGTTGCCATATCTCCTCCAACGTTATAATTACTTGGTACAATATGGCGTTTGCTTCGTGTAAATTCCTCATATTCTCTGTTCTCGTGTTCCAGGACACAAAGAATAGTGTCTTGTAAGTCAGTGCTGCAATAGCGCAGAGTGTCGCCTTCTGAATATGGCATATAGTCAGGCATCAGTTGCCATGGAAAACTTTTCTGTTTAAGAAAATATCTTTCTTCCGGATTTTCGCAACCGGTCATTACAGCCACAGCAGAGAGCACAGACAGCAACAGATAAATAGGATTGATGAAATTTTTCATATCTGTATGTGTTTTGATGTTAATATTCGTTTATATGTTTCCATGTCTGATTATCACTACTAATCATACCTGTTTATTCTGACTCTGTTCCCAATATGGAATAGCGTTTCCCGTTGTAAAGAATAAACAGACTGCCGTTCTCCAATACCTTGCGGACAACATTTCCGGCATTGATGCCATCCAACACAGTTACCGCACTCTCACATGCTCCCTTAGAGGTTTCAAACAGCAGTCCGTCAGCCGTTGAGCAGCAAAGGAAGGTCTCTTTCACACAAGTGGCGACAGGAAGATCAAGCGGAGCGAATACACCGTTCACACTGCCTACAAACTCAATGTCGTCGGCACGGTTGTCGTAGCGTATTCTTCTGGCACTCCTGCCGTCTGCAAGCGTGATAGTCTCTACAGAGGTAACCGAAGCCTCCCTCAGCAGAGAGCCGTTAGTATCATCCGTCATGTTTTCGGGAATCACTTCGCCGTGACTCTCTATCCATACTATTTTGTCGCCTACTGCAAGGGAGAAGTCATAGAGCAGGATGAGGGTGTCCTTCATTTCAGAGCCGGATTCTTTCTCTGCTAAGACGTATATTTTGCTGCCTTCTGCTAAGACAGGGATATCGGCAATTAACTGACAGGTTTTGCCGGACACCTCTTTGGTGCCGCTGGACTGCAATGTTGCAATATGGCTTTCAGTGCCGTCATCGCACAATTCTTCCTGCAGGTATTTCCATGACATAGTTGCGGGGAAATAACTCTCCTGCGCACAAAGTAAACTGCAGAATGCAGTAAGTAGAATGGTAAAGTTGATCGTTTTCATGGCAAAAAAGAATAAATGATTGACATGTGGTGGCAAAGGTATAAATATTATTTGGAATAAACAAACTTATGAGAATTGTTTCAAGAGAAACTCTTGGAAACGCCCTGAAAATATTTGTTTACTATCCTGTCACCACGTAGTATCCGGCAGTGGTATAGAAATCCCGTAAGTAAGGAATGGAACGCAATAAAGGTAATACTTTTCTCTTTTTCAGATGGAACTTTACTTCATAGTTAGGTTGTATAAACCAATATTCCTTTTTCAAGACAGTATAGTTTTCTTTGTTTAAGATGCGTTCAAACCGTTCCAAGGTAATGCCCGTCTGTTTGATTTCCAGCAATCCTTGAATAGTACTTTCATCCTCGCCCGCTTGTTGGAGCAAAGCAGCATATAGTTTTCGGGGCAGCAAATGCACCCATGGGAGTTTGCAAACTTTGCTTATGCATATCTGCTGGTGTCCGCCAAAGGGCATCTGCCATGCAGGAAACCCGAAGAAGACCACGCCTCCGGGCTTGACAAACCGTTTGAGCAACTTCATAAAGCGCTCCTGATTGTGGATGTGTTCTATCACATCACGCAGCATTATGATGTCATATCGTTCGGGGTTCTCTATGTCGTAAATGTCACGCTCTATGAGCGTCAGTTTTTCCTCATGCGGATGCCCTGCAAAGAAACGACGGGCATTGGCTATTTGTGCCGCATTAAGGTCGATACCCGTGCAAGGATACCCTTCGTCCAAAAAAGGTTTGAGGTTTCCTCCTTCTCCGCAGCCTATCTCCAATATTGTCATTCCCTCATGAAGAGGTTTAACTTCTTCAATGAACGGTATGACATATCGCTCTGTGGTGGTTGCCTGCTCATGGAAATACAACAATCTATTTTTGTGTCGTTCTTGCATAAATAGTAAGTTTTTATTGATTGATAATTAACCTCCCACCTAACTCATCTTTTACTCCATCGTAAAGAATAACCCTTTCACTTGCACTTAATGTAAGGCGACATAGGGACACATTAAATTATTTTATTCTTCCACTTCAAAGTAGCCTTCCATTGGAGCGTAGGAAGTGGGGTAGATTTCAAGTTTGTAAAGACCTTCGGGGAGTTCATTCTGCGATTGCGATATCATGGGAGTAGAAAGAACGACAGAATAAGTAGTAAGGTCAGTTACAACCAGGTTTGCAAGTTCGCCTGAGGTGTTATTTACACTAAGTGAATTGCCGCTTATTGTGGCGGAAAAACAGTGATGACATGGAGGATTGTTTTGCCCCGGCATAGGATTGTTTTGCGGGGAGTAGGTAATGATTTCACCAAGTTCAATGACTTGTGGTTCTGTAGCCCACATTGTGCCTGTTAATAGTTAAGAAGGCACTCAATAATAAAGCAACTTTCTTCATAATCTTTGTTTTTTTACAGTTATTATATATTAAGGTGAACAGTGTTGAGAATAACAACATTCTCGAGGGCAAAGGTAGAGCCTTATATACACATGGGCAAAAAATATAGGTACACAAAAAAGCGTGCGCTTTCGTTCGCTTCATTTGATTTGTTGAGGTTCTCGACTACCTTATTAGTTCAAACTTACGCACGGAAAACTCACGCTGATACGTGAGCGTGCATAAACCGTACTTGAACTAATAATGATTGTTTGAAAGTGTCGAGTTTTCAACAAATCAAGTTGGGCTTATTACGCTATTTCTTGGCGCGCACTCGCGCCGCTATGTTTTGCAAAAAACCTTTGCGACTACAAAGGTACAACTTTTTTTTGATATGTGCAAATTAAGTCATCAAACAGCACACCTGCTGCACGCAAACTATCCGCTTCATGCAGTGTCTGCCGAGCTATACGCAATGGACGTGATGTACAAGAAGAGAATATGCATATTGTCAGTATTATATATGAGCAGGACTTCCGCATTTGTTATTGGCTTTGTTTAGAACTTACTTATGTGATTTACCATATTCTTCCGGCACTTGTCGGTAAGCAATGGCAGTGACGGCAAGGGTCACCAAACACAGCACCATCACGATGCCAAAGAACCACACATAACCGACAGCCTCCTGCAGGTAGCCCGCCACCATGCCGGGTAGCATCATGCCGATAGCCATAAAGGCAGTGCAGAGGGCATAGTGTGAGGTTTTGTGCTCGCCATCGGCAAACCACATCAGGTAGAGCATATAGGCGGTGAAGCCGAAGCCATAGCCGAACTGTTCCAGCGCGATGGCACTGCCTATCAGCCAAAGCGAGTGCGGCATGGCGATACTCATCCATAGGTAAACGGCATCGGGGAGTGTGATGAAAAGTGCCATTATCCATAGTGATTTTCTGAGTCCTTTTTTAGAAGCGTAGATGCCTCCGAGTATGCCGCCGATAGTGAGAAACAGCACGCCGATAGTGCCATAGAGCAAGCCTACTTGTTCGGTGAGCAGTCCTAAGCCTCCGTCTGCGTTTTTGCCGACCAGAAACGGATTGACGAGTTTGAGCATAAAGGCTTCAGGGAGTCGGTAGAGGAGCATGAAGATGAGAGCGATCCAAATACCGGGTTTGCGGAAGAATGAGACAAAGACATTGAGCAACCGTTCTCCTTGTCCTTTGTTTTCTGAGACATCATGATGCCTTTCTGTGTGAGGTAGCGCAAACGTATGCCACAGTGTCAGCAGTGCGAACAGGATACTGCTGATGAGAAGGGTGAGTTGCCATGCGAGCGGAATATTGCCGGTGCGTGTCTCCAAGATGCCAGCGACGGCAATCAGGACGCCTTGTCCGAAGATGGAGGAGAGGCGGTAGAAAGTGCTTCTGATACCGACGAAGAGCGATTGGTCGCCTTCACTGAGTGAGAGCATGTAGAATCCGTCAGCGGCAATGTCGTGTGTGGCACTGAGAAAGGCACTTACCCAAAACAGAATGAGCATTCCTGTGAAGAGGGAGATGGGTGTTGCCGTGGCATCTATCACTTCTTGGGCAGGGTGAGGTATGGACAATGTGAGCCCGACGAAACAAGCGGTGAGCAGCAGTTGCATCATCAGAATCCACCAGCGCTTGGTGCGAAAGATATCGACGATGGGGCTCCATAGGGGCTTGATGACCCAGGGCAGATAAAGGAGGGATGTGAAGAGTGCCATCTCGCCATTGCTGACGCCCATACGGGTGAGCATCATCACGCTTACGTTGTTTACTAAGAAATACGGGATGCCCTCTGCAAAATAGAGGGTCGGCACCCAAAGCCACGGACTATGTTTCTGCATTGCGTACTGTTCAGGGAACGTCTAAAAATTCCCGCGAAATTAAAATTATACTTAATTGGAACTTTTTCGGGAATTTTTAGAAGTTCCCTTTAGCATTAAAAGACCGAGACCTTGCGGTCTCGGTCTCCTTATGAAAAAGTATTTCTTTATTTCAGATCAATAGAAATTGGCTCTATTGTCAGTGATATCAGCTTTTTCTTCCACCAAGTTGATGAGTTGGTAGGGCAGTGAGTAGGTGTAACGGCTGCTCAGTTGCTGAATCTGACGGTCGATAGCGGCTTCGTCGGGTTCCGTTTCGGACACTTTCTTTGAGGTGGCGAGCAGTACATAGACGCCGTTTTTGCCTTGAACAGGTTGGGAGAGTTCGTTCTCTTCCAGACTAACGGCAGCGCCTATTACAGCGGGCTCTACGCCTGCAGCGCCAAAGCGTGTGCTGTTGAGAGATATGTTTTCAGCGGTTTGAATCTCGCTGTCCAAAATCTGAGCAGCTTGTTCCAAAGCGGTCACGTCTTTCAAGTCGGCTTTGATAAGCTCCGCCTTTTTGTCTTTCAGCAGTTCGGCACGGAGTTCGCCTTGCACGTCGTTGATGGTGCGATAGCCACCTTCACGGATTTCAGACACAACGGCTACAATAAACTGTTCTCCACATTCAAATACGTCGCTCACTTCGCCTTCTTTGGCTTTGAACGCCCAACGGATGATAGGACGACTCTGTTTGAGGTCGTTCACTTTGTTGGCATTCTTTTGCACGTTATAGGCCGGTGTGATGGTGAGATTTTTCTCAGCGGCGCCTTCGTTGAACTTATCTTCTGTATTGTAGTTGACGATAAATTGCTTAGCCTCGTTGTAGAGAGCGGCGTATGTCTTGCTGCTCGGGGTGACGTTGCGGCTCAGGATAGCGAGTTTGACCTTCGGTGTGGCAGCGGCTTTGTCCATAATCTGCAGCACTTGCAGGCCTGTTCCGTAAGGCAGAGAGAAGATACTGTTCTTTTGCCCGGTGAAAGCTTTTTCAGCCATTTCTTTGGGCAGTGCGGTCTCAGTGAGCCATCCTAACTCTTGTGCTTCGCCATACTGACCTTTCTTCCATGCAGCTTGCAGCGAATCAAACTGAGCGGCATCGGCGAGCAGAGTATATCGAAGTTGGACGCTGTCGGGAAGAGAATATCCGTTCTCTACCAGACGAGCCATGGCATAGGTGTTGTTCTCGAAGGTGATTTCTGTAACATCGCCAGCTTTTCTTCCTTTTTGGAATGCCCAATCTTTATATTCGGCGGGGATGGTGTTTTCTGAGAAGTTCTGTGCGCTGTAAAGAATGTCGGAGTTGGAATTGGTAACACCGGCGATATCATCGGTGGTGGTGAATTCCTCTTTCAAGTCGTTAATCCACTTCTCGGCATCCGCAAAATCTTGCTCTGAGGGCACGATATCGAAAGCGATATAGTTGATGGTACGATTTGGTTCTTGCTTGTATTGCTCTTTGCGTTCGTTGTAGAGACGTTTGAGGTCAGCGTTGCTTACTTTCACGAGTGAGTCAGCCACTGCAAAATACGGTTTGCTGACGAACTGTGCGCTGACCGTGGTGTTGCCGGCTTGGATAGCCTGGAGTGCATCCAGTTGGTTGGCTCCCACGAGTTTCTTGAGCAGATCAGTGTATTTTTCTTGCATATAGGTGAGTCGGACGGCTTTCTCCCAATACATCCAGTAGGTTTGTGCCTGCTTCATGTTTTGAGCCTGCTCGGGATCTTCTGCCGCCTGCTCCAAGTTTGCCAGGAAGTGTATGAGAGCGATGCGGTTGAACTGCCCGCTTTGGTCGGCAAAAACGCGGCGTTGGCGAATGAGCTGGTGAGGATTTTCGCCGATGCAGAGGTTTGACAATTCTTCATCGGTAACGGTCAGACCGGCTATTCCGGCTTGTGCGGCAAGCGTGTGTTCAGCCACCATCATCTGCCATACCTGCTGATTAATGTTTGCCTGTGTCTCTTCGTCGAAATCGTTTCTTCCGGACTCAATTTTGTACACTTCGGTTAACTGTTCACGTGCATTCTCATAATCAGTGATGTGAATCTTCTCCCCTGCGATTGTTCCCACATATTCGCGTGATCGGTTGAAGAATGAACTGCCAGAGTTCATGAAGTCACCCATGATGAATGCCAACATGGCGATACCCACTATGATGAGCAGCAGAGCGCCATGACTACGAATTCTTTGTAATGATGCCATATTATTGTTTGGTTTTATAGTTTTTCGGTTATATAGCCTGCTAATATTCACAAAAAAGCGCGCAAAGTTACGAATAATTTCTTTTTCCTGCAAGCAAAACTTTATTTTTGCTTGATAATTTTTATGCGTTCTATGCGATTATCTGCAATTTTCAGGCATTTGAGAATGTAGTTGCCGATATGAATATCTTCGTTGATTTTGGGGAAGGTGCCAGTTTCATGTAGTACGAGTCCTGCAATTGTGTCGTAGGCGTCCTCCTCCGGCAGTTCGAGGTTGAATTTTTCATTCAGTTCCTCCACCTCTATTCTTCCGTTTACGATGATTTCTTTGTCATTCAGTTGTTTGGCTGTAAATTCCGTGGTGTCGTGTTCGTCTTCTATCTCGCCGAATATTTCCTCGAAGATGTCCTCGAGAGTTACGATGCCCGCTGTTCCTCCGAACTCGTCCACGACCACGGCAAACGATTTTTTCTGCTGCATGAAAGTACGCATCAGTTTCTCTGCCGCCATATTTTCGGGAACGTAAGGTACTTTGTTGAGGTGCTCTCGCCATGTGTCGCGATGCGTAAACATCTCCGAGCAATGCAGATAGCCTACGATATTGTCGATATCGCCTTTGTAAATAGGTAGTTTGGAAAATCCTGTTTCCTGAAAGGTGCGTAGCAGTTCTTCGGTTGTGGCATCATAGGGCATAGCTACAACCTCAGTGCGGGGAATATAGCAGTCGCGTACTTTTACTTTAGAGAACTCCAAGGCATTTTTCAGGATCTGTATTTCGTTTTCGGAGGCGGCCTCTTCGTCTTCCTTCTCCCTTTCTTGTGTTTCCTCGCTTCCGCGTTGCATTTCCTCCAGACTTTCTTCCACGAGATAGTTGAGGTCGGATCGTGAGAATGACATCTCTTTGTTGTTGGAAGGGAGCCGGCTACCCGTCATGCGAATAAAAGCTCTTGAGAGCCACATGCAGAAGATGGCAATGGGGTAGAAAACAATATATATAAGGTATAGTATCGGTGAGAAAGCGCGAAGCCAGGCATTGGGATTGCTGCGCATGGTCATTTTGGGAAGGTATTCTCCGAAGAGAAGCACGATGATGGTGGCTATGAGTGAGACAATGAAGGAGATGAGTACGTCGTTCTGCGTGAATGAGAAGTAAGGCAGGAGCAATTCATTCATCTTGATGGAAAAGACCACGAGCACCACGTTTCCCCCGATGAGCATGGTGGTGATAAACTGCTGCGGATGCCGATAAAAAGTGTGTATGATGGCACTTGTCAGGCTTTTTTCTTCTGTTTCAACCTCGAAACGCAGTTTGTTGCTGCTCACAAAAGCAATCTCCATGCCTGAGAAGAATGCGGCTAAGAGTAAGGCAACGATGATAGTGATATATAGTTCCATAATTGCCTGCAAAGATACAACAAAAAAACAAGAGTGTAAAATAATTTTTGAGGAACCGTAGATTTACCTCTTAAAAAAAGAAAAAAGAGACGCCATTGTGCGTCTCTATAGAAAAAGAAGAGACGCTTAAAAAGCGTCTCTTAGTGAATTTAAGCATTTTTTGCTTTTTCCACGATAGCTTTGAACGCTGCGGGTTGGTTCATAGCGAGGTCTGCAAGCACTTTTCGGTTGATGACGATCCCTGCTTTATGCAGAGCTCCCATGAGTTGGCTATAGCTCAATCCCTCGAGACGAGCGGCAGCGTTGATACGCTGAATCCACAATGCGCGGAAGTTGCGTTTTTTGTTGCGGCGGTCACGATAAGCATACTGCAGACCTTTCTCCCAAGTATTCTTGGCTACGGTCCAAACGTTAGCACGGCCCCCAAAATTGCCTCTTGTGAGGCTCATGATCTTCTTACGACGGTTGCGACTTGCAACATGATTTACTGATCTTGGCATAATGTTTAGTTGTTTTACTGTCAGCGCTGCCTTTCACGGCAGACTTACTGCTGAACGAGTTAATAATAGGGTTAACGGAGAAGAAGCATCTCTTTGATTGAGCGTGTGTTGGCAGCATCTGCAATGCTAACATGCGTCAAGTTGCGTTTTTGTTTCTTCGTTTTCTTGGTCAAGATGTGACTCTTGTAAGCGTGTTTACGCTTGATTTTTCCTGTTCCGGTCAACGTAAAACGTTTTTTTGCGCCGGAATTAGTCTTTACTTTTGGCATTTTGTTGATTGTTTAATGTGTTATTATTATTCTGAAACGGTAGGCAGCCTAATAGCCTTGCGTTTCTGTTGCTTTTACTTTTTAGGAGCGAGGAAGAGAATCATGCGTTTGCCTTCGAGTTTGGGAAGTTGCTCCACTTTGCCGTATTCTTCCAAGTCGAGAGCAAAGCGTGCCAGAAGTTGTTCTCCCTGTTCTTTATAAACAATGCTTCTTCCTTTGAAGAAAACGTATGCTTTCACTTTGCTGCCTTCTTTGAGGAACTCCTGCGCATGTTTGAGTTTGAAGTTGTAGTCGTGGTCATCGGTTTGTGGTCCGAAACGTATCTCTTTAATTACGACTTTTGCGGACTTGGCTTTCTGTTCTTTCTCTCGTTTTTTCTGCTGGTACAGGAATTTCTGATAGTCAATGACGCGGCAAACCGGCGGTTGCGCATTGGGAGATATCTCCACTAAATCAAGGTTTTGCTCGTCAGCAATACGCATCGCCTCTTTGTAAGAATAGATACCTTGCTCAACATTGTCTCCTACAAGACGAACTTCGTCCACACCGCGAATTTTATCGTTGATACGATGCGGATCTTCTTTGATGACGCGCCCTGGTCTGCGTTGGGGCATTTGAGGAAGTGCTATAACTTGGGTCCTCCTATTGGTTAAAGGTTTAACATCATGACGAACGACAGATTTCCTGTCATTGTCTTTATGAAATTTAGAGCTTCACGAAAAAGCGTGCAAAGATACAACTTATTTTTTTATCGCACAAATGTTTTTTGAAAAATCAGCAAGAAAATGTTGATTTTTTTGTATAAGACCCCCGTCGGGGTGGGAATTCTGTATATACAGGCATGGTATTGTTATGATGTCCGCAGAATCACCTAAGAATAACCTATGAATCACCTAAGAATAACCTAAGAATAACCTAAGTTTGTCCTTTTGTTGCCCGTGTTGCATGTACAGGAAATGAGTTTGTTGAGAACAGGAGGAGGTCAGATGTATGTTGAGGTATGACGGTTGAATGGTTGGGTTCTGTTGAGTAATAGTTTAACATATTGAGTTTTGTGAGTTGGGAAATATATTTGTAAAAAAATGTACGGTCGGTTTGTATGTGTCAAAATTATTTTATACCTTTGCAGCGCTGAAAAATGCATGTTTTGCGGCGTAGTTGAGATGAATATAAATTGTTAGTTTCGGCGAGTGTATTTTTTGAACTTAATCTAAAATCTATTGATATGAAATTTGGTCATTCTTTGTTAGTTATGCCTTTGCTGTTGGCGATGTTGGCAATGTTTTCGTGTACGGATCAGTCGGCTCCTATTGGTCCGGAGGAGGGTCATAATGTGTACAATCCTGACAGCGAGGTGCCTGTTGATATCTCGGGAGTGGAAATACCGGAAGGAACGCTAACGGTGAAGGAGGCGCTTGAGATATGCAAAACTCTTTCTAATAATGAGACAACAGATGCGGCATATTATGTGAAGGGATATGTACGCAGTTTGGTTGGTGATGTGGCATCCGGCATTGCGCAATATGGAAATATTTCTTTTATGATTGTTGACGATGAGTTTGCGCAGAGTACTCGTGAGCAATTGGAGTGTTATCAGATGTACAATGTGGAACAGACTAAGTTTGTGTCAGCGAGTCAGTTGAAGGCGCGGGATTTTGTAGTTATATACGGAAAGTTGACAAACTATAATGGTACTTATGAGACAGAGGGTAAGGGTAATTCTTATGTTTATGCCTCTACCAACGAGAAGGCATATGCTGCTCTGCCCAAGGCAGCGATAACATTTGACAATACTATTCAGCAATGGAAGTATATGGAAGGCAATGCAGTAGTGGAGAATCCTTCGTTGGAGTTTGATGAGAAGGCTTTGCTCTTGACGAAAGAGGGTGCCGGTGTGGTTTCTCCCGTGTTTGCGCCTGTTTCTCAACTGAAAGTATCTTTTGTTGTTCATTCCGTTCCGTTGAATCCGGACTTTACGATGGCAGCCCGGAGTGGTGAGAATAGCGGTGGTAAGAATGGTAAGGATGGCGACAATGTATTGTTGGTTGGCTATGATAAGGATGGCAAGTCGATAGTGTCGGCTACCACTCGTGTGATATTGACAAAAGACGATAAGGGGAATACGATTATAGCGAATCCGAATGATGTAATGCTTGAGGAGGATGGTATAGTTCAGATAGGTGTGTTCCTTGACTCGTATGTATATAGCGAGACTGCGAGCGGTAATCAACAATGGAGGAATATCAGTTTAGAGTCTGTTCAGGCGATAGTTCCATTAGAATGATAATGTATGTTAACTAATATACATAACATAAAACAAACAAAACAACAAATTAACAAAACAACAAATTAACAAAACAACAATGAAAAAGAGTTTATTTTTGACTGCCTTAATGGTAGTTTTGGGTGCCACGATGGCATATGCTCAACCCCGTGCAATCGGTCTTCGTCTCGGTGCTTTTGACGGTGTTTCTTATCAACACGGTTTTGGAGACAGCAACATGTTGGAAATTGAAGCCGGTTTTAATTTTGGTACTCACCTTGGTAACCGTATTGACGGTTCTACAAACGGAACCAAATGGATAAGCTATGGTCATAATATCCAAGTGGCAGCTACTTATGATTGGATTGACCCGTTCAATGCTACTTTCCCCTGGGATCATAAAGGTGAATGGCATTGGTATCTTGGTGTTGGTGGTGCCGGTGGTTATGGCTGGTATGGCTATGCCTATAACAAGACCGCAGGTTCTGTGGGTGGTGCAAACAACTGGGGCTTTGTAGGTGCAGCAGGCCGTGCAGGTGTAGAGTATGACTTCTGGTTCCCTCTGCAACTCTCTATCGACTATCGTCCTACTCTTGGTGTCGGTTTGATTGATGACAACAATGGTGGCGCTATGGCAGGTTTCTATTGGGATATATTCTCACTTGCTCTCTCTGCCCGTTACAAATTCTAAATAGTATAGACAAATATGTAAGGGTCGCACTTCGGAGTGTGACCCTTTTTTATTGACCTAAATGGTTGTTTGTAAGTTTTTCTGTATTGTGGATTATTGGAAGAAGGAGAAATTGACGCTGCCGTATTGTCGGTGTTCGACGAAGTGAGGTTGATGTGTGAAATCATCTTCAGCTGAATGTTCGAGCACAAACCAACCGTCTGGTTTTAGCAGTTTCTTTTCAAAAATGAGTGAGGGCAGGAGGGGAAGGGTCTCTAAGGCGTAGGGCGGGTCGGCATAGATGAAATCGAATTGCAGAGTGCAGACATTGATAAATTTGAAAACGTCGCCACGGATAAGTTGGAGGTTGTGAATGTTGAGTTGTTTGCAGAGCTGAATGATGAAATTCTGTTGCGTGTGAGCGAGTTCCACAGCCGTCACTTCTCTTGCGCCGCGTGACACACACTCAATGCCGATGCTTCCTGTTCCTGCAAACAGATCGAGTACATCAATACCTTCAAACTCCAGACGGTTTTGCAGGAGATTGAAGAGACTTTCTTTTGCGAAATCGGTGGTAGGGCGAGCCGTGATGTTCTTCGGTGGATTAAAGCGTCGTCCGCGGTATTTACCTGAAATGATACGCATGGGAATAATAATGAATAATGAAAAATGAAAAATGAAAAATGAAAAATGAACTACTGACTACTGCTTTTAACATAATACGAAGGGTGACCACATGGGGTCACCCCTACGATCAGGTTTGCAAATAGAGCCTTATTCCTTGCTGCTATTATCTTTTTGCTTGGGGTCTTTAAGATTTATTCCCAGTTGCCAGCGAGGTTGTTGGGGGCTTCTACGGATCCGAATTTGCGCCCGGGATAGTGTTCGAGTTTTTTCTCTTTGTCGATCAGGTTAACCAATTCCTGTTTGTCTTGGTCAGCCAGATAAGTTTCGAACGGAGCCCGTACTTCAAGCAGCGGCACTTTGATGCCTTTTGCATCGGTGTAATTATTATTCACTTCGGTTTCAAAACGAAGATTGTCGCTAAAGGGGATATAGGTAATTTTGTCAATGTTATCGGCAGTAAACTCGCCTTTGTAGAGCGACTGAATCATGTCGTTATAGATGGTATCACGGCGGAAACCTTCCAGGCCATTGGCTTTAATCTCTTTAAGATTGCCTCGTTGAATGATTTTCACAGCTTTGTGCTCCGTCATACCAGCTTCGAGTTGTGCATCGGTGAGAGCACCTTCTTTATGCACTTCTTTCTTTTTTGTGGTTTTGAGGAAGAGCACCAAGGAGTCAAGATTGGCAGTATAATAGCCTTTTTGTGCTTTGAACTCTGTTTCTGCCGTACGCAGATGAATCAAGTTTTTCACGACAGCTTCTTCCCGGATGGTACGCTCATCTTCGAAATGAATAGGTGTTACCACACTGATAATGCAAAAGTAAGTTAGAAGGCAGATAGCCAAACCTAACAATACGCGAATTGTAATTTTCATGTTGATTTATTGATTATGTTATTATTATCTTGTTTATTGTGTGTTTTGTTCAGTCGAAAGAAGATTCTACAGCACACAATCGCCTGCAAATTTACGAATAATTTCTGAAATATACCACCCGGTAGCCAAGAAAAAATTACTTTTTTTGTTTTTTTCTTGAATTTTAGCTACCTTTGCGGTCAAATTAGGAAAGATTATGCAGAAGTTATTGCAACAGATTCATCAGAAGTTTGCCATTGATTTTGAGGAGCAGGAACGTGAGTTGCTGCTGCAGTATACCCCTTTGGAAGAAGAAAGGAAATTGGTGGAGGATACTATTTCGGTGGCAGTGAGTGAGATAGGCTTAGGTAAGCCTGCTGTGGCCGCCATTTTGCTTCGTCGTGCGGACACGAATGAAGTGAGCCGCGTGTTTGGTGTGCAAGTGACCACCATTATGGCGGGTTTGCTGCGTGTAGATGAACTGTATAAAATAAATACTTCCCTTGAGACCGAGAATTTCAGAAAACTGCTGCTGACTCTGGCAGAGGATGTGAGAGTGGTGTTGATTATTATTGCTCGCCGTGTGGCATTGATGCGTCAACTTAATACACAAGTCGATTCCGATTATCGTAAACAGGTGGCGCAAGAAACCTCTTTTCTCTATGCTCCTTTGGCTCACCGCTTGGGATTGTATGCAGTGAAGACAGAGTTGGAAGACCTCTCTTTGAAATTTATGGACTATGACACCTATAAGGAGATTGCTCACACGTTAAACGAAACCAAAAAGCACAGGGATGCCTACATAGAAGCTTTCATTACCCCTTTGAAAGAGAAACTCTCAGGAATGGGATTCCGGTTTACTATCAAAGGAAGAACGAAGTCGATACATTCCATCTATAAGAAGATGCAGAAGCAGAATACGGATGTGGCGCACATCTATGATTTGTTTGCTATCCGTATCATTCTTGATTCGGCTCCTGAGAAAGAGAAAGCCGAATGTTGGCAGGTTTATTCCGTGATTGCAGACATGTACCAACCCAATCCCAAACGTTTGCGTGATTGGTTGACGATACCTAAATCGAACGGCTATGAGAGTCTGCATACGACAGTGTTAGGTCCGGAGAATAAGTGGGTGGAGGTGCAGATTCGCACTCGCCGAATGGATGAGATCGCCGAGAAAGGTGTGGCAGCTCACTGGAAGTACAAGGGAGTGAAAAGCGAGGGTGAGCAGATGGATGACTTTTTGAAGCAAGTGCGCGAGATGCTGGAGAATCCGGAGGTGGAGACGAAAGATGCGATTAATGATTTCCGCTTGAATTTGTATGACCAGGAGGTGTTTGTCTTTACGCCCAACGGTGATTTGCATCGTTTGCCGAAGGGAGCGACCGTTTTAGATTTTGCTTTCGCCATTCACTCGGGTCTCGGTTGTCGTTGTGTGGGTGGAAAGATAGGCGGCAGAAATGTTCCCATCAAGCATGTTTTGCATAATGGTGACCAGGTGGAGATATTGCAATCGCCGACGCAGCGCCCGTCGCAGGCATGGTTGCAGTTTGTCTGCACTTCCAAAGCGCGTAATAAGATACGTCAGTCGTTGAAGGAGATAGAATATAAAGATGCTGCCGACGGCAGGGAGTTGCTGGAGCGCCGTTTCAAGAACTGGAAACTGGAATATAACGAGGTGGATGTGGCAAGGGTTGCGAAGAAATTGGCATATAAGTCGGTATCTGATTTCTATCAGGCTCTTTCTCAGGGTAAGGAAGATATGTTGCATGTGCGTGAACTCTATACTGAACTCACTCAGCGTGATGCGGTAACCCCGCCAACCCCGACAGTGGTTTCAGCCTCTGAGTTTGTGCAACAGACCGATTCGGAGACGGCTCGTCACGGCTCGGTGGATGAGTTGGTGATTGACAGAAATCTGAAGAATGTGGATTATCGTTTGGCAAAATGCTGCAATCCGATTTACGGCGATCCTATTTTCGGCTTTGTGAGTGTGACGAGCGGAATAAAGATTCACCGCCAAGATTGTCCTAATGCCCAGGATATGAGGGCTCGTTTCCCTTATCGTATAGTGCCTGCCCGCTGGAGTGGCAAGGCCATAGGGCAAAGTTATCCAATTACGCTGCGTGTGGTTGGTCAGGATGATATAGGTATAGTGACCAATATCACTTCCATCATAAACAAAGAGGCGGGTGTGCTGCTTCGAACTATTTCTATTGACAGCCATGACGGTTTGTTTGAAGGTCATTTGACGCTGATGGTAAGTGACCTCTCGCAACTGGAGCAGATAAGAAAGAAGATAGCTACTGTTCGCGGCGTAAAATCCTGCACCAGACAGTGATGTTTACAAGGGCATTTGCCCATGACGGTAGAAATAATCACCTTGATAATAAGAGCCATAGCATGCTATGGCTCTTTGATTGTAGGTATTTCTAATATTATTACTCATTGGCGGAATTAAACGGTACAGAATGAATGTAGGATAAGAAAAATGGATTTTTTTGTGAAAATATGCAGGCTTACGATGTCCTTACGCGCTCCTTACAAAAGGCTTACTAAGTGTTGAGGAAAAATAGAACATTTTTTGATTTTTTTAAGGCTTACCATGTGCGCTACATGTCCGCTATATGTCCGCTACAAGTCCGCTACAATTTTTTGAGGAAAAATAGAACATTTTATTGTTTTAAATTTCGCCAAAGGGTTATTATTTGTTTTCGTTATTTTTTTTTGCCAATCAATTCCGCTATTTGTACGGCGTTGAGGGCGGCTCCTTTGCGTATTTGGTCGCTTACACACCAGAATGCCAATCCGTTTGGGCGCGACAGGTCTTTGCGAATTCTACCGATGAAGACCTCGTCTCTTCCCGATAGGAAAAGAGGCATAGGGTATGGAAAAGAGTTGTCGGTATTGGATTTGATGTTGTCCATCAGACAGCAGCCCGGTGCTGAAGCGAATGCTTCTCGCGCTTGTTCAACAGTGATGTGTTCTTGTGTCTCAATCCAAACGGCTTCAGAGTGTGCCCGAAGTGAGGGTACGCGCACGCAAGTGGCGCTTACCTCTACATCGGAGTGCATAATCTTTCGTGTCTCATTATACATTTTCATCTCCTCTTTTGTATAGTCGTTATCGGTGAAGACATCGATATGCGGAATGAGGTTGAAAGCGAGTTGATATGCAAACTTGTTGACGGTAACTGTTTCTCCTGCTAATACTTGCCGATATTGTTCTTCCAATTCCTTCATGGCTTGCGCTCCTGCTCCTGAGGCAGCTTGATAAGTGGCGACATGCACATGTGTGATATGCGAGAGTCGCTCAATTGCCTGCAGTGCTACCACCATTTGAATGGTGGTACAGTTGGGGTTGGCTATGATATTTCGAGGGGGGAGGAAGGCATCTTGAGGATTGACTTCAGGCACTACCAGCGGTATGTCTTCTTCCATGCGGAAGGCACTGGAGTTGTCAATCATGACAGCTCCATGACGGGTAATATCTTCGGCAAATTCACGGCTGACGGATGCTCCAGCAGAAGTGAAGACAATATCAAGGTTGTGGAAGAGATCGGCATGCGTCAGTTCTTCCACCTTGATGTTTTTTCCTTGGAAAGAATAGGTATTGCCTGCGCTGCGTTTTGAGCCGAAGAGCCGAAGTGAGTCAACAGGGAAATGTCTTTCTTCGAGCACTTTCAATAATTCCTGACCTACAGCGCCGCTGGCGCCTACAATTGCGATATTCATAGGATGAGATGTTTTTTTACCAGGTTAATAGTGTTGTAGATTCCTATAGTTTTAACTGATATTCATTTTGGCGAAGAGGTGGATGAGTCCCATTATTTCCATCATAAAAGCGATGCCGAGGTGTGCGCATACGCCTCCCCAAATATGTTTAGTACGGTAGGCAAGTATTCCCAAGATATATCCTCCGAAGATGGCACTGATGCTTTCCAGACATGGTTTGCCGAAGTGCACGGTGCAGTAGTAGATACACATCGGCAAGACGGCTCTCGGCCCCAAGATGGAAGCCATTCCAATGACGAGGGCTCCACGGAAGAAGAGTTCGGTGGTGATGAAATCTACTCCGTAGCATACTTCGAAAATAGATGTGAGAGCCCACATCGGGAGCCCCATGGCTCCTTCCATGTATTGCGGTTTGAAGCGAGGATAATACTCTTGGAAATCAGGGAGGAAAGAGGCGGCAATGACGAAGGGCAAGATGATGAGCAATGCTGTCAGATAGACGTTGACGTATTGTTTTTTTCGGCATAGTCCATATAGTCCTTCAATCTTTCGGTCGAAAGTGTATTTGTAGATGGCGAGCGGCAAGACCACAAATAATACTCCGTCGAACTGCACCCATGTGGAGCGCAGGAAATACATGTCGGTGTATGTGAGGCTGTCTCCTGTGAACCACTGTTTGTAGAATCGGTATCCCATTGAGAAGGACAGCAGTGAGATGAACAGGATGGCTTTTAACCAGAAATGCGGGTTGCGGAGTGGTGCATATTCTTTGCGTATTAATTGATTGGGTATGGCAACGAGCATATAGACTGAAGTGAAAAACAGAGGTAGTGCCCACCATGCCTGGTTGTTGTAGTAGAGAGGCAACATCCAACGGTTGTAGCCGTCGAAGGCGTAAGCAATGACGAGCAGCGCCGTGATGACGAGGGCGCTATACAGATATGCCCATGGGTGAAAGTCTTCTTTGACGAAATCAATGACTTCGCTGAAGAGATGTTTTATGTCTTGCTTTAATGACATGTTTGCAGTCAAGAGTTTATCCGTTTTTTTGTGTGTGGCTGCGTTTATTTATTTGAGTAGATGAGCCATTCCCAAGGTTTGAGGGTGATATGGTCTTCTTCTCCGATAGTAACAGGCATGCCACATATGCATGTGTAATCGCCTTGATATTCGGCGGTCTGCAATGTGAAGTTCTGCTCTTCAGCAGAGAAGTTGAATATGCCGAGTACGGTGTTGTCGTTCAGCACGCGTGCGCAAGCAAAGATATTCGGGTTGTCGCATTCGATACGGAACATCGGTCCGCCGAGTTCGTTGCTCCACAGAGCAGGGTTCTGTTTGCGCAGATTGTTCAGGTCTTGATACATGGCGAAATGATGCGTGTGATTACGTTCGATGCAGTCTTTCTCAAAGAACTCAAGACAGCGATGGTTGGCATATTCCTGTCCGGTGTAGATGAGCGGCATGCCGGGTACCACGTAGGTGAAAGCGGCCATGGCATCAGAAGCGGCTCCCATGCGGTCGAATTCGGTTCCGTTCCATGAGTTTTCGTCGTGATTAGAAGTGAAGTTCATGCGGATGGCATATTCGGGGAACTCAGTGGCTTTCCCGTCGAAATAAGCCCAGAGACTATCCACGGGTTTCTTAAGTTGTGCCACGTCATTCATCAGATGATGGAGTGTCCATCCGTAATACATATCGAAGGCTTCGATGGTGAGTTTGTTCTCGGGGTGTTCAGCTTCGCTAAGAGTAAAGAGCCCCGGATAGTCACGTCTAAGGTCGCGGAATGCCCATTCCCAGAAGTCGGTGGGCACTTCCATTGCAACGTCACAACGGAAGCCGTCGATGCCGATGGAGTCAAGCCACCAGCGCATGCTTTTCAGCATTTCGTTGCGCATGTCTTGATTGTCGTAGTTGAGTTTGGAGATGTCTGTCCAGTCGTATTGCACCATCAGGTTTCCGAGACTATCACGATAGTGCCATCCTTCGTTCTGTGTCCATTTGCTGTCGGGAGCGGTGTGGTTGGCGACCCAGTCGAGGATGACATACATATCCAGTTCATGTGCTTTATTGAGGAAGCTGACGAAGTCTTCTCGTGTGCCAAATTCCGGATTGAAAGCGCAATAGTCTTTGATGGAGTAATAGCTGCCGAGGCTTCCTTTGCGTGTTACTTCGCCGATAGGTTGAATAGGCATAATCCAAATGATGTCCACTCCGAGCGATTTGAGTGTCGGCAATTCTGCTTCTGCAGCTGCGAAGGTACCTTCTTCGGTGAACTGACGTGTGTTGAGTTCGTAGATAGTGGCATCGTATGCCCATGGGGTGTGAATGGTAGTGGTTGTCTCTTGTTTGCAACCAACTAAAGCGAGCATAAGAATGCTCAGAAATGCAAGTTTTTTCATGGTAGTTATTTTATTGATATGTTTTCACCTTTTATATTGTCGGCACTGACTGTGATGTCAATACTGCCGCTAACGATAATTGTCAGTGTGCCTTTATAGGCGGGTTGGTCTATGTTTTGTTCTGTAACGAAAGATGCTTTTTCTGTATCTTCTATTCCGAGTAATCTGCCGGTTCCACTGACGGCGATATGCAACAGATTGTCGGCCATGGGACATAGGTTACCGTCGAAGTCACAAATGCGGATGGTGACATAGCTTAGTTTGCCTGTCTTTCGCTGTACGAGTTCAATGAAGAAGGGTTCTCCTGCGGTGTTGATGCGGTCACTGAGAACTGCCATACCTTTACTATTGAAGGCTGCTACACTCAGCTCACCTTCTTCAAACGCAACCTGTTGCCATGTGTGCGGATAGGAACGGCGTCCTTGTGAACTGCCATTGACAAAGAGTTCCGCTTCCGGATAGTCGGTATAAATACTGACCGATAGTTGCTCGTCTTCCTGCTTGTTCCAATCGGAGCAGATATGCAAGGTATGACTGCGTTTGTTCCAATGGCTTCGATAGAGATAGAACAAGTCCTTTTCTTTGCCATCTGCGCCTATCACGTCCGCAAAAGGCACTATTGAATGCAAGTCGTTCTGAGTCTTTGGTAGTGTAACGTTTTCGCCTAATATGATGGACGCATTATTCTGATAAGGAAGGACATCCATCGTTGTAGGCTGAAGCAAAACCATCATACCTATGGAGTCGGCTATGGTTATGAGTTCCTTCGAAAGCAAAGCAGGGTGGGGCAGTAGCATATTAGCACCCATATCTTTGAGCAGTTCTAAATGATGCAGAATGTCGCTATAGCATCGGGTTGCAGCAAGAATACTATAGTCGGGTTCGAGAGTCACTCCACGGCAATCTTGCTTTATGCCGTTCAATAGCAAACTATCGCCCTCAATAGTTGCGTTGCGTATGCCAAAAGGTTGTGTATAACTATCTAACAACACTTTGCCTTCATAGAGATTGATGACGGCAGTATATCGAATAGGGCTTTCAGGTGACCATGGGTGAGGCCATGAGATACTGACGGGTTGATCCACTGCATTACCTTTGGCAGTAGCGAAGGTCTTTGAAGTAGAACCTACTAATTGTTTCCCAAGATATATCTCGGTGTTGAGGCGCAGTTTCTGTGCTTCTGATGCCACCACTTCAGTATGTATGTTGACGATGGCGCGTTTCTCGGTTATCTCTGTTGTGTTTATCTGAACACCATGTAGCGGTATATGCGTGTCGGCGGACTGAATCAGGCGCGCCCCAGGTTGTGCAACATAAGGCTGTTGAAGTGGTGCAGAAGGCTGTCGAACGGCAATCTCGTTACCGCCTTTCACTAACCATTGTGTTATATCCACGGCAAAAGTATTAAGGTTGTTGTCATGACGATACACCTCTTTGCCATTGATAAAGACTTGCGCCTGAGGCATGTTGCCATCGAACGACAGTTCTACATGTTGTTTGAAAGGCGGCTTTATGGTAGTTCGATACCAGAACGCAATGTTTCCTTCAGCAGGTTGCGGTAAGATGGACTCTTGCCAACCTTTTTCGGGTTGTTTATCAAGTTCTGTCTCTTGGCAGTATTGCCATGCCGTGAGCGGTTTCTCAAGGCGTTGTGCATACAGACTTAAACCGATACACAAGAATGATAGTAATATAATTGTCTTCTTCACGATGTTATATGTTTATTCTCTCAACATGATACGCAAGGCTTCTGCCGGTTTGCCATCAATTGTGAAGGCCCCCATGTCGTAGGGTCCCCAACCGTATGATGCATATTCTCGCGGACTCCAACCTCCATAGCATTCAGGTTCCCAATAGAAGATGCCTGCACATGAGTCTATGGCAGTGATACGCTGTACGAAGTCGCGCATGACAGTTGCTGACAGTGTCGGGTTGAAAGCGGTAGTGCCCACCTCGGCTATCATTACCGGTTTGTGAAACTCGCTTATCAGTTTGCGGATGTTGTTTTCTGCAAGTGTGTTCATCTCTTGCCATGGTTTACCGCTCCATTGCAGCATCATCGGGTAGTGCGAGAGTCCTATCATATCGAACTTTCCTCCGTACTGCTCCATGGCATGGAAGAACCAGTCGCGATACTCATAGGCGTTGTCCACATGCACTATCACTTTTACCTTTGGGAAGGCTTCTTTGGCAGCGTCATAGCCTGCTCGTGTGAGTCCGGCATAGCGTTGCCAGCAGCCGTTGGTGTTGTCATCTTTGTTGGTCAGTCGTCCCATAGGCCAAAGCATGCCGTTAGGTGTCTCGTTGCCAATCTGCACCCATTCGGGTTTAACTCCTGATTCTTTCAAAACGTAGAGTACATCGAGAGTGTGTTCTCTTACCGCTTCGCGCATCTGTGTGTAGTTGTAGTCTTGCCAAGCGAGGGGAGTGGTTTGATGTGATGGGTCTGCAAAGTTGTCGGAGTAATGGAAATCTATCATGATACGTTGTCCGAGTTTGGCAGCACGTATAGCTTTCTCTACCGTCTCATCGCGATTGCACCAACCGGTGCTGTGGTTGACCCATACGCGCAGTCTCACAGAGTTCATTCCTAAGCCCCTGAGTAAAGCGATGCAATCTTCGGGCTCACCGTTGTCGTTATAAAACAGCATACTGTCTTGTTCCATCTCGCTGAGCCAACTAAGGTCGCAGCCGCGAGCGAAAGTACCGGGCTTGGTATCGGTGGAATAGTAGCAGCCGGTGAGGAGCAGTATCAAACAAAAATATATGCTTATTTTCTTCATGTCTTATTGGTCTTTAAGGATGTATCCCAAGGCAGGCACAATCACTGTTTCTCCGTTGTATTCTACCTCTTTATCGGTTGTTCCTTTGTTGATGCCTACGAGCAGTTCTTGTCCTGCATAGATACGTCGGAAGCAGAGCAGGTCGTTGTCGGCACAGAGAGGCAGATATTCTCCGTATAGGAGCGGCATACTTGAACGCCGTAGTGCTATCAGTTGTTTGACGGCATTGCGCATGGTCTGCTCGTCTTCAGTGAGTCCGCTGAAACGCATCATGTGTCGGTTGTCTGGGTCATTACCACCAGCTTCTCCGTATTCGTCGCCTTGGTAGATGCAGGGCACTCCCGGTATGGTGAGGTTGAGGGCTTCGAGCAGGAGTGCTTTTTTGTAGGCAATCTCTGCGTTTCCTATGCCTACTTCGCGTGTCCATCCTGCTTCTTTTCCGTCTTCGCTGAATGTGATGGCTCCTCCTGCGAGTGAAGCAAAGCGCACTTGGTCGTGGTTGCCTGATATGTTACCCATGGTGTGGTGAGCGCCATAAGCGTCAAGGCTCTCTTCTATCACCCGCTCTACCATCTGCATATCGCCTCCTTCTTCCACCAACGCATGAATGGCAGTGAAATAGACATTGAAGTCGAATTGTGCATTCAGCATACCTGTTTTTACATACGAGCCTATCAATTCGGGACTGCCATAGGTTTCGCCTATCATCCACAATGCCCGATTGGGGTATCTCAGACGCATTTTCTGCGTTAATGTTCGCCAATATACTTCAGGTATATGCTTGCAAGCATCGTGCCGAAAACCATCGAAGTCGAATTTCTTAAGCCAGAAGAGTGCAGAATCGGTCATGGGCTGATACACTTCCTCGCGCTCTAAGTCGAGTGTGGGAATATGGCGGTCGAACCATGTGGTGAGTCGTGCTTCGTCCCATAACTCGAAGTTACGTCTGCCGTCCGGTAAGATACTGTCTGTGTGCCAATCAGGATGTTCTTGCAAAGTGGGTGATGCTATATGCATGTGGTTCGCCACATAGTCAAGTATGACGTTGATGTTATGCTTATGTGCTGTTTTTAGAAGCGAACGCAACTCGGTCTCTGTTCCGAAACGGCGGTCTATCTGCGTAGCATAAATAGGCCAATAACCGTGATACCCGCTGAAACGAGTGTAGCCTTTCGTTGAGTCGTATTTGTTGTTGTAGGAGCCATCGGCATTGGCATGGAAAGTGTAGTATCCCCATGCGTCCCACGGGTTTTGAGTGATGGGCGAAATCCAGATAGTGTTGATGCCGAGTGTATCGAAGAATCCTTCGTTGATTTTCTTCGTGATGCCGGCGATGTCGCCACCTTGATAGTCCACAATGTCGAGCACCTCAGGTGAGTTCATCTTCCAATCGTTGGCTTTGTTGCCATTCTCGAAACGGTCTATCATCAAGGAATAAAGCACTTGTGCTTGCGGGTCGTGACGTGTCAACTCTTTAGCATCAGTCACTATCTCTCCGTTTTGCAGGACAAGCAATAAATCGTTGAAGAGCACTTCGTTGTCGGTGGCGTAGATACGCAGAAAAGAGCGTCCTTTACTTCTTTTCGCGACTTCCGGAATCTGCAACTGCCATTTATTAGTGTGGGAGAAATCTTCAGGGGCAGCAATTACAGGTATCTGAGTGTTTTGCCAGAACATCTCGATGTGCAGGCGTTGCGGCTCTGTTGTGAATGCTATTTCGATGGTGTTGTCGTCGACGTGTGCAACATACATGGCTTGGTGGCGAGGCATGGCGGGGAGGACGGGTATATCGGCTTGTTCGGAGCCGCAGGCTATATGTAGCCCCCCGAGTCTGTCTGACGCGAGTCTGACGCGTGTGTCGATACCTTTTCCTTCTACGTTCAGACAGTTGTAGGCGGCATCTGTGTCAGGGTCTTTTTTTACGGCATCAGGAGTGCGGAGGCAGACCTCGAGTTCTCCGTCAGAGAGCAGGAGGGTAGGGACATAGTCGGTGAGATAGACAATGGTGCTTTCCGCATGTAGGCGCAGGGGCTCTATGGGCGCGGATTCGCTGATGTTGGTGTGGTGATTGTTGCATGCTGTGCAGCCGATTAGTACTGCTATCAACATTAAGATGACCGATTTTTTCATAAGTGGTAAAGAGGTGTTTTAAATACGTTGCAAATTTAAGAAAAAAATATGGATTCTGCAAGTGTTTTTTTATTTTTTTGAGACTTTTGTTTTGATAGCGGGGCGATTGAAAGAGTTCCTTGTTTTTTTAGAGAGATTTTCTTTCATTGTTTCATAAAAACAGCGGATTAAGTATGCCGGTTGTAGGAAGGTATGGTATTCATTAGTTGTGTGACAAAAATGAGGGATTATCAGTTGGGGAAAAATTGCCAAATTTTTTTTGTGATTTTTTTGCAGGCAGAGAGTGAAAAATGGTCATTTTTGCGCCGATAACATGCATATAATGAGAATATTATACCACAAAGTATGCATGATGTCCGCTGTATGTCCGCTACATGTCCGCTAAAAAGGTGCTCTTTTGGGGGTAAAAAACGGAGTGATTTTACGTGGAAAAATTGCCAAATTTTTTACCTGATAATTTTGTCAGTGGATTATTTTTATTTTTCTCTTGCAATGTTAACATCTTTCTTTTATCTTTGCAAACGAGA